>Ga0307514_10003410_pt1 | contig 15310 bp, 14 predicted proteins | sample 16_EM_MG_FD_203088 | JGI IMG/M metagenome (GOLD analysis project Ga0307514, IMG submission 203088) | Populus trichocarpa ectomycorrhiza microbial communities from riparian zone in the Pacific Northwest, United States - 16_EM | ecosystem: Host-associated > Plants > Roots > Unclassified | place...
AACGTAGCGAACTTTTGTTTACATAAGTCACATGATAATATTTCCCTTTTAGGGATGTCATAGTGGGGGTGAGCTATGAGAGCTAAGAACGAACGACCGCGTTTATCGCTATTGAACCCAGCTAGGGCCCAAACCATGTCTACCCCATCCTTAGTCTCTGACTGCCCCAGTGGTGCGTCACCATCGAAGTGAGTCATCTAGTACTGGTCAACGATGAATTCGATGGGTTTGATTGTTTTGTAAAAGGATTGCAGTCACCCTCTCTATTTTCAGCCTGGAAGGCACGCGCGAAAATTCTTGTCATCCAATCTCACCCCCCGGTAGCAGTCAAAGACCAGTTTAATAAGCTGTATCAGTTAGAAAAAGTGCCCAGCACTCTGGTTCAGGTTAGTATCCTCGGCCTGCATATCTATCACTCATAACCTCTAAGTACTAGGGTCCTTTCCCGACACCATGTGTAGACTACGAAGCCGAATTCCAGTACACTGTGCGTACATGGGCCTCGACACTTGAATCTGTAGAAGGAGACGAGTATGGAATCCTACCCGCTCTTCCCACTCTCGCCTTCGCTTACAATAATGTTCGCAAAACGTCAAATAATCGCTCCAAAGATCATAGTCAGCGTCGTAGTATTGACGACATTATCGATTTGGCTTTTAGTGCAAGGTTAGATCGTCATTGTCAATTCAGGTAAATTTTCTCCTTTTAGGCTTTTACATATATTTCCTATAACTTTGCCATTAGAACTGAAGAAAGCTATCGCCTTGTGGCCTCGGCTGGCAACCCCGATGCGGAGTCTGACACATTGGTGACAATTCCTTCAGCGGTCATCGGTGAAAAAATACAAGAAGAGCGTTTTTCAATGCAAGGCGACCTAACGATTATCCAACAGCTATATTGGTCCACTCATGGGGCGGATGCGGACGACTTCTCAATCATCGGGTTCCCTGGAGAATTCAAGAAGAATGAGGACGACTGCAATAAAAACCAGTTAATCATGGTGCTCGCCACTGCACAGGCGCAGCGGAAAGCTCTCGGACTGAAGCCATCGATCATCATGGGGGCTGTTGCCTGTCGTGGCCAAGTGCAAATTTTCTCTTCGTTTTGGACAAGTGACGAGTCGGTATGTTCTTAGCTATGTATCAGTTATTAAAAATTCAAAATTACTTAGTCCGTTCGCATCTATGAGCACGAGCAACAGTTTAATCTTTCTGACGCTATTCAGGTGCTACGCCTCTACGTTTTTTGTTCAAAACTCGAGAGGCATCTCCAGGGTCTCGCCTTGGAGCTTGAGACATGGAATATCCCAACGGAAGGGACACTCCAGAGTCGCACGTGGCGTAGTCCTGAGGAAGCGTCGTCGAACAGAATCCATGAACAGCTATAACAGGAGCAATGGAGGTAGAGGAGAAGGTGGCAATAATGGTCCCATGGCGGGTGATGTGGAATCGGGTGAATTCGATGTCGATCGGTATACGAATATTACTAAATGGCTCGATGAGGTTGACAAGGACAAGACGGAAAGCAGGGTTGTTTCTGATGACGCGCCCTCAAGTTGGTTACATATTGCCCCTTTGTCATAGGCCGACCGTTCAGTGTCGCCAGGCCCATGACCCACAGTGAAAAGTGGAAACTGCGGTAAGTCACTCACAAGTTGTTGGAAGTCACAGAGAAGTTGTTGATGGTCAGTGGGTCGAAAGCAGGATCTGACACGACGTAGCGTGGCTGCGGCGCTGCGCATCTGAGTTGCCGGATCACGGAAGGATCCCCTGTACTGTATGCTTGGTATTTTCACAGTGTACTACATATTTATTCCATGTATGTAACTACCATTCTATTGTTCCAACACCGGTTGGAAAGACCTCATACAACACATATAGCGGAGCAGTAGGAACTCGCGATCATCGAGTCTCTGCTTTCTGCGGCCAAACACAGGCCCCGCTGTGCTATCACGTAGGTTCAATCCGCAATGCCCTGCAATGCTTGGAGAAATTTGTAAGTAAAACACGCATTGTTGGAGTGTGATATGCACTCGCACCCAGCACCCAGGATGTGAGACGGCCGACAAATCTTACCTCGATAAAAGGGAGAGGGAAAGAAGAACGGTGATCTATAAGGACAAGAAAAATTGAGCAGAATACGTGTCACAAGAAGCAATGAAGAGTTTATAAGCAGACCTTGGTAGGGGCCTCTCTTTAGGCAAATAAAAATGATAATAGATATATCGCCTTTCCAAAATGCATTCGCTCCAAGGAACCTGGAGGGGATGCGCAGGAGAAGACGACATGGTTTCTGAGATCCACAGTGGGAGCGTCACGTTGCAGCCTGCAAACGAAAAATCCAGATTGTCCCCTTCCCCGCCGCCCAGTTGGAAAAAATCATCATACATGGTCCATGGGATCGCAGCACGTGGAACCAGCACAGCTTGGCGAGGCGAACAATAACGAAGCGGTCGGTGTATTGGACTTGGACCTCGTAATGCGAGTGGGATGAGCACGAAAAGGATTGAGGTTGAGAGTATGGGTCTGGGTGGCCGATCGAGGAAGGGCGATGGAAAATGAGGCCTGAGGCCTGAGGTATCGGCACTCACACAGAAGAGTGAGGGATCGAGGAAACACCAGAATGTCTGCGCCTACCAGTGCGAGTCTTTCCAACAAGATGCTGTACAAAAAATAATCAGGATCAGGCACGCGAACGGACGAGCAATAAAGAGCTCACTTGATATCCATTGCACCCCAACGCTATCTTCTGCTCTGCCCACCGAATTCATATATAGATTAGGAGTGTGCGAGATGCAGTGGTGGCACCAGCGAAGAGGGTGAGATGGAAAACCCTGCCTACCAAATCGGTGGACACATGGTGCTATGGGCTATAATTATATATAACTTATTATAAGGGGTTATGCAGGGTTCGGGTTAAGACAAGTTCTCATTTTCCACGTGTGTCCATGGGCCGCCCTATACATACTTGTTATGGTGTTTATGATGTTTATGATATTTAAACACTCCTACGACATTAAAGCCTGGAGCGTGGACGGTCTGGATTGTCTTTCCCTCCGCTCCATACTTTCCGCGAGAAATGTTCAGACTGTATTGTTATATTCTTGAAAATCACGACGCCTCTCGTGTTGACATCGAGGACGACTGCGATGTGAACGATCTCAAGGAGGCGATTCTCAACAAAAATCCAAATATCCTTAGAGGTATGGATGCGGCTCAACTCAAACTCTGGAAGGTTTATGTCCTCTTCAGCGAAGTACTTACAGCCTACCAGTTTTACGCCAAGTCCAAGGCTGAATTGACATGCCCGATGAACATTCGTTACAAGCCACCCAATCGGTATCAAGCATTTTTTCCGATGCCGTTCCAGGATATATTCACGTTGTCGTGGAGGCACCCATTGTTTGTGAGCACCTAATGACTGGAAATTGAGGATGACTTTGTTCTGACATCCCCTATCATTAACGCTCCATCCAACTGTGAATATTTTCCTGTTCCGCTCACCTCCTTGCTCATCGCTTCCCCACCACCCGCTGGACTGACGGTGTTGACCATCGTTCGCTTTTCGACTCTTCAAGCTTCAGGTTTTAAGAAACGTCGCCTGCACAGTCCCGAGGCCTCTAATGTTTCTGATTCCTCTAGCAAGTGGGATCATCTTTGGCGCACGTTTTGGGGGAATTCAGCTTCTGAATGTTTCGGTAAAGGCTCTGCTCGTATCCCGATCCGAGGACGCTGGAAACACCAACCGAGGAAACGAACTACGAGTATCTCAAACTCCCCACCGATGACGATTTTTCCCCGTGTAATTTGCACCGAATTATTATCACCGAAAGCTTATGCATTGTTGTGCGAACAGGATAAAAATCACACCGAATTGCCAAAGGAGAAACGTCTTAGCTCCCTGAAGCATTCGACAGTTATAACAGGCCAGCGCGGTACAGGTGAGCGCCTGATCGCTTTTGGTATTTCTGTCGCTGAATGAATGGAATGACATTCTAGGGAAGACTGTCGGCCTCTCTTGCATTCTAGTATGGCGACTTCGGGAGAAGAAACTAACTGTCTACTGCGGCAATAAGACACATGCGTACGTGTTCACCAGTACTGGGGTTCAGCCAGTGTCTAAAGGACGTAAATTGCATCGAAGAGCTTGATAAATCCATTCACTGCTGCGCGTTGGTCGATGTCAACCCGGACTTATTGGAAGTTCCTTCCCAATTCCAACCTTCCCTACGTCGTCGAGGCAGAGTGGTAGTCGCAACTTCTCCCAATCCGGATCACGTAACCACTTTCAAACAGGATGTCGCTAAGACTTATTATACACCTACCTGGGAATGGGCTGATATTTATTGCGCTGGGTGAGAAAAATCACTGTAAATTTTCGTTGTTGGTACTACCCGAAATCCACAGCTTGGTACACTTCCCTTCCGTGGCCCCAGAAACACTTAGGGATGCGTATACGAAGTTCGCAGGAATCCCACGGAGATGCTTCCGAGTGCTCAACCCAGAAGGGGATGCTCATGAGATGGAAATCATCAAGTCCGCTATCGACAACATTGTCAACATTGAGGATTTTGCGAAATCGACAAGTGGACCCATGCCATTCAAGACCAAAGCGAGCCATGCCCTCGTCCGAATGGAACCTACGGATGGTAAATGGGACAAACAAATCACGAACCTGCTGAGCGACTATGTTGCCGACCTCGTGTTTGACAGGATTGACCTCCATAACAACTTGAAAATCCGCGAGTCAATAGATTTTTTACTGCGCAAGCCTAACGCACGTTCCTGGGTTTTGCACCGCGCATTTCGCAAAGGCTTCGAATTTGAGCCCGAGGCCATGGATGATGACGCGCCTCCTCTACGCATACAATTCGAGACCGAAGCAGGGGCTATTTCCACACGCTATCCGTCCGAGCTGAACCGGGGTCTCAGAGGGTGGGCGAAGAGTTTCTGAATCAATACTTGATTCCTCTTTCATCAACCGCAGAAACCATCGACGGTGTTGACATCTTCAAAGACGTTACGGTCTTGCTCCAAATGACCGTCTCTCCAACCCACAGCCTCAACCTCAAGGGCATCACCGAACTCACAAACGAACTGCCTGCCTTCGCGAAGAAAAGAATATGCATTGTCTTCGTGGTTCCTGATCATGACACAACTCGCAAACCTTACCAACGTCAAAAAGTTGTCATCCCTCACGGAGTACCTAAGAATGTGAGTGATCCGGTGGTGGCGTACAATCAATACGTATATTACTTTCAAATGGACAAAATCATCTGACTTGTTTTTATCCTGTCGGTCCAGTATTTCCAAATTATCTCTGTTGCCAAGTAACCCTATGTGTTTTCGCCTACGCTAGGCCCTCAACTATGCTGCCTTCGGCAGCTCCATTCTAGTTGCTCCTCCGCTTGCGGCTTTCGGAGTCGCCGTCTCTAACCATTATTCATTGCATCAATCTGGAGGCACTTGTTGCCAGTTATATTTTCGTACTTCGCTGCAAAGTAGCAATTTAATATATGCAATAGTCTTTGCGCTCGCGAATCTACTTAAACGGCAATATGTTGAGGTCGAATTACGAGCGAAATGAGCATAAAAATTCGAGAGCCATTAATTGTCGCTTTCGAAACATATATAGAAATTTACGAAACAGATAGCCCTAATTTCCAACCATGTTACTCAGCTTCACCATAAATGTTCGTCTTTTGAAAGGTGCAATTTCCACGCCTGCTAGGAGGGATGTTTGGGGAGTGCAGAGAAAGGTTATAATAACGAAATCACCGCCAAAAGTCCGAGATATCCAGTAACCCCAAAAAGTTTCGCACGAATGAAAAACGAATGAAGTAAACCTCGAAAGTAACTGCCCAATCCTTCGGTTTCTTCAAGAATACCCCTGCGGCATACTCGGAATCGGTTCAAGTTCGATGTAGTCGTCAAGGTTCAGATCCTTGAAGTTTGGCAAGTTTGGGTACTGCTGACCGATAGGCTCAGCAGGGTCGAAGATGACCGGATCGTCCGTCTGCTTCTTTCCGAAAACATTGAACCAATCAAACACCTTGGAATCGAAATTGAATGTCCCTCGCTCAGCATTCAGCTTAAACTCGGCCCTAAACCGCTGATGTTCTGGATGCTGGACGATAACCGCGCCTCGATACCCTCGGACAACACCCCTAGCCGCTGTCCTTGCTTCGTCGCAGTCCCAAACAACCACATTATCTGTCGCCGTTTCTGAACTCCTCTTCCAACCACTGAGCCTAAGCTCGTACTCCCTATTGACCTTTCTAGCCAGCTCGTGATCAACATGTACTTTTGCGCCGGAAGGACTCAACGGTATCTCTACCCCAGCGGTTACGATGTTGCCCCTCTCCTCCGTAAATATCTTGCCTCTTCGCTCTTCGGGTGCAAGCTTTATGACTTTCGGATGGGGGATGGTGTTGGCTGCGGCACTTGCACTGTCCTTGCTGAATTCAATATTGATATGAAAGTTTCTGATCCGTTTGTAACCCGATCGAAATTTGACGATGAACCGGAGAATTATCAGTGCTGCCGGTTTGGTATCGAATAGGCCATACTGGACGGTCTCCATGCGGACGTTGACCAACGTGTACTCGTTAGGATCGAATTCAAGGACGTTGTCTCGAGTTATAGGCTCTCCGGGATGATTATGCTGAGGTTTAAGCTCCCCGCTCTTGGTATGAAGTTCGAGGTTGATTTCCATTTGTGAAAGGCGAAACGTTTCGTCGGTTGAGTTGGCGAGGAAGCTGAGGAAAGGGGATGTTGAACTATGATCAAAACTACATGGACTGTGGGTTTACAGGCGCCAGAACATATGAGAAATGACTCACCTCAGACGCTGGAGCTTTACGACTTCGTAATACCAGGGCCAAACATGTACAAAGAGGGCATGGGGAGGACGATCTCTTCATTCAGCTCGCTCTCCCAAACTTTTCTTTTCTGCCCTAAATTCGCGGTCCTGTTTATCATGGGGAGCTCTGATAGCACAACAAAGGAAAAAATTGCTGAAAGCAGACGACTTTGCAGTATTGGAGACCACGAGGGTGCGCTTCACGTCTTGACGCCGTTGCTTTCTCAACCGGATCATGGTGACGAAATCCGCGTGGAAATGGTCCGAGTATATCTGGTCCAGGGAGATCGAAAATCAGCTTTACAACCCATGACTGGGAGAAATCAGACCACAGACCATAGCGCAAATCCATACCAGGATCTTCTTTCCACCCAAGCAGCATTCAGTGAAATTAGTATTTGTGGTGATCTTTCTGGTGCACTGCATACAGCTGCTTTTATGTGGCAGAAATACGGCACTGCAGCGGCTCTCAGGGATGGAGACGAAAATGCGGTAAGCCCAATCGCAGTATCTTCCGCTCACTTGCCAAATTTCTGGCTCTGGACTAGGTACGCATCGGATACTACTGTCTAGAAATCTATGACTTCTGGAGGCGCTATGGAGACGGCCACACGAATCCGCGAATTTGTATTGAGGGAGACCTCTTGAAAGTTTTGATTTTTCGCCTTTCCCAAGCATCCCTGTATTTCGAGGCCTTGGAGATAATCGAGTATTTCACCCAAGACCCTGAGCCTCGCATCGAGGCTATGGCGTTTTCACTGCTAGCTGACAACGACATGGCAAGCGTCGAATGCTTGCTACGATTGGCAAAGATTCAGGCTGAAGCAGGAGACAACGATAATGTTGAAACCACGCTGTCCTTGATTGGTCAGCTTGCCACAGAGGAGGTTAAAATGGCCAAGTTGTATGGGGAGCAGATAAAGCTACGCTATCTAAACGGAAAACAGGATGATTCCTTCAAAATACTGAGGCTCATTCAACTGTCCGAGGAATTATATGGTCAAGGTCATTACGATGGCGCAATGCACACTCTCGAGTCTGCCGCTGAGCTTCATTGCCAGCTTCCGACAAGTCCACAGCTTGGGCAACTCGGCATTCAAATTCATGACCTCTTGCGGCGCGTTTGCGAACGGACCAGTGATAATCTTAGTCTGCTGCAGTTCGAATTCCGACGTTGTGATATGATGAACTCCATCACCGGAGACTTATCCGAGGCCCGTAAACGGCGAGACGAGCTGCTCTCCTTACCCCTCTCTGCAAGACTACCGTACTTTGAACGACTCCACAAACGACAATCGGCAGAGTATTTCATGTTGCACCAGCGGGAGGAGGCGCTGCGCCATGCAGAAAAGTACCTTAATTACTGCAAGAAATATGGGGACGAAGAAGAGCGGTCTCTTGCAGAGAACCTACGCTTGCAATGCATCGTGCAACCGGAGCGGATGTCGGACGATGCTAGAATAGAAGTGCTGGAAGACGTACAATTTCAACTGAAGCGGGGGATAGAGGGAGATAGGACCGCGGAACGGCACCTCGCTCAGATTGAAAAGCAATTGCTCCTTGTAGAGGTCGTAGACGAGCTTGGCACATTGCAAGCGGAAGATCGCGAATGGATTTTTGCGAGTGTCGCCGGCATGCTGGATGAGGCGGAGGAGCTTTGCATGCGAATCAACTTTCACAACGATAACATCTTCCTCAGATACGAAATAGGCTACTTAAGGAGTATTTTCTTCGCCGAAGCCCCTTGTTCTGGCAACGCATTCGTGCCCCCGGGGACAAGTCCAGGCAACATGGAAGTGATCCATAACGATTTCCAATCGCGAGCTTCAGCCCGGCTGTCCTTTCACACCACAGAGTATATGTATAAACTAACATTGGCTATCCGAAACAACTCTCTACCAATTCTTCAAGATGTCGATAACAAAGTCGAGCGAGAGTTGAAATCGCTCCAATCTGAAGGCAACACTTTGAAAAGGGCTGCGCTTTTGATCTTCCGAGGAATCTTCTATTATTCTCTGTCTTTACACGAGGGCACCGCGATCTCTGACTTCCTGCGTGGAGTTCACGTGAATTCAGCCAACATGGTCATGGAAATGTCACTAGCATGCTTTGAGGAAGCCTTGGACCTAGGGGAGGTGTTCGAGAAAGAAGTTGTGAAAGAGGGTGACAGAATGGCAGCACTAGCTGCCGAACAATCGTATGCTACTGGGGCCTTGGAGCTGCTCTTTGAGATCGCTTCAGAAATCTGCTTCAACCTTGAGGACAACGATCAGACCTGGAAATGGATCCAGAGGCGTAAAGCCCGAGCCTTTTCTACTTCGCTCTGGAATGGCCTTAACAGAGAGAATCGTTCTCATGTGTTTGGATTACCCTCCAAGTTGAATTTCGAGGATATGCTGTGGGCAAGCATGGCCTCCTCTCGAAAGATTGTTTTCGTGGACTGGGCCCCATTTGGCATATCCTCTAGTCGAATCATGCTCTACGCTTTGCAATTCATTCAAGATTCCGGAGAGCTGACACGGAGGGTCAGTGTGGCTGAGATTATAGCGTCTGCCGAGGATTTAAGGGAAGCAGCGCGAAAAGTTAATTTAGCAAGGTTGGATGATGCCGACGCACAGAGATATCTACGACCATTCCAACCAGTCATACAGCCATTGGAGGAGTTCTCTGAAGAAGGCCATATTATTATTCTTTCGCCAACAGCTCCATTCCATAATGTACCGTTGCATGCAGTAGAGATCGGGGGCAAGCCGCTAATCGAAAGGAATCCCGTTGTTTATGTCCCTTCATTTTCCGTACTAGTCAGCTGCCTTCAACGTATGGAGGCTCCAAAGCCTCAGGCGGAACGCTCGTCGGTGTGGAGAGCGTCCGTACTCGGATCCTACGATGATACATCTAACGAGGCCAAGACGACCGAGGAACGACGGGCGATCTATGATTCTCTCGGGGAGCTTTCTCAACGACTCGATACAATGTCATTGGTAGGCACGAACCTTACGATACATTCCTTCAAAGCTGAAGTAGCGGGCACGAATCTTCTCCATTTTCATGGACACGGGCAGTACTACGAGCACGACATCAAGTGCCAGTCCCTCGAGCTTGGGGGTAGAGGAGAGATTTTAACATTGAACGATATTGCCACATTGAAACTGGACAAGGCTCATGTAGCATTGATTACGTGTCAAGGCGGCGTTCAAGACTTTTCTCTCCAAGGAGACGAGCCGCTAGGGCTTCTATCAGTGTTTTTGCTCGGTGGTGCGACATCTGTTCTTGGAGCACTTTGGCCAATACAGTCCACAACTGGCCGCAAGTTCACACAGATATATTACGATTACTTCATCAACCACCTTGACAGAACGGAGCTGGGTCCTATTGTGAACCTTGCCATGGCTTTGCAACACACAGCCCTTCATATAAGGGGGTCTCCGGAAACGCAGACACCGTATCACTGGGCGGCGTTCAAATTGTATGGCGCTTGGTTCTGCCACAGGAAGCCTGGTACCTGGTGAATATTTTCTCCTATCTCAGAAACGGCACTGCTTCTCCCTGTCCCACCCTATATTTCCATAACAGCTCTCCAATCCGCAGCAGACCTCTTTACTTACTACGTCCTTTATTGTACTCCCTTGTATCCGCCTACTATATCTATGTGAATACGGTTCCGTATTCCATTTAGTCCATCCGATGCTTCTGCCGTACACCATTTTATTCTGTAGTACTTAGCCGCATCCATCCGTCCGATCTGTTGTACACACTATACCACTCTACTTTCCAGCAATGGGCCCAAGCTATTCGGTCCAATTTATAGGTCAGAGAGATCGAGCCTGACAGAAAGGAACACATACATGAATGCGACGCGAAAAATACTGCAGGAGTTTTCACCGAATCTGGAGCTTGTTGTTGTAGTAGTAGTTACAGATTAGTAGCGATGATATTGATTGAGAGGATGGTACCACACCTTAAATTTTAATGCATTTAACAACAATTTCTAAACCGATAAAGAAAGGTAGACTTACAAAGAGAGATAATGCAGCGTGAACCTCGTGAAGGTACCTCAAAAATGAGGCATAGTGAAGATACCCATGGAGATGGCGTGCGGTGACGTGGGGGGTCTTCTGGACAGGCACATCAGGAAAATGGGAATCGCCTTATATTTCCTTATTCTAACTTTCAACCTTCTCCTGCCTTTTACTGTGACCACGTCCGAGCAACCTCTTGCCAATGCCATCCATCAGGCTCAATATGAAATAACGGGCGATTCAATTCCCGCCCTATCGGCCTCACCATCTCTGCCAACGGCACAGCCTTTGTCGGCCATCGCATGGGAGGATAAAAGAATCGAGCACCAGTACTCATTTACCCTGAAGACACGAATACGCGGGCCATGTAAAGCTTGGCCTACCGACATGCCGTTCCAGGTCATGGGGGATCTCGTCCTCGTTCCAATCCGCCTCGCGGACGCCGATGTCCGTTTGAGGTCGCTCGAAATGGTCGAAGCTGAAAAATGTTTCCTCATCCGTCCCAATGGAGCTTCACTTCCTGAAGTCGACACTTTAGACTCTGGCAATGCATGCGAAATTTCAATTTCATCCCTAATACCACTTGAGACGGAATCGCCCATCTCGCGTTCGTCATTGTCAAGTTCAGGCCAAGACGGACATTCCGGGATCGCGGCAAGCGAATGGATATGGAACGGGTCTTGAATAAAAGTCATGGCCGCTTCTTGAAGGAAAGTATCCAATATTTCCGCATCTCCTTTGTCGCGCGGGTCCTGCGTGAGTGACTCGGAAAGTTGGAACGGGATGGGGTAGGCGCCCGCTTCGTTTGTTATACGAGACAACCCAGAGTGAATATATACGGAGCCTAAGCCATCGAACGGCCCACTTCCGTCGTGCTTCCTGACCCCCGAGATACCTAAACCAACTCCTTTCGACGGTTTGCCTGGTGTTTTGATTTCATGCTCGGACGAGATCGAGGTGGAATCGGACAGGTACAAGTCCTCTGCGGGTTCCTTATCCGAGCAGTCAGAAGAGTCGCCGAGGAGAGAGGGATCGAAGAGGGACCGAAACTCGGACAAATGACATGCGCTCCAGAAAAGCTGGCAGAGGTGTCCGTAAATGCGCCTTCGCGAATATCGGGGAATGAGATTGACGGCGTTAGGGAAGGGCTATTGGCAGGCGCCAGAATGGAGGCAGAGTGAAAGGTGCTGGGAGGGGGTGGCCGCGTCGATGAGGATGACTTGAGTAATGACGACCTGAGCGAGGGTGCTAGCTTGACGTGTCGTAAATGGCTTTCCTGGTGTTATTTGAATTCTCGTCCCCAACAAAGAATGAGGGGAAACGAACAACTGCACCTCCTGCCAAAGCGGACTGAATGTCGTCTTGAGAGCCAAACGGTAGAGGAGACGGCTTGACAGGGTCAAGGAGTAATTTATTCGCTATCAAGGTGAAAGACGGCGACGACAGAAGTTGAGAACACGAGGAGAGGAAGAAATTGAGGTAGATGAGCTTGACGAGATAGGGACCGTGGTAGTCTAGAGTGTTGGATAGGATGTAGTGTGCTTCGATGCCCTCCAATGTCTGCGAAATATATACTCCCAGAGCCTGACATAGCTGCTAGCGATCTGTGGTTGACAAAATGTAAAATCACTCGCACTCAGGCTGCGGTCTGTGACTGTGATCGTCAAGGGTGACACTAGTACTATGTCCTCGCTGCGTGCAGGAATGTTCCAACTATTCTGCTTTATTCTCGGAGAGCCCGAAAGTACCTTCCACGTTGACATCGCTGATACTGAGACGGTGAGCCATCTCAGGGACGACATTTTGAAAAAAAATCGAAACGCACTCGGGAAGGTGGACTCGAGTCAACTCAAACTCTACAAGGTTTGTGAGTTGTGTCAACTTTCATTCTCGATTAAGCCTCCCACAAGCATTACATACGGCCATTCAATCTTAGGACTCAAGTAGACAATCTTCAGTTATCCGATGAAGATTTATTGGACGCCACCGCACCTTTGTCGAGTACCTTTCATGATGCCTCTCGGGGAGACATTCACGTCATTGTTGTCGTTGGTGTGTGTATAAGGATGACCTCTCAACCCCTCCACTTACAAGCACACTCCTGCCGTAGATCGCAGGGTCAAGCGCAAGCTCGATGCAGATGACCTGGAAAGGAAGCATAAAAGACAGCATGCTGCGCACTCCGAAGCGAGAAGGTGGGCTGTCAATGGCTCACTTCGGCAGATAGACCTATTGGGGTGTTACCACTTGGATCCAGGACTACAAAAAGCGAGCACTGACTGTCTCACTGCTGTGAAAAATGGTCAATTCGTGCTACTTTCAGGCGCCCGGGCATCAGGCAAGTCGACACGGTTATTGTGGCTCGAGGAGAAGCTGGAGAGCTTGGACTACGAGCCAGCGTAGTAAGTTATTGTTGTGCATTCCCGTGCTACGCTTTGACATACTTTTGGCCAGCTTCTCATTTGAGGCAATCGCCTACAATGGGACTGTAGATCGGTTTTGGAGATCACTCGGCTCCGCAATCCAGAGAAGTTTCCGCGATAAGACACTTCGGCCCATCGTAAATCAAGAAACATTTCTCGACGCTTTTCGCGCAAGGGATTGGCAACGGGAAATTGTCATTCTCATAGACGAACTCAGCGAATTGCACTCTGCATCCGGTGACATCCGGGATGACTTTCTTCGCACACTCCGAGAGATCAGAAACAACGCAAGGGCTTATGCGATCAAAAGTGTCGTTGCGGCTGGAACTTTCAGCATTTTGAGCTTACACCCGTCTAAATCCTCCATCTCGCCATTCAACATCTCAGACCGCATCGACAATCCGTATTTTACCGAAGAGGAGGCAAAGACATTGTTCACAGAATTTGCTCGAGATTATAGGATTACGATAGAGGCTGCTGTTGTTGAAGATATATGGGTCAAGTCTAACGGGTGCGTTATCTTACTTGTATTGGTTTATCACTGCTCATACATGGGTGTAGTCACCCGGGTATGGTTTGTCTTTTTGGACGCACAATTCACAACAATCTGAAATTATTGTTAAACAACTCCTCGACGGTGTCGCACGCGAGGTGGCAACGATATCCCATACAGGATCTATATCACGAGGTTGTCGGCTATCCTACATTTAAATCTCTGGAAGCGTCACTCATGAAGCCCACATCTGTGGCCGCGTTGGGCCTCTTCCGATCACACTTCGCTGGATATCTCAGAGATGTGCGGCTATCCACACGGGAGGAGATAGACCTTGCCGATTTCTTGACGACAGAAGGCGTATTATTGAGACCAGACGGGCGGAAACCAGTGTACCATATGGCCTCGCCTCTCTTGGATGGGTATATCCGATCCTCAATTCTTCCGGCCAAGTTTTCTCGCACCCCGTCAATCACTCCACCAACCCAAATAAAAAATAGCAGAGCCACACTACATGTCTTGGAAGTTCTCAAGGGGTCATTGAAATACTTCGACAAAGACACCATTCGCCTGGCCGTCTCTCGTTCTTACAAAACGGCACTTGTTAAAGTGGGGTCGTTATCCAGTGCTCCAGTAGCAAGGGAGAGTGTTTACGACACTGAACTTATCGGGATCCTCTCGAATTGGCTCCAAGTCAATACTGGATGGTCAGTGACAGGCCAGTGGCACTTGCGAAATGCTTTGGATAAACACAAATACACCAACGTTGTTCTCCAGAAAGACAAGAATCCCATGATCCTTTTCGAGCTACTGGCGACAGGGACTCCAAGCGTCATTCGATCACACATCGAGAAGACACCTGAGTATAAGTTTCTTCTCGCTGCAGATGAGGCTTGGGTTGTCCATTTTACGTGTCAGGATGATTTCCGTCCAACTTGGCAATCTGACGCTGACTTGGATGCTGGGGTTAATGTGGTGCATTTTGCACATGACATAGGTTTCACGAGAGTTCAGATGAGCGCACGATTCAAAGATGCTGTAGGCAATGTCACACTGATCGCAGATGAGTTGTTATCAGGTATTTGAATATAAAGTTAGGTTATTAGGAACTTTATGGTGGTTAAATCCCGAATCCCCTATTGTTCGGGCTCCTGACCATGTGACCAATTCCATCGTACTACTACGGCGGACCCAGGTTTTTTAAAAATGCTCGTCCCCAGGTGTTGACGACGTAGATTCTGACATCAAATCTCTCGGCGACTAACTCTTTGTATCATATACTGAATACGGGGGTGGGGGTTTGCCAGTAAGAAAGTTACCAGTCGAGGTCACAGATTCTGGTATGTGTAATCCATAACCAACGCCCCAGTTTTCAGGCTGGAACAGAGAGGGCATCTGGGAATTGGAAACTACGCCGTAGTCTACGCCATCAAACTACGGCGGCAACGCCCGAGATTGGTCAGGCCCTATTAGCGGTGCGCCTAAGTGTACAATAGGCTAGATAGTAGCAGTTA
>Ga0307514_10003411_pt1 | contig 15304 bp, 13 predicted proteins | sample 16_EM_MG_FD_203088 | JGI IMG/M metagenome (GOLD analysis project Ga0307514, IMG submission 203088) | Populus trichocarpa ectomycorrhiza microbial communities from riparian zone in the Pacific Northwest, United States - 16_EM | ecosystem: Host-associated > Plants > Roots > Unclassified | place...
CGCATCATGAGGAGAAGAATAAGAAAAAGCAGACTTCTACAATCCTCGGCCTACAGGAACCCCACCCGGGCTTTCCTCAGAGGGCCCACCGATCATGATCTGGCAATTTAGAAAACCTCCTGTGAGAAGTATCATTGGCTTGGCCATTGTTAATGCCATAGTTGGTACTTATGGTTTCATATTTGGGGGGTGATGGCCAGTCGCGGTTGGTGGCAGCCGTTAGACAGCGGGAATCTTAAGATCATGCCCGACAGGTGTTCGGAGATGCTGTCTACCCATATATAGCCAGTCAACTGTGTAAAAGTATTATTTAAGTTACGGTCGCGCATCGGCGACGGGCAGCTAGGCATGTTTGGGTAGTAGGTCCGGAATTGGAAGTAGCTGTGGCAATGCATGCACAAGTATGTTGCAAACCGCTTTCTGTGTGCCATAAAGCAGTCAACGCCCGAACTCAAGTTGGGAGTTTCCACTCGTATAAATGAAACAGGCTTATGTTAGATGAGCATCTATTAATTTGCTTGTAATTATAAAATAGAAGTACAAACACAAAACTGACTGCAAGGGGACCGGATCCCTATGGTACAAGTCATAGAATTCCCATTGGTAGTATTATTTCATGACCCACTTTTTCATCTCCCACCAGTCACTTCCTTTTCACCCCCTCTATTTCCTCAAACCATTCTTCACTCTAAGCAGTGCAGCCGGTTCCAAACCCACTTTGACTACAACCAGAGAAGAACGATCAGCACCCATTTTGTCAAACTATATATGGGGTTCAAGGATACATACCATCCAGTACCACAATGAGCAGCCGTCGTTCCACTGTAGAGGAGGCAAGAAGCGTCAGTACTTATAGACATCGACCTGGGAGACGAATGATAGAATTCACTGACCAGTATCCATTTACCGAGCAGCATTGCCCATCCCAGGCACTACCAGTGCATGTAGTGTTCTTGGTAGCTCCACAAGTGCCATCTATGGAAGGCACCACACCAGTGAGGCAGGTTCCTGCAACTGAGAAGGTCTGCTGACTGTGGAATAATTAACGGGGTGTTCATCCAAAAGTTGACATCAATATAAGAACATACCACCCAACACCACAGTACTGGGCAGTACCATTTCCACTAATCAAGGCTTTCAGTCAGACAGTATTCTCTCAACGGTGAAGTAGTTACAGTATACTCACCAAAAACCGTGGGAAGAACAGCATTCTCCGAATTCACCATGACAAATGTACCCATTTGTACCACCGCAGGACCCATCAGGAGTTAACTTGTCAAGACAAGTCCCGTAGCGTGAATCACATCCCCCCCCACAGTGGGAGGTAGAGTTGCCACTGTTGTAGTAGTGAATGAGCATGCATGGAAGAGACTATAAGGGATTTATATGTCCTACTTACCACCAACCCGAGCCAGAGCAACAATTACCAAATTCAGGCCAGCATTCGTAGGTCTTGTTTCCAATTACACCACAACCTCCATCTGGTGACAGCTCTGCCATGGAAAGGATAACAGTGAATGATGAAGAAAAGATGGCAACAACAGTTAATAATCCGAATGACCACATTTTGCTGGATTTGAGTATCTGCTCAGGTGCGACGGAAAGGCTTGGTGCTGTCGACTGGTATTTTCATTGGAAAGGAGGTCTCTCCATTGTAATGGAGGGCTCTTATATATACGAGTTGCTGCCCACCTGGCTTGATCGTGGTATTTCAACAGCCGACAGTTTAAGCCCAAAGTACATACTTACACGAGTTAAATGGTGCCCAGTTATAGGTACAGTGCTTTGTATGACATATAAATGTTATCTGCATTGGGCGTAAGACCGCCTCACGCCCTTGCCATAAGTGTTTTTATACCGCGTTAGGAAAGTGGAGTCTCTAAATCTCGTGGCGGGAGGTTTAATATGCCTGACGCTTCGGGGTAGCTCCAGATCAAGGTACCTAGCCCATGAGTGCAACTCTCCACGTGTACATACTGTACATATAAATACATATTGTAAATTCATGGATCGCAACTGATGTTGACAGGAACGTAGAGAGCCATGGAAGCTCTTCTATGTCCTCCTCATATCTTTCCCCAAAACAATTCCAACAATAGGGGAAATTTTGCGAACGCAGGCCACCATACTACGAATGAAAAGCAGCCAGGCACATCCAGCGATTACGACCCAGCCCAGGTCACTTAGGTAGGCATGTGTATAGGCTTGGCTTTTCCCTCACTGTTGTAGAGATACTCTTACCAAATTGCGCACCAGCTAACTACAATGCTCTTGTTGCATCTTAATTGATAACACTTACCAGATCCAAATACGAAATTTGCATCCCCATATATTAGATTAGATTTATATTAACCTAACTGATCTTGAAAGACGACCTTGACCCTTGATTATTGTTGAGAAGCTACTTTGGTTGTTCGCTGTTGCCACACATCGAACTCGCTTAGCATACTGTTGGCTGGGGTACTAGGTACATCCTTAATCTGCCAGTGCTGGGTACATACCATGTCTGCATAATATTTGACAGGAAATCTTCTGTAAATTTGGTGACCCGTGTTACACGAGTACTTGCTGAAATATATCCCATGCCCTTGTTCATAGACCTGGCAATGGCAGTGGGATATATACTGGGTATATATCAATGTTAGTGGGATCTATATACATATATTAAGGTTGAAATCAATTCCTATACTCTAAAATACCACAAGGATATAACATATGCATGGACATTCGGCTAGAGTATTGGCACTTCCATGCTAAACAAAACAACTTTAACATATCATATGTACAGTATATGGTGATATAATTCCCTTGTCATAGTTGTGTACAGCGTCACGCTCGGGGTTATTATAAAATATACAAGTAATGTGTGGAAGTCACAAAGTAGCAAAGTACCGGGGAGCTCAACAGAGCATACTTAAATTCATTCCCCCTAAGGTCTCTTGTACTAGTACATGGATCTTGTAAAAGTAGAAAAATTGGCAACTTCCCCTTTTGTACATGCCAAGCAATAATCTGGTTACGATATATTTAATCAGGTAACATAATGCACATCGAATGAAAGAGTACTAGAGATCTATGGTGCATGTGAATAGATAGGACTATCAAGCAGACATTCGCCATTAGTCCCCCCACTCCAGCATTTTTACATCAAAACTACCCTATTAATCATGAGTACGGCTGTACAGGGTAAGAACAGGAAAGTTCAGCATGTTCCCTACACCGACTTACCCTCAACCCCGTGTACCCATACAAAATTGTATCAAGTCAATTAAATTAGTTGGGCAATTTTCGCCAATTTTGGTGCGAGATAATTCGGAGGGTTTAGACTAATGCCACACGGGGGTATACATGCATATGTGATGTATGAGCACCGAGAATTTCCGGGCAGTAGATTGCATAGTTTCTTTGTTCCCAATGCTTAGGTTCTCTATCTAGCATGTTGTCCCGTGTGTAAACCCGACCCTGTAAAGGTGCGGGAATTGGGCCGCCTCATAGCCTAAGGCTAAAAAAAAAAGGTTCTCCATCTACGTATACAATACCGGCTTGGTATATCTCAAAGAACCTGATGCAGTACACTCTTGAGTGTGCGATCGATACTTCATTACCAGATACTTCCCTATATATGTACATACACATATCATATAAGATTGCTATGGCGCTTGTATTTCCCCACATCCCTAGGTTCTTAGCGCAGAAAGCACTGATATAAAATGTGGGGTTCAAACCTAAAGAGTCAATTGGATCTCAAAACTTACAGTATTACCTTCACGAGGACACATCTAAATGAACAGTATGCACATTTTATGTCTGTCCGATTACAAGTTCCTTCCGGGGGCATGACGGGTTGGCTTCGGAAATTTGATTTAAGATTAACAGTTGTAATATATATTCGGATACTGACTAACTAACACCACAGGCTGTCCGAGAATATCTTGCAATTTCCTTAAAGCGATTGGACGCCAATGCAATAGTTATCAGTATACTAGTATCCGACATTATTCGTATGCACTCATCCAGGCGTGGCGTCCAAACTTCCTTCCCCTACCACTACGAGGGTAAGAATAGAATGTAGCAAGCGTCAGTACTTTATTGGAGCGTGGACAGGAAACCCACACTTCGGAGAGAGTCACCGTATGAACAGGTACATACTTATATATGCATATGCCTGTTCCCATTTGATGCTATGAATACTAGTAAAGCTTGTCCATATTATGTGTCTTGGTACCGAGCGATGGCGGATCAAACAAGTAGCATCTCCAATTAGATTCCTAGCACAAATTGCTTCATTGGTCCCGGCCCGTTACCAACGCTAATGCACTCCATTCTTGTGTTTCTCGTGTATCCCGAATCCAAGACAAAAAGGCAAAAATAGCGTTGCTGAATTACTGGTATATATATAATGCAGAGTGGGAATATGACCTCGGTCCCATGTGTACATATATGCCCATCACAAGCCAATCGGCAGCACATGGGCTGCTTCAGAATTGGTTGGCGGTAGGGTACCCCCTCATCACATATACCATACCAGTAATTTATCACGGCACGGCTATGTGCATTTGGATCACCATGATTGTAACACAAATGGATCTGACGCCCAACGGCATTTCGGGATATGATCATACTTATAAAGTGATCTTTCTGATTACAGTCGTATACAGCCTTGAAACACACTGACCGTTGTACCTGTCTGAGTATGCAAAGATAGATCGAATTTGAACATTTATTTGTTTGTGCCCTTAGAAAAGAGGGAGTAGCCAACAAAAGCAAAAGAAAACGGGAATAAAAAAGAAGAAAATTAAAGACGTGTTACCTCCCTTCCACCTTTCTATGGCAACATGCACTTCTAACAGCACTAGGAAGCTTATTAGCTAGCAGATCCCCTCATCACGACGAGAGTAGGATATTCACATTCAGGGGGCTCCAAGTTCAAGAATTTGGCGAAGCCGGACGTTGGGGAACTTTGTGAGTTTGCCAGGACATGGATTTGGTCCGAGTTGCTAATTATCCCTGTAAGCTTCAATCTCAGTGCAAGAGCAGGTAAGGGTAGGTACTTACTCTTTTGATCCACCTTCAGTCAGGACACGATGGAACTCGTACCAGGACCTCACATCGGAATTGCTAATCGACCCAAGGTGTACTGGTCATGTTGACCTCCAACTCCAGCTCACCAATGTAATGAGAACCTTCGACCCGAAGGGCCCCATTGGTGAATTTAGTGCACCTTTCCTGGAGTTCGCCGACTTCCGTAGCCAGGGCCAGGCAGGGAAGGGACGCACCCTGAGAACCACAGATACTGATCAACACTGTCCTGTATGAGAGGACGGGGGTGCAGACAGTCCCCTGTGCCCTTGCGCGCATTGGAAGATTTGATGGGTCAGGACAGGTTTTCTCCTCCATGGCGTTTAAAGCTTTCAAGGCTTCCAAAACGTGCTGGAGTTTCGCACTATCTTTTGCCACACGGCACTCATAGGCCACAGTCATCCTCGCCGCAATAGCGAGCAAGGCAGTAAAGCAAATTGTGTTGTTAATAACGCTGAGCCTCATCTTGCTTGCTGTATATTCTGCGGGGATAGAGACGGGAGATGTCAATACCCCGGTATATATAGGTTTTGGGGGGCATATAGTGTCCACATTTTCGAAAACTGGAGCCGAAAGCTCCTCCAACAGTTGTAGATCATAATGCTTGTGGGAAATGGCAATACGAAAAGAGTAATTGGTCAAGGTACCGTATGTTGGAAAGCCAATTAGAGAAACCTGCCGTCTTCTGTGCCTGTGGGATTGCCTTGACACCAACATGAACCCCAATATGCAGTTCGGAGGATAATCGCTGGTGCCGCCTAGACCTGTGGGGACGGAGAGGTTGACACACATCAAACAAGTCCTGTCTGGTGAACCCGCCCCAGAATGGATAGCAACTGAAGCAAATGTAGCGGTAAACTGGACTAGCACTACTACTCCGAGATGCATGGATCCTGGGATGCTCAGGCTTTGGTGGCATTAAACGTAAAAATTTTTGTGATAGTCAGGTTTGCGTTGCATAAGTTAGCTTCGGATATATTGGACATCCTAGTCGCCAAACAGCCGGCTTCCACGACAAAGATGAGGGTTGATGGGGGCATGCCATCTCACGAAATGAACATGAATCCCAATCCCATCTTTTGCTAATGGGCAGCTAGCCTTCATGCACAAGTGCCGAGTTTTGGAAAAAAGATCCACCAAAGGCCTCAGTACAAGTTTTCTAGGGAAGGTAACTGTGTTCAGTGATGTTAGAATTCTGGTATCCATCAGCTTCACCAAAGATAGGAGGTTGATAGTACCTAGCGGATGTTACTGTCGGAAGATAAGTACTAGGTATAGCCTGCAGTACGGGATCATAGTAGTAAATCCCAATGGTTCCGTAGTATCTCCTGGAGCCAAATTGAAATGAGAGTACCAATCTCAATGCTGTGTTGCTTGAGAGAAACCCCATTTGACAAAAGGTGCCAGACCACAAACGGGCCCCAAACTTAGTCCATTGAAAGCTTTCGTGTCCGCATGTGAGGTTAAGAAGCCTTTGCTGCAATCCTCTCAATGTGGACTGGGGGGGGTTTATAGTACAATGCAGCTGATAAACCTCAATTCTAGCATGGCGATAGACCCTAGCTCCGCTAGATTTCATTATCTTGATTTGCGTTCGCCGAGGCCTGACTACAGGAGGGTAAAGATCGCAAGGCTCCCCATTTGAATGTCTCATCAGCTATTATTAGGTGCTATCCCAAGATCCCTTCTTTCACTCGCCTTTTCCACACACGGCTGAGCACAAGGGGACAAATTTAACTGGGGTGATATGCCACACCAAATTTCAACGCTCATTGCTTCTAGAATCCTGCAGCTCTAGATAGACGCTCTGCCAGATGGTGATTCACTGGAAGTCTTGATTGTAGATGTGAGATTTATCCTGGCTGGCGGAGATAGTTCTCAGTCCACATTTCCCCGATTGCAAGCAGATATTCTGAAACCAGTAAATTGATTTCATTTCACCACAGTAGCCCTAGAGTGATGCTTGACGGTGTTGCCTTGACCCAGAATTGTGGAGTAAATATGCGGGCCTATTGGCTAGCATAAAATGAGTTGCACTTTTACACGCAGCCTTCTCACTAAGGGTGAGTAAACTGCAACTCATCGACCATATACAACTTAAGTGCATATTGGCAATTTTTAGCCCCCTTTCTCGTATTGCATGAGTATGAGGGCTGATTGGGATGTAGGTTGTACATGTTGATACCATGGTCACCGAGTTGTGCCTTCCTTGAATTTGATGGTCCCTTTGCCCATTGAACATCCTCCGAGGTGCGAGATTAATTGATTTGTCAGTGAGGGTCCTGTAGGGGAAGTTGGCATTAGCCATATACTTCCTAGCAGACCTCCTGATGTGGATCTATAATAGTCCCTTCAACCTGTGTCACGTGTTAGAAATAATGCGTAAACTGCACAAGTATCCCCTCAAAAAAACAGTCGTACAATAGATATACATATTAAAACGCCAGATCTAAAAGGATGTTGATTGATATGTATGCCGAGCTGCCCACCGCCGCTCCAGAGCCCTATCAAAACCGCAAGGTCAGTCTCATGACACTCCGGCAAGGTTAGGAAAGATATACGGGAAGATCTGCCAGCCACCCACCAAGTGTCGAGGGGCGATGACTGGCTGAGACATGTCTACACCCCTCTCTTTAGGCCTCATTTGTAATATTGGTTGGTGTAGGTTTGCCCTCTTTAATTTGACTGGCAAATTTCAAGGAATATATGCAATCCAGGAACTGGCTCCCTTTTAATTAGAACACTCGTTGGAATGTTGCGCCTGGTTATTAGTTTCTGGTGACTTGCCCCAGCCCTCTAACTTGAGCGTTCTAGGTAGGTCACGTATTTCGATAAATTTGTAATTGTAGTTTGTTTTGCAACCCCCTCTTTCGTAAACTCATGATAGTTTCCATGCGTGTAGTTTCGTGTCCAGGGATATCCAGGGGACTGGGATACCTGAGCTTGGTGAGTGTTGGTAGTCCCCAACACATGGGTAAAGTGAAGTCAACCAGAGTACAGTGGATTGAGTATCTCATCTGGAGACCTATGGTCATGCACGGGTACATAGCCTAGTGCATGGTAGCAGCTCTCGACCTATCCAATATGAGGAGATATTCAGTAACTCAAGTCTTCCCCTCTACGAGGGGCTTGTGCCAACCAGACTACTCAAGTCTATTACCTCAGCAATAGTAAGGCGATCCACTGCAAAACTTTGGTACGCGGGCCCGTATGAGATCAACTGGAGACTAAATAAAACCTTGGTGATAAGTGCTTAGGTAAGTTAGTCTGGTTGGCTATATACGAGGGTGTTGTGCCAGCCAGGCTAAGGTAAGTTTCGTGAAGCAACTCCTTGTGCGGCTTAGTTGATCTGGAAAGTCAGGGTAATTTTAAAATAAAGATTCAGATAACAACCAGGATGCCAACAATAGTAAAATATTCTCAAACCCACTGAGCTCGGTTCATAGGAGGACTTGGCTTGGCTAAGAGGGACTATGGAACCAGGTAGCTAGTCCCGAACCCCTCCCCTCAGGTGACAGGTGAACCCCCAGTACAACCTAGTCTGGTTAAGTACAATTTGTCTTTTGTGTGCAGGTAGCTCGGATAAATTGTCCCAGCATACATTCGTCAGACCCCAGACCCTACAACAGTCTGATATACAAGTAAGGAGATAGGTAGCTAGGTATAGCCAAGGCCCTCAAATCTCGATACCAGTCAGCCCTATCCAACCATTCCCTCACTTTAGAACTGCCCACTATATACTTACCCCACCGGTCAGTGCGCATGTAGGCTTTCAAGTTTGTTACGGCCCTTTCGTGAGTTAATAGTGTTTGTGAATAGAAGAACTTATCTTATACCTTGCAACCAGTTCTGGCGAGGTAGTTCCTGGGTCACGGATGCCTAAGTCTGAGATTATAATGGGGCGGCAGCCTTTCCAGAATAGAGAAATTCTCGATAGACAGGGAAACAACATGGTATGGGTGTGTGGCTGTTCTAGTTAAGCTGGATCATGGATTGAGGCTGGGGTATTACCCTGAAGTCATCCCAACTTGAATAGCCAGGCTTGTGATTTGCAAATATCTTAACGCCCTCGTTGTCAGCATTGAAATAGGAGATCGAGATACTTAAGTATATATCAAGTTATTGTACGTACAACTATAGAATGCTGAAAATTATATACAACTCTCTCCCATCAACCGCAAATAAATGGCTAGCTGAATATACCCCTGGGGTTTGGGAGGCCCTGTCTCGAAATGCAAGCCTCGATCTCAAGATACAAAATCAAACAATGGTTAAAATTCAAATTAGAACCTAAATCGAGGCTACATAAATTTATGTATCCTCTGTTAGAACAGCTTAAAAGAACATATCCACCTCCAAACACAAACCAATGTACAAGCCCTTTCGACCGTTCCATTGAATACCCAGCCAAACACCATCCCATCTTAACACTATATACCCTTAATATTTCAGTCTGTCAAGTTCATGGTCCTCCTTCGTCGGGGCATCATAAACAAAGTCCGCGTCAGTCAATTGCGTGTCCTGGACCTTCCAGTACAAAACTGGGAGAGCAAAGACCATGCCTGCGGCACAGAGTCCCCAGCTCGAGCCGAATCTGAAATATGTTTCTATCAGCAAACATTCTGCTTTTGATCCCACGAGTTGGCCATATAGGCAAAAGTGTACTTACAAAGACTCGAAGGAATACTGAACAGCATCCATTCTCCAAACTACAGCCGCTCCAGCCGATTGAATTCCCTTGTAGAATCCGGCAAAATAAGCAAGCTTCCTGGGGTCGTTGGAGAGCGCACCCATGAGCCAGTAGGCGTAAGTTTGCCACATCGCGTCAAGAAATCCATAGAACAGATACAAAATACAGTATCCCGCGAATCGAGAATCTTGAGTTACCTTGATCAGCAAAACCCAGAAAGACATAGCTTCCACAAAACCTACCATACACATCAATTCCAGGAGGGACAGGAAGGCTGTCATCAATGGATAGGCCCTTCTCCAGACGCTCTGTGTTATATAGAGCATTTTCTTGATGCTGGCGCCCATGTGGATACCGATTCAAGATAATATAGCCAGCACCCCACTGAAGCAGGCGAGAGTTAGTCCTCCCCTCAGGGTTAGATAGGGGGTTGTAGGGAGAGAGGAGAACAAACAATCACATTGACAATGACAAACAAAATTCCCCAGCCGAGCCATGCCCTTGTCTTCCTTGAACCCAGCCTGGCATTATCGAGGATGAAACCAAAAACAACAGCACCAAGGATTTGAGAAAGCCAATACCAGATATTGTTGAACGCTCTCCCTCGCAAGTTGAACAGGTACAAGTTGAAGCCATTTTGTTGGTACGTATAGAACCAATTACTCGCCCAGAACATGGGGAATAGAAGGACGATGTAATAGTCAGATATGAGGGTCTGGTATAGCCCTTTAATCTCGGTAATTGCCGAGGGGTGGCGGACATGAGCAACACGGCTACCATCCTTTCGCACAATTTGCTCTGGTGGCACAAGGAAAAATGCAAGAACAGCTCCTGCAACCATAAGGACAATAAATCCGACATACGTGCCATCGTTGACTACGCCGCTAGATGTGGAGTTCCAATTTTGAACAATGGGTGAGATGGAACCAATGACAGCACCCTATGATAGTCAGATGAGTCTTTTTGGGTAATATATTGGTATAAGAACTCACCATGTTGAAAATCCCCCAAAAGAGGCCAATATATCGCCCTTTCTCACTTTCAGTAGGATAACTCTGTTCAATAACAGTATTTGATCAGTACGAACTCTTGTCCCATGCTTGTCTGACCGGTTTGAGCTACCATCATGACGGTCCCTTGCGCACACCATAAAAATGCGGCGCAAACACCCAGGATTGCGCCAGAGGCGATAACGAAGCCAGCGTTTTTTGTATGATTGTAACAGAGCAAGCTTGCAGAATATAAGGCGTAACCCAATCCACCAAAGCCTAGTGTTGAGCGAGCTCCAACTAAAACCACGTTAGCACAACTGGTCAACAGGACTTCAGGGGTTGGGATAGTCCAGCAGAGTTGAGGTAATACAGTAGTTGAGAACGGTTCCTGCAATGAAGCCAAAAAAGGCAAACGTGCAATATAGCGCCGAATTTCCATTGGAGGTGACGGAGCTTTCGACCTAGACAAATATCTAATTGGTATCTCGTGGATAAACGTAACCGCAGGTGAATATTATTTCACGTACCTGACCACCGGCGCCCAAACTGAGAATGGAAATATATTAGAATGCGTTTCCAGCAAGCGGTGTAAGGCCGACTAGACGTACCCATTGAGCGCGTTGAACATTCCTATTTACCCTTGTGTAAGTAAACATTTCCGTCTGCATGGGTTTGCTTGAGAAAGAGTTACCTGGACATAGAAAGCAGACGAAGCCAGTCAGGATGACTATCACATCCTGATTAGCATTCTGAACCTAGGCAGTTGTAGAGATTCTATATTGCGAATACCTTGCGTAAGCGGTGACCGCCATGCTGGAATGCTAAGTCCCAAAACTTTGTAACCTGAGCGGTTCCGATTCCCCGCCGCAAGTGGGTCTGCCATCATGCTGTTGTGATTCTCGTTGGCGATTCACCTATGGTAATCGCGTGTGGCCTCCTGGGTAAAGATTTGGAAAATCTAACCTAGGTCGGAAGGATAACTGGAGCAAGACTGGGTATAACTATAAAACAGAAGAGCAGGCAGGCCTGGAAGAGCTGATGATGGCAGCTTGATAGGGTACAGTGCAGAATCATCCGCACACACAGAATAACCTTCAATCCAAGGCAAGGCGTAATTAATGGCCCTTTCGAACACTCTTGCAGCAAGCAGATGAGCACTTGACACAAAATAACAACGCAAGGGTGGGATATCATACAAGTACATGTGAAGGTATGTGGGACTGCAGAGGAAATATGGTTACCAACAATGCCAGCCCACCCCAGAGACCTTGCCATCGTCGGAGGGGGAACCCGTCTAAGCAAGGATCATCGAGAATGTTTGTAGACCCTGCTGGTGAGAAAGACATGGAGCCGTTGCAGCACCCCTGCCTACCGGCTTGGACATCTTCTGCTGTACCGTACCCATTCCCTCCACAGCTGGCCCATCACGTTCCGTTCCATAATTAGGCTTGACGCCTTTATACCAGGAACAGAGGTCGGCTCCTTAATTGTTCCACGCAACTATTCTATACGTGTAAGCACTCATTCACGAAAAAATACCTGACAAGCGGAATACCTTGCGGGGTGTAATAGGCGAAGTTGTGAAACGCACCCACTCCCACTCTCCTAAGAGTCGGACAAGTGCTAGTCCAATTTACTTTTTGCTGCGTATGTAGATTTTTAATATCCGATATAGTGGGTCGAAAACTACATCCCGGCGAGCCCTGTGGTTGTATGTAGGGTACATGTACTAATTGCTGTCAGCAAGCGTGCCCGCCAGTCTATAACACCCAACTCCCTCCATAGAGGCTGCCCAGATTTGTCTATCTTGACTTCCTGGCTAGTGTTATAAGGGTCGGGTCGAGGAATTATCGTGGTGAACCTGCTGAGGCTAATGCCAGAATCTTAAGTAGGATCAATGGGAGGGGACAGAGCCCCGCACCGTCAGCCATCCCATGTTTGTACAAGCAATTACAGGAATACATAATGCACGCCCGTCAGAACATGCGAAAATAGATCGAAACCGAGGGGAGGAATAGCCCAAGTATTCATCTCCTGTAGCCCCATAATAAGCACCTACGGATTACAATAGAGTCAATTACATACAATGCGTAGGTGAAAGTTATGGCGCGCCCCCCTGCATATTTATATGCGCCAATGCGCCATAACTTTCACCTACGCACTGTAGATATTCCAAAGAAATCAAGGGTATGAAACAAATTTTTTTTTTCCCCTTATGGGTGTCCTCTCATAGGTATGTCAGCTGCTCCCCCAGTTGAAACCTGAGGGGGTCGTATCGAAGCGCAGAGATAATACTGTGGGAGTATGCGGCAGTCCCAATCTACACCAGCCGAGATAGCCATCATGTTACACGACAAGCTAGTGAGGTCGTGCAACTAGACAACTAACGGTAAGCATTTGCAGATTCCCGCAAAATCTGGGATACAACTTTTGTGTAAGGACGGGGGATCTTATTTCCTAGATTTTGCAGTATAAACGAGACATTTCGGTTTGCTGCATCTGAAAAAGCTTGATTCATGATTCAGATGCATGGACTCCGTATTGGGCTGCACAGATGGAAAAAGTAATCTTTGAGAGACTGGTGGGTGACCCAGGCTAAGACTACTGTACTTACCTCTAAAGAGCCAATGAGTTGGTATTTTCTCTGCAAATCAATCGCACTACTGTACATTGACCAGTGCAAGTACAATCTCGAAAAGAAATCCAGTAACTGATATACATATGTACGGTAGATGACTGAGAAATAGGATGAAGTGGAACTAAAACTGCACTAAACTCGCTAACCAAGGGCCTAGGAGATGCAAGATCAAGCATCTTTAGGCTTGCATCTCGCATCTCTTGCCATCCAGGAAATCATTCAACCACGTAACACCATTAAGCCTACTCTCCACTGACTTTGTACCCCAGTATTGACCTCCCCACTCAAGGGCACCCTTTTCAAAGCCTTGTGTAGCTATCAGCTCCCACTGTCCCAAACTATTTCCGATTAGGTAACCTGACAGTGGCTTCTTCCACACATAAGCTTCCACAAAGATACTGGCTTCGAATGTCTCCTTCGCAAGGAGGTTATCATGGCCAGTCGGTACTGGGCAGGGTAATTCAAGATAATCACCAGTAGTGGTGCTATTATCACACTTCGAGTTGATGGCAGCGGGGCCATGGCATGTGAGGACAACCTTCCGCCAGCCATCCTTCCATGTCCAGTCAAGGACCTGAATCTTGAATACCCCGTTTTTCGAGTCGTACTCTTCCTTACAGAAAGGTGACACGTATCCACCGAACCAGGGTACAGGTAGAAGTATAGTAAAAATGGGACGGAAGGTCCAATTAATTGACCCTTCGAGAGATCCCTTAGAGATTAATGGGATATCGAAGCCTAGAAGGAACGCTTTTAGCCCTAAAGTGGAGCCTCCAGCTAAGGCTACGTATGGTGGGGATTCTTGTGACTGGGCCTCATCTCCATTGGTAACCCTTGGGACGAGAGATTGAATCCTTGACAGCCTATGTCAGTTATGGCTTTCTCGAGGCCCATAAGTTTCGGGTGCAAATACCAAACCCAGCCTGTGGGGAAGCTTGTACCCCAATTTTTCTCCATGTGGCCGTGCCCTTGCTCTTGCCATACAAACTCTACCTGTTCCTCTCCTGTCGGCTGTCTCAAAACCTTCTCAATAATGATCTCCGCCTCCGCAGAGCTGCTACGGACAAACCAGTGAAGGGGAAGTAGATATTCTAGGGCTGACATTGGACCTTCCGGGCTTTGCTCGGGGCCTGTGGTAGAGCTTTTACCACCCCAAACAGCTCCTTTCCTCAACTGGATGTCAACCTCTATGCTACCATCATCCACTGGCAGTGTAAGCTGATAGTCTGTGGTGTCATCCTTGGAAACAATTTGTGTCCCTATTGTTTCTCCACGCTCGTTGATGGCTATAAGTTCCAGTTCTACGCCCTCTCCTCCAGCACGCTCCTTGAAAACGAGATTCTCCGGATGTATTGTAAAAACTAACGTATTGCCGTGGTTTTCACGAGGGATGTAACTAAAATGGAGAAGGTGCGGCTTGTGCTCCTTTTTTGCACTGCGTACCGTGGAGAAGATGAGCAATATCGTCGCACCATTCCTCGTCGTGATTCGGGTGTAGTAGCCCTCGAATGGAGCGTGAATATGGGGTTGATAGCTATGGCATTGTGCAGCATCAAAACCAAGAGCCGTTAAGACGGTAGTGGCATGATTGGCAATCCATGCGGGAAGAAAATGTATACCAAGACAGAGGAGAAAAGCCAGGGGCTCGAACGTGAGGGACCAAAGAAGGGTGGGTATTGATGGAAGAGTCATGGTTATAAAGCCCGCAGTTGTCTGGTTACCCCGCAGGGCCGAAATTACACCTATAAGTTTAGCCGTTGGCAAGTGCTGCTGGTTGCGACACCAGTTGTATGTACAGCTTGGTGGCAAAAAAACTCATACCCCACCAAGCAAAAACTCATACAAAAACTCAAACAAGGGTATGAGTTTTTTTGCCACCAAGCTGTATATACATATAATATCATT
>Ga0307514_10003412_pt1 | contig 15304 bp, 11 predicted proteins | sample 16_EM_MG_FD_203088 | JGI IMG/M metagenome (GOLD analysis project Ga0307514, IMG submission 203088) | Populus trichocarpa ectomycorrhiza microbial communities from riparian zone in the Pacific Northwest, United States - 16_EM | ecosystem: Host-associated > Plants > Roots > Unclassified | place...
TGAGATATACCCAGCAACAGTGAGGGTTTACCAATATTTCACCTATCACTGGAGCAACGCGAACTACCACAAAGTTGGCGTTAGCGTCTCCGTCTACATCTACGTCTGGGTTTATACCATATAGATAGATGGAAGAGGGTTTCATGTACATACTAGTAGATATATATTCAAGTACTGCGTGTGGGAGATTTATTGCTTGCATATGCGTGCATGGTTCATGGAGTGGATATGATGGTGGGAAGGACAATTACCCTGAAGTTTGCATGGCCCCTTCTGAAGATTTGGCATATATATATTATGGCGGGCGCTACCCTGAAATATCAGCCCCACGTCTCACCCACATTATTCCGTACCCTCAACCAATACTAGCTTTTAAAGTGCCAAATTCACCGGCCGCACAGGTGCAGTATATACAGTACTAGGGCTATAACCCAGCAGGACAGATGGGTAGTGATTGTATACGCGGGAGGAATTTCTAGTTGCTGGAAAGTGCCCCGCTCGGTTATATACGTGCTTTTTTTTTTAAAATAGACGTATATATATGTGTGTGTGTGTATCTGAGTACCTAGCAAGGAAATAGCGTTCTTGATGCGGAATGGTGGAGAGTTTGGTGTGTTGGGGTTTTTTTTTCTTTTTTTCTTTGAAATACGTACCGTGGCTTTGAGGGAATCTAGGGTGCTATGGCCCACTGCGTATGTACTTTTTAGTTGCTACAAAGTAGTTTATACATACATACATACATATGGCATAAGATTGGTATCTGCCTGCGGGATATGTACGCACTCCTAGCTTTCTTTTCTCAGGTAAACTGTTGCCCAAGAGTGAACTGAAGCCGTCAAGGTTGGACTTATGATTTCTGTCTGTGCAGACTTCTTCCAGGCGGCCTACTAGTAGTTCGTTAAGATTTTGGAGAGTATTGAAGAGGAAGGGGCTGGATTGGGGTTTTGGATTTGGGATTAGGTGGTAAATGATTCGACGAAGGTGGGTGGGTTTTTGTGGGAGGAAGGAGTTCAGGGTAACTGGAACCAAGTTATCTCAAGTAAACCAGGTACCTAGGTATGCATGTACATCTTCTAGGCCCCCTCTATATAGTCCCATTTTGTGAATATTCCCTGCTTCCTTGTCAGGCCCAACATACATGCTCAAGGTACTATCATTCAATTCTGCAGTAGCTATTGCTGTACTGTACTGGTTCACCGGAAGTTCCACTCCTGATAATTAGAACCGTTGAGCTTCACCACCTTCGATGTTGACTTCCTTATCGGACTGCATCGTGAGTGAGTTAAAAAAAAAAAAATAAGGATAAACCGACAAGAAATATGAAACACACTCCGGGCTCAAACCTGGAAAGCTCTATGGTTAGGTAGGTACGGTATCCCCAACGATGATCCACCTTTACCTCCACTACCAAGGCCATTTGGGACTACAGTAGTCTCAGTAATGACTTCACTGACTAGTATCAAGGAAAACCAACCTTTTCGAGTATTTGCAGTGATTTTCCCACTGGGGGAAAGCTAGAGCCTCAGAGTCAATAGTGGGACAATGCCGCACTTACAAAGCACATCCGTGGAACCCCTGCCAATTGGAATATCGACATGACATCCGAGTGCGCCTTGGGCTTAAGAATAATATTTACTTGTTATGATTAGGTAGATACCTGGTTTCATCGTGATACATGTCAATTCCAACCCAGATCTTTCATAAGCAATGTTTCAAAGTGGCACTATCGCTCTGCAATCAGAAGTTGGTTAATGTTAAGACTTGGGAGTGATACCGGGCCCATGTGTTGTGTGGGGCACTTGGTAGGGAAATACATGTATAGATTCGGCGCTCTGTCGAATGAATGGTCAAGCGGGGTGTCTTCATTTCGCGGATAGGGCATGCGCAGAATGAATTTAGGGCCTTGAAGATATCGAAACCCTTCAGAGGAAGGGGCCAAGTAGGATGTGACCGGCGACCTTGCAGAAAGCAAATTCTCATATCAGTACTCGAGGGTATAAACTCGGGACTGCGCAGACAGTGATAAACTGTGTTTGACCTCGGGCTTAAGCACTGACGCCCGAAGTTGAAATACTCGGCGCAGTACAATCATCTACATATATCTAGATATCTCGGCCTCACAATTCACACTTTAGGCCTGGGTTCAAATTCTCCGCGTTGACCGCCAATTCGCATACTTTGCGGAGTTTTGTACGAGCATGCACATACAACGACTGCGGCCTCCCAGAAAAAGCTGTCAGAGTTCCCACCCGGAAGGCTTGTCCTAGTTCGAAGGAGTCTACATGAACCCACGGAGGAATACCGGGATCTCAACATCGAAATAGAGATAACGACTACGGTCCCCGACAACACAAACTCCAAGTATCTTCATCACAGCGAACGGAAAACCGAGAACAAGCTTCTTTCACAGATCTTGTCCAGAAGATACACCTCCTGCCAACGTCGTGAAGTTCTAGTTCGGGGAACAACTCAATACATCTATCAAGTCATGGACTCCAAGGTTGCGCTCATGAAAGCCTTGACCTGTCAGGAAACCGGGGTTCAAAACTGGCTCCGAGAGAAAGCACAACCGCGCCGGAAGGTCTACATGGTTGTGGGGTTAAGGACCCTAGAGTGGAGGAAAAGGTTGCCAGCAAGAGAGCAGTCGTGGTGGACCCTTTAGTTAGATTACATGTACTCTCACGTGTTGGGCTGAAGGTCACGGGAACTGCAGGTGTCCCCAAATGGGTAGTTGGAACAAACTGTCGCATACTGAGGGTCACGGGAACTGCAGGTGTCCCTATATGGGTAACTGGAGATAAAAGTGTCGAAGGCAAAGGTTGTATATGGGTAACTGGAAATAATCCAGATTTCATAAAAAGGACCGGTTTCGCTGTAGGAAATGGGAGAAAACCAGCCGATGAATTACTAGATATCATAGCCTTAAGTTTAGCTATAGCATAATCTACGATTTAACTGTTCAAACCCTTTTATTCCCACCATTCTTCCACTCATAGCCTTGTATCTTACACCTTTTAGCATTCTCTGTACAGCCGTTGGATTTGGCGTGCTCCCTGTTACGGCTCAGGTAAGGGACCTCCACCCTGGCATGGGTCGGGAACCCAGTCCCACTGGATCGTAATCCTTCATTTGTATCTGTTGATGGATGGATTGGATGTCTAGGCGATCCATGGATATGTCTAGAGGAACAATGTATGACGGGATATTCCCATCGCCAACCATGTGGCTAGAGGAATGAGTTTGGGATTTATTTAAACCTCGCAAAGTTCCATAGTTGGAAGAATTAAGCCCCAAGCGGTGTTCTAAGTCCCATATAGCTTTGCTCTTATCGAGCACACCTTACGCCCGAGCCTGTGACTTCGTATATTCTCCTATCGATATATCCCCTTCTCCGATATATCACCCAACCTACCTCTTTCGCAATATATCCGTATATTCGCCAGTATACGTCTTTCGCAGGATATCACTAATAAGTATATTCACCGTAATAGGCCTCTCTTACCGCGCTGGTTGGAGGTCATAGTAGGGATATATGCGGGGTCTGAGAAAGGCGGATCGGGGAATGTTCTGGCTGGGGGCGGGGGGGGTCATGACCAATCCTTCAGTTGCTTTACTTTGCCCCTTTGGCCCATTTTCAGGACAGCATGACTCCGAAATGAATGCTCTCGAGGATATTATATTACAAGAATTTCCTCTTTTTTTATTATTTTGGGAAGAAGATTTCGCAATTTTTGCTTTGTATCAGTGAATGCTGAATGAGATTTTCTCGTGTTACAACTGCTTTTTCGAATCAAACCAATCGGCTCGTGCTGAGAGGTGATAATGCCAGTCAGTTGATATCGACCAGAGGGCCTGTTGTAGTACCTACCTAGGTACTTGGGTTTAGTCTAGGAGTTTGCTGCAGCCAAAATCCCAATGCAGGTCGAAACTGGGATTGAGCGCTTTCGGTAGGATATCAGTAACATCTGCAGTTATCGTTATCTTGAGGCCAGGTGGGACCCCTACCCCAGAAGACTGGGTTTGGGATCACCACTAAAAGTTTCAACCCTCTGATCAATACCTCTAGCACGAATTCCCCAAACCCAACTCACTAGATTCCCCCCCCCCCACTTGAGGGGTGTAAGTGATCCTTGAGATCGTCCGGGTATCAGGAGGGTTTCCCCTAAGTTTTCAAAAGGTACATATGCATAGGTATGTGTTGGTGGCATGAATGGCAGATGTTAATCCATGGCTGAATTGAGGGAGCGAGTCAACCATGATAAGTGACCATATAGATAATATCTGCAGTACCTAGTCTTATGTGAGATATCTACGGTCTCAAGTGGATATGCTAGTTGCATTTATTAATTACTATTGTAATTATGATGTACAGTAAGACCAAGTACCTATGGTGTACGTATGTACTGTGCATGTAGCCCATGATAATACAATCACTTGGTAGTCCAATCTCTGCTTGAAGGTGCTACCAATATCAGAGTCCACGATTGCCGATTACCGTCACTGAGGTCCCGCCCTCTCTCATATACTTCACAAACCATCCCGAAACTCCTTGGGTTACTGCCCGCTGCATAATGTGCCAAACAAATATCGTAAAAGCAATGACTTACGGATACTGTTAAGGAGATACAGTAAGTATATGCCCATAACAACAAATTTCCAGCCTAGATAACTATTTCGACAAGCCACATTTTAGGAATGCCCAGTAGTCCGGTTCTCCCGAATACGGACGGGGACCAACTACCTATCTAACAAACACATTGTGCCAGCTAGTGGGACCCTGGGAATATTTCCAACACAAAATCTGCGATAGGTAGCATGGTAAACCACAAGCTCATGTTCGAGGATCGCTTCCACTACCTTGGTGTAGGTATGAGCACAATGGTATTTAACATTGAAACCCAACCCCAGATGCTGCTTGCATACAGTGGCACATGGAAGCGTATATAACATTGCCAAGGGGAAAGGCGTATAGAGTATACCGTACCGATCCAACATCAATTGCAACTTCCTCCATCCTGTCACCCGGATCCACCCAACCGACCCGACCTTCCCGCTACCACGATCGGAGATCAGCAAATCCGATCCAAATTTCCACCGATCCACATGGAAATCGATAGGTCGGCACCGTGGGGGGGTCCTACCTACTCTACACTCTATACATATGTATAGCAGAACCTTATTTTGTTGCATGGATATGGATATACCCCGTGCTTTCACTACCACGCGGTAACTATCAATCCACCCACTGCACGCAGTACTCCTGTTGCCGATCGCCTGCGGAAGATTACTTGTTGCTCTCGCTTCAGAGCAAAGGCGGCAGGCGGGGGGGGTAAATGAGAGTGATTTGCAATCGATGAGCTGCATTACGTTACATTGCATTGCGTTAAGGCGTGATAGATTAGATATTTCTGGTACCAAGTCGCTATACTTAGATGGAAAAGGTTCCAACTTTTAATTACCATATGCATCGATACTTGACATGGTTATTGTGGGAACTGTCATGGTCACGGTAATTTTGAGGAGTTTGTGTTGGTTCAGTTTCAATTCTACTGCCTAGCTGTATGTATACTGAAGTATCCATAACAGGGTAACCAAATAAATAAACAGTCAAACAGGTGGTTAGTAAGTGACAGCTGCAGAGTCAAACGAAACCAAAGCCACGACTTGCCTAACGGGGGGAGAGTACCATGCAAAATGTGTCAGATAGCCTTCCATAAAAGCAAAGGAAAAAAAAAGTAAAAATCCAGTTAGCCTATCCCAGCCAGTCCACTCAAGCCCTCCTACCATAGTCATAACCACCCAGCCATATACCAGAAACCAAGGACGTCAGACATCACAAAATAAGCAAACCCCACCTCTCCAACCAACCCTGTAAAACCCAACGACATACATTACATTGAAAGGAAACATTGAAAGAAAATAATACAAAAAATCAATTGATGTACTGCAGCCTGAGCTGGAGCATTGCAAACGCCAGCCGCCCCCATCCATCCTGTGATCTCCCAAACAAAAGAAATCAGGAGGGACTGCAATTAATAGATTTTTTGTTCTGTCCATATTTGCACTATGAATGGTAATAAGATGACCCATGATTATGATGGACGTATATGCATACATTATATCAAGAAGCCGTGCCCAGCCCGCCTCATAGCCTAAGGCTCCCTTCGGGGGAAAGGCGGATAGACTCTAAAGAGTCGTGCCCAGCCACACGCCCGTGGAAGATTTAGAAAGATGAGACGAAGTAGAAAGTCCATCATAACTATAGAGAAGATTTTAACCTTGAGCCAAAAGAAGGCCAAGATGGAAATGGAGGAGTATCGTGGAGTCAGTCTGAGCTCTGTGGCTTATGAGGATTTTTGGATTCCGCGAGTCGGAGGCCGTGACAGTGTAAGATGTAAACTTGATCCCCAGCTCTAGTGGGCGAGTCAGATCAAACTAATAAGGGTTACCAGGGTCAATGCGCTTATAACTCACCAGCCAGCTAAATCTGCGCTTCGCAGGGCCATGCAAATAGGGACTGTTACTCTGGACTGTCCTGACTCCAAATATTTCCTGCTCGTCATACATCATTTCCAAGTAACCAAGTCCCGTTATTGTGTTTGCTGTTTGCATCATGTCAGCTTTATACTTGTATAGTATGCCTTCCCGTTTACTTACCGAAATGAAGCCCATTTTCCTTCTCTTCATCCTCTCCCTCATCTGTTTCACTAGCACGAGCAAACTCAGGGTAGATATCTGGTAGGGGGGTAGCCGATCTGGAGTAGCCTGGGAGGTAGATTTTTGACCAGCGGTTTCCAAAGTCGTCCCTTGATTCTCGTCTGCATTTCCACAGATTTCGTGCAGACCTTTTTGAAAAGATACTCTTCTTGGAAAATGAAGAAGTTGTTGGTGAGGGTGCCCCGGAGCTTAGGCCAGAGGATGCACATGTGCCATCGCGAGGTAATTTGCAACGACGGCGGATAGAGTCAAGAGAAAGATTGACGTTCCAAGAGCGCCCCTTGATTTTGGACTGAAGGAAGGCGAGTGCTGATCATGATAGAAGGTAAGCCCATGCTCAGAGTAAGATATTGAATACAAGAATACATGAACCTACCTGACATTGCAGAGAAGTTGATTGGCGATGGAGGCAAGGTTCAATTTGGTGAATGACACTCCTCAAGTTATTAACAACAACAAAGATTGCAGGTGCAAGGTGATGAATTTTTCCGTCACCGGAAACGACTGGAATGGGCCGAAAAGCGTTCTCACCGAGTTTCTTGAACGTTGAGGAGAATGTGAGGTCCTCCCCCGGGTCTTATACATGATCGATTCACGCTTGGTGAAGCTTGGAGAGCTTAGCGGTGGATCATATGGTTGCATGCCAATACTTTTTTCGCTGACTCAATCGAACCTATCGTTAGATCAGTGCGTTTCGTTCTGCACGTTTCCTGGGGGATGAACATGCGTAGCGAGGCAGGGCACGGCTCCTATCCGCACACTCTTCTTGGTATATTTATGCAGTGTACAGATAGATCTGGCTTTAGATCGAAAATTTATTGACACATCACGGGGTGAGTCGCTCCCCCATGGTGGATTTATTTCTAACGAATCAATCTCAATTATTCCGATCACTCGGGGACCTGTTACTAAATCAGCTCAGTCAATCAATTCGTTCCCCCTTCAGTTCAAGTCTTCAACTAATTCGGACTCCGAGGCACGCAGCATCACTAATGACTGGTTAATGCAGTTCGTCCCATCTGTAATGATCGCTACAACTATTGCAATGTGGTGTAGATGTATGTACGGTACAGTCTACTTAGTAGCTCCCCCCTTGCCTACCCACTAGATGAAGCAACCCCTTTCACAATATGGCTGGCATGGCTGACGCATGGCCACGGTCGAAAGCCTCAAGGGTCTAGATTTTTCTTTTCTCTCTTCCATCAAGTTTCAGCCCTGCGTGATCGAGGGGAGTGCAGCAGTGACGAAATAAATTTTCAGCCAGTAATTACCAACACATTCAGATTGAAGAGTGTTAGGGACATTAAAGAAACCAAGAAACGGACCTTGTTGGGTATAAGCTGTTTCCCTTGACTCAAGGTGGAACGCTCTCTATCAAAATTAATATAATAACACTGATAGATTGACAAGGCCATAATTGTGAATGTCGTTTTCACAATATTCCCCACCTATTTGCGTGATGCGATCCGGAAATGCAGCTATTCGTCAGCTTTAACAATAACCGTTGAGTGTGACAAGAACATGGACCCCACGGCCCACGGTGGGTAACAGCGGAACCCGGGGGTTTGACCAAAAGGAAGTCCAACTGCATGCTGGCTAGAGCTGGGGATGTTGGAAGCCGTGAAGATGGAGGGAGATCCACATCCGTAACCTTATTATAGGATACATTTTCAATTATTGAACACATTTTCAGGTAGCATTTACATTTACCACGAAGTGAACAGCTTACACTCAGGCTTATTGCCTAGGCCTCCAGATATAAGGTATCTATCACTCGCTGATGGTCTGGGCTTTATGTATATTGACCAAGGATGGTCGAGAACATGTATACCTAAGGGGTAGAATTTCTTAAGCTCCAAATATGATAAGTAGATATGTACTGTACATACACATAAACCAGCTGCAAAGTCGAATTGAGCTTCTCTCCTGTACGGCGGGTAAAACCTCTTCTATACTTTCGTATCTTAGTTAACTATGTATATACTTGAGCGTGGACGAGAGGCATTAATCGTAGTGGTATACTCCATACCTAGCACCACAACCTGAATCCCAGCCCAGAAGACGCTGGGGCTAGGCAAATCAACTTGTATCTGTAGTTTATTTTGACGCTCAGTAAATCTCAGTATCTCAGCGTAGCCCCAGCCAGAATGGAGAAAATTGTGCCTGGGAGAGTTGAAGATGTGCAGCAGAAAGTGTGGATATCGAAGATGTCATATTTTGCTTTCAAGGAGACTGTATGTTTAGAGTCCGTTAACGTAGCACTCTAGACCTCATTGTGCACGATGTGGCTAAGACTAGAGACTGTCTAGTACAGGTGATACTGATGGCCATGGCTACTGAGGATGATTATGATTCTAGACCCGGGCTTGCAACCACAACCGGTTAGTAAAAATTTATGATCTAAACTTGAGCAGGCAATATGTACCATGGCGCTAAGGAGTACTGCTGTATGCGGAAAGTGTAGTTTTTCGATGTTCACGACCTTCGAAACCTATAATATAAACAGCCAACCAAATTAATAACACTGTGGAATACTTAACGATACTAAGTAATATTATCACTGGAAACCATCCCGATTGACAAGATCAAACTGCAGAAGGTAATAGTAAGACTACTCAACTACTTAGGTACTGTAGTTACTCCATCCAATATGTAGCAAGAAAGACATATACATGGATGAAATGACGGGCTCTACGTAGATATGTACCACTCGGGAAGTAGTATTAAGGTAGGTGGAGCCAACGCATAAGCAATTTGATCTAGATGGACGTTTGTTGAAATTAACACCGTTGGTATTTTGAGTGGCGAACTCGAATTGAGTTTCCATCTCATCTATACTACTGTCAAGCATACCTCGCCTATCCGCGCGATATTCAATTAGTGGGGGTAACCGACAACCTGCTAATTATGGCGCCGCCCAGTTGGTAAACCTTGAGCTGTGGGGTATCGACTCATGACACGCGAGTCCTATACGTTCATATAGATCCCCATGCATTAAAAGCGTGCTTTTAAGGTCCTACAATTTGCAGCACTCCGGCAACATGCGCTGGGTGAAGACGTGAGTGGGGTTCTCGATTCACCCAAGTAATGATTGCACTGCATGCAGCGATCAATATAAGAAGTTTAATCTTAAGCTCTGTGTGAAATTGTCTGATTTCTTCCAGTATTAGAAAGATCCTGATACCATAGGTTGGTAGAAAAATCTTCAGGGTAGTAGGTATATCAACAAGCGAAACCTCAAGGACGGAAGAACGGGTAATCAATACGGGATTCAGCTGACAGCAAATGCAAATGCAATGCAACGCAGACTCGGACCGTACCGTATAAAACAAGAAATAATTAGTAGGTAGCCAGGGAGTTTGGATTGACCAATTCGCTGTGTGTAGAAATGCTTTTCAGGAGTGACAATCCGAACATACAAACAGTTCCAGTTCCAGTTTCAATGATTCCAGGGCCATACTATCACCGGGTATAAAAAACTAACTGTAGGGTGGGGTTGTATTACAGCTGCAAAGATTGTTTTTTTTGTTCCATTTCAAACTCAATTCCTTTAATAGACTAAAATTAAATATGTCTATATCCTATGCTCCTGATAGGAAAATACCTCAAACAGGATACATAGCGCTCACGCACGCACCACTCAGGGAATAGAAACCCTCCCCCACGTGGTGGGTATGAACGGACCTGAAACTCCATGCGAAAGAAAGTCAAGATGTACCAGCGTGAGCAATTACTCCACTGGAGTTTACCCTCATCCCCAAAACACCCCCCAACAGTATCATAGCAAAGATAATACTAACCTGATGCAGACTTGAACAAGACTGCCGCAATTGATATCCTTTACTGTAGGATTTCCACAGAACCCTAAGAGACCGTATCAATATCATGAATATCCATCTCTGAGTCCACCTCGACCGTAACGTTGACATTTCCACCGTCCATATCAATCTTCACATCTGCCATCCCTGAATGAATCGACTCATCATCTTCAAACTCAAAGTCGTAGCCCTCTAGGTCGCCGCTATCATACGAATTTCCACCCTCCTCTTCCACACAGTCATACCCCTCGCAGTGAGGGTACTCAACTACAGGCACAGGCACGTGGTAGTTATGTTCCGGGCAGCTCACCCCACTACAGCCAGGCTCAGGTTGGGAAACGGGGCAATCATACCCCTTGCATTCGGGGTCGACAGGCTGGGGGACCGAGGTAGGTTTTTGCTCCGGGGCTGGGCAGTACGCGCCCTCGCAAGGGGCCAGTCCTGGGTTCGATACTGGTATTGGAGCCGGTGGTGGCACCACTGGTGCCTTATAGTAATGGGTTAAATCAGGGACTATTGGTGCGGTGGTGGCCGGCGCAATAGTACTTGGATAGTCTAGCGTCATGTACGTTGTAGAGGTGACGCAAGGTGTTTCAACCACGATAGGCGCGCATTCCGGTTTGAGTGGTGGTATGGGGCAACCGTATCCCATGCACGCGTGATCCGGCCCTACGGGCTCTGGGAGATATGTGGGACAATCACCTTCCCCAGTATCTATCATAGGTCTCAGCAACTGTGCCTGGACTTCCGGCTTGCATTCATCTCCGAGACAAGATACCTAAAGAAGCAAAAGCATATCAGTTAAGTTAACACATGAAACAAATGGAAATGCCAGTTTGTATCTCAGGATTCACTTACAGCAAAGCTAGTGGGTGCTGCTAATGCTGTACTATGCATTGTTACATATTCGGTGATTGTCGATGTAGATGTGGAAGTAGCAGTATAGCTGACTGGCGTGATACTATGGAAGAGATCAGTTGACAATTTTCAGCGTGATTGTGAAGTTAAGGGGCCTTTACCATGAATCTTTCATTATTGGGGCCTTTGAGGTCAAGGACTCCGTTGACAATGTCGTCCTCTTTACCTCCGTAAGAAAGGTGAGAGTAGTTGGGCCGGTGACATGTATCACCTCAGTACCATGCGGCAACTTGGTGGCCTCTGGGCAGTATGTATGTACTGTTACTGGGATGATTTCAACGTCTGTGTGGACCACATAGTGCTCTTCCCACATCTCCACGTGCTCTGAACACATGGGCAGGCCTGGCTGAACCTCAATACACTCCTCGACCGTAATGGGGGGGTTTTCGTGCCCCGAGTATTCAAGGTATGAAGCCGCATAATAGGTATGAACTGGCACAACATATGTATGTATTGTGGGTGACGGAGCGTAGATATTGGTGCCATAAACGTTACAGTTGCCTGCAGATGCACACAGCACGCTGTTCAAGTGATATGACTGAGTATGTGAGAACGTGACCATCTGGTTACAGGCTGTAATGGTGCATTCACGCCCATAGCAGGGCATTCGAGTTGAGCACCAGGCATAGGTACTGGTCTCATATGCAGTCGTGCAGTCCGTATAATCAGGGTTGCAGACAGCATATTGCGGTATGTATGTTGTGACTTGTTGGCCCTGTTTTGTCACTGCATATGGCTCTGCATGTGGGGAGGGAGTAATCATCGTGTATGTGGTGGGCGTGCACTGAGCTGGATCATTGTCGATATATGCTAAAGCCACCGAGGCAAAACAATAAACATAATAAGGAATGACTGCCAGGAAACGAGCCTGGGGAATATCGCGAATCATGGCTGAACGAATGAGGGACAAATAGTTAACAGCCAAATCCAGTGAGGAAAGAAAAAATCTGGTTACCTACGCTGGTGTGGTGAGAGGGAGGTAGGTGTATATAAAGGTGATCTCAGGGAGAGCAATCTATCAAAAACATTTTTTTCTTCGGGTGCACCAAACTTGAATTCCATTATGCTGGGTTTTTTCCTGTGTTTCAAGATGAGATTCACATCAACATTCCGAATGTATCTCAAACGTAAAAATGTAACAAAATGCATATGCATACCGATGCACCTGCTCCATGCATACGAAACTACTTACTCACATTCCAGCGATTAACGAAAGCCTTGATTGTGAAGCCAACATGAAGTTTATGCATCAAAACACCGTAGTAGTAAGAGTCAGTGCTAGTTAGTGTGATAGCTTGGGAAATTTGGGAATTCTTATGCTACCCCTAGCTATGTATCAACGTACCGCACTTATGGTAAGTCCAAGGCCTGAAGACACTGGGTGAAGCCCAGGCAAAGCTGACTCTAAATATCTGTTAGTCTAGTGCATTGAACTGGTGAGCCTCGTTTCAGGGTAATCACTACATGGATGTACCAGTATCCCAGTTCTTTCTAACTTACCTATACGAGAGCAATCAATATCAGATCTCAAAACGAGATCGCCTAGCCCCAAACCAAAGTATGCCCATCATTTTACTTGGAGAGTGGAGGCGATTGTTACATAGTGAGATAGAGGGTCTTAACCACCAGTTTATGCATTTTAAGATTCTTTATTAATACAACGACGGTACGACTTACTTGTTAAGTATGAAGCTCGATGAGAATGGTTTATAAGATTGACACCAATCATGAATTGTCAGTGACAGACTTTTAGGTCTCCAATGACTAAGCCTCGCTTAAATAGTTAGTACAGTTATCACCCAGGTCACTTAATACTGTAGACCTGAAGCACAATCGGGAGTACTGAAGGTCTCGCCCAGCCTGGGCAATATCGGAAACATTATGGCACATCATATATTCTATATAAGGTATTTCTCACCTGATATGAAACCTACGATTGCTAGCTCGCTTGCAACTGGAACCTTCACTCTTCACGTCCAGGACTAAGGTGGGCGGCCTTCGATACTGACAAAGTACCTATAATTATATAGGGGGGGAGCGGAGGAATATTGGAGTAAGGGAATGGATTTGGGCTAACTTCTACTTCTACGTTTAGGTATTATTCGGGATCACAACATTCTCCGTCAGCCATCGTCATTAGAACAGGTCCTTTAGCTCTCCATCTCAACAATTTAGACATAGGTGGATGATTCGATTTCACCAGTCGAGGAAATAGCTAGCACTCACCACCCTTCAAGGTTACATTGCCGCTGGGAAATATCAAAACACTGTATATCTCTCAAAATCACGAGGGGCGCTCTGAGCAGCATAATAGACACTTATGGAACCCCATCTCTTTCTCCAAACTACATCTCCATTTTGGATGTTCGCAAGGAAGTTGGCTATCAAAGTCTTGAAGTAAATTGCAGGAATTGAGTGATCCTGGTCTCGACTTCCTGCCTACCAATCACTCGCATGCGGTACATTAATACCCCAACTGACGTGACTGAAACCATTAACGGAGGTGATACCGGTGAGGCTTCAAGATCTATGTGAAATAAAAGTCAACATTGAACTCACGCGCCTTCAATCCTTGTTTGTGTGGCTGTGGGAGGGTACTCCACTGGGCTCCACCAAATTGCAAGCAGACTACCTATTAATAATGGGGCCTCTTGATTCTCTAATCAGCAAGAGGCACTTGACTGCATCTCAAAACGAAATGTCCGATTTATCTTGGCTATTGACATCTCCACATACATGGCGCAAGATGAGATTATTTGGCAGCTTAGCCTTGGCAGAGGAAAACATAAGTTTGTGATTTGCACTCGTGTTAGGTAGTTATCTTGTTTTTCCTCATGAAAGGATGGTCTGCCAATTAAGAAGTCATCTTGGCGGATGGGTACATGTGGTTCAGTTTTTGCCAACTCATCAAGAGGCGCAAGTTCCGAGGGGTTCTAAATAAAAAGGATGTGTCGATGAGTTGTTGCACGAATCAGTGTGGGTGGGGTTGGCGCATCGTACGGGGTGGAAACGTCAGAGGGCTGGATCTACATCGAGAAGAGCGGCGCCATGTTCCAGGTACCAGTTTATGCACGATCTGCTGAAGTACTCTACAGTATGGTTTTCTAATTTTTGTTACCTTACTAAGCCTTTTGATACAGATCGCTGGGGTATGTCTGCGCTGGCTACCTACACCGCGCTGCGAATCACAGCTCCTTAGTCAATTTTTCATCATTCCGAGCTCGTTCTCTGGACAACAGGTATGGGGCTCGAAGAATTCTGGGATACTCAGTACAAAGTAGCTGCATGCTCGGCCTCATGCACGCATGCTTCGAAAGGCACCGAATTAACCGGCATTGTGACACCGTTTCAGAAAAAATTCCACGGTGATGGGGCCGCACCCGAGTCAATCTTGCAGTCTTCGTTCATAAAACAACGAACATTTCTCCAGAAACACTTCTATGCTTTGCCGCATGTCTGCCTGGCGATGTTGTGACTTCTAGTGGACATGTGCCTCACAGCCCTACTCTGGAAAAAGAAACAATTAATATATTGCGTGGCTGGGAGGGTGGAAAGCACCGACTCGTGTGCTGTTCGTCCTTCCTACCGCGCCCAGGGCTGCTGGGAAAAGCTTATCTTCGTATTTGGGTAACCACGGTGTTTTCCTACTGTCTACCCTGCTCATTCTGTTTATCCCTTAGTCCCAGGTATAGCCTGCTTGAGTCTATGGAGTTCATGTATAATCACCCATCACCGTACCACCTCGCTCTAAAGGACCTTCATACCTTGGTGCCTACATACATCATACATACCTACTCTGCGTACCCTCCCCTTCCCGGAAGGCTACAATTCCAGGCCGGTCGACAGCCAAT
>Ga0307514_10003413_pt1 | contig 15302 bp, 12 predicted proteins | sample 16_EM_MG_FD_203088 | JGI IMG/M metagenome (GOLD analysis project Ga0307514, IMG submission 203088) | Populus trichocarpa ectomycorrhiza microbial communities from riparian zone in the Pacific Northwest, United States - 16_EM | ecosystem: Host-associated > Plants > Roots > Unclassified | place...
CAGCTTAGCCAAGTTATTTTGGAAGATTTAGGCAGTGTGTGGTTAATATTCTGGAACAAAAACACGGGGATAGTTGGGACAGAAAAGACATATCTTCTTCGTATATTCCGTCACTTTATTTTTATATCTTCCTCCTTGTTGCTTCAACCAAATACGTTTTTTTTTTTTTGGTTGTAAAACACAAACCAAACTGTCAGAAAATTAATTTTGGTTTCAGTACATTTTTAAACGAAATCTATCTGTATTCTTTAGGTATGTATTGAAGAAGATTCGTTTGGCTAAACAAACAGAAAAGTTCAAGCAAACTGCTTATCAAGAGGTAATTAGCCTCCAGAAAACTGTTTAATTCATCAATTACTTAACTCTGCTATGATGTTCATGTATTGCATTGAGGAGTATAACTTAGCTACTATTGGTATATGCTGCAGATGAATTTGATATCAAAGCTTAATAACCCATACATTGTGCAGTACAAAGATTCATGGGTGGAGAAGGTAGCTTTTAGCAATCTGTTCTTGTTTGCTCATGTGGTTTTGCTCACAATTGAGGAAAAAAAGAAAATTTATTGAGAAAATCATCTATCCCAATAACAAAAATAGTATCTTCACTCTCTGCATATATGTTTCAGGAATCCTATGTATGCATTGTAACAAGTTATTGTGAGGGAGGAGACATGTAAGTTAATTCAGTATAAAATTTTGAGTTCAATCTTGAATTGGCATGCAGGATACCAACTATTTCTAAGTGCAGTTGAGACTGTGTGGATGCTCGGATCCCCACCATCCATGCACTGCACGCACGGTTGGCTCCCATGGCACGTGCACTGCATTGAAGGTGGGGATCTGCACGGTCAGGACTGCGCAAAGTATTCCCCTTGCCAATAACATCTCACCATTGCAGCTGGCTTAATTTTTCAAGGCAACCATGTTGATATTTTATCCATTTGTTTATCTGATATTTGATTTTACAGGGCTCAAATGATTAAGAAAGCTAGAGGGACATATCTTCCTGAAGAGGTAATGGACATATGAAATTTCTGCAATAAACTAAAGTCCTTTAAGACAATTTTGTTTCTCATGTTAGTTTTGCATCTATTGCAATTATTTTCCTACTCTACTCCAGATGCTCTGCAGATGGCTGACGCAGCTGTTGCTTGCTTTGGACTATCTCCATTCCAATCGTGTCTTGCACAGAGATTTGAAAGTATGCATCAGTAGCAATTCTCATTTGAAAAAAATTTGTTCGTGATATCATTCTGATATGAATATACTCTCTAATGCCAGTGCTCCAACATATTCCTCGCGAAAGATGGCAACATCCAGCTAGGTGAGGATGCAAATACACAGAACTCTTTTACATTTTATTTGCTTCGATTGTACAGAAACTGTATTATCTCACAGTACATGTCCAGGTGACTTTGGACTTGCAAAATTGTTGAACAAGGAGGATCTTGCATCCACGGTAATGATTCAATTGTCGATTCGGTCTGATTGTGATGTGTTCCTATATATTGTTAATTCTGGCATTGGTGACACAACAAGGACGATCATTTGTTTAACTGAATTTTCCTGGAAAACGCTACTAATGCTGCTTGTTATTTCTGTAGATTGTAGGCACTCCGAACTATATGTGTCCAGAACTTCTTGCAGACATACCTTATGGCTACAAATCGGACATTTGGTCTCTAGGTAACGAAAACCCTGTTATATGTTTATGCATTAATTTTCCAGCCTGCTAGCATGGAATCTCTTTAAATCACATTTTGCTATAATTTTACAGGTTGCTGCATGTTTGAGATTGCTGCACATCAACCTGCATTTAGAGCTTCTGTATGTGTCACACGTCGGCATTGTTCAGACAAAAATTGAACAAGTTTTTTCAGTCCTGATGAAGGTCAATAACTTTTACAATGTTTATGAACAGGATATGGCTGGACTGATTAACAAGATAAATCGCTCCTCCATTTCTCCACTCCCAACTGCCTATTCCTCCACATTGTACGTGATATTCTCTGCAACCTCCCAATGCATATGCACTATATAAGGAAAATACAACTGAATAGGTTGGCTTTTTTATCTCCAGAAAACAATTGATCAAAACCATGCTGCGGAAGAGCCCAGAGCATAGACCAACAGTGAGTCTGAGTTGCCCTTGCTCCTTCTCTTCTCTTGATCAGAAAATGATTTTTATTAATGTTTGCATTTCCACAACTAGGCTGCAGAGTTGTTGAGGCACCCCCATCTACAACCATATCTTGCTCAATGCCAAAATCTATCTCCTGTTTTTCTCCCTGTGACGTCCGAATACAGCTGCACGGATAAACCAAAAGGAACCCGATTACCTAACAAGTCTAGTGTTCACAAGAATGCCATAGCGTTGAAAGCAAGTCCATCAAAGGATTGCAAATGTTTTAACCAGGAAAAAGTTGGTGCTTTTGCACAAAGAGTAGCAGCAAATGATTCGCCAAAAAGTGCAGAACAAACTGAAAAGGTCAACTCAGGAACCAGTTCAGCAAGTATTGCAAGGACTCACCATGATGAAGAGAAACAAGAAATTGCTTCTGAGAAGTCACAAATAGTTCAAGAGAAGCTCTGTGGAGTTGGCCAAGCTGGCATGGAATGTAAAAGTGCTAGTTCAGGGAATAGCAAAAGAATGGAAAAGCTGTCTGCGGATTCAACAGGCTATGTTGGTCTTGCTGGTTACAAAAAGGCATCAGCATTGGCAATGGATGACCAAACTAGACATGATCTTGAATTGGAACCCGAATTCTGCAAACCCCCAACAGTGACAGACATGAAATCAACACCAAGTAAATCGAAACCACCTCACGGAAACGGAGATAGACAAAAGGAATTGAATAGATCCCCTAGTGACATCTCATCAGTGAGTACACTGACTTCTCTACATGGTGATGAAACAAAGATTAACTGGAATCCTCAGAGCCTGCAGAGAGCAGATGCTCTGGAATCACTACTAGAGATTTGTGCAACTTTGGTTAGACAGGAAAGGTACGAGGAGCTAGCAGGAGTACTAAGACCTTTCAGTGAAGAAGCTGTATCATCAAGAGAAACAGCAATTTGGTTGACAAAGAGCCTCATGAAACTTCACAAAAAAGGCAATGGAGCAGCTCAGCAATGAAATTTCTGATAACTCAACTAGCTAATTCGACTTGATCTGATATGGAGAGTGTATAAAATAGGCTGTCAAATTTCTGTGTTCTGGCTGCTGATAAGGCTCATTAAGGAGTTCTTCATGAACTACTCTGAGAAGCAGAAACCATAATCCATGCACGTTGTGCTTGCATACCAAACTAGCTAGTTTATAACTTCCAACTTATCATGATTGGTTCTGGTCTCATGTAAGATAAGACCATTGAACTTAATTTCAATATTTGCTTGTTTCAAGTTTTGGTTATTACAAGACACGAAACATATATACGCTTAAATTTATTCCAAGCCCCCGCCCCTTAAAAACCAAAAAACCTCAAAATGTCAAAAATACATCCCCATGAGCTTGGGCTACCATACCCAAGGTGCATAGACTCGGGCATGTAAGCCTGAGCTCACTATCTGGGCGCATACCCAGCACCCTTGTGGGCTTGGGTTTTGAGTCCAAACAATATGTTTGGATTGACTCGGGCATGTAAGCCTGAGCTCACTATCTGGGCGCATACCCAGCACCCTCGTGGGCTTGGGTTTTGAGTCCAAACAATATGTTTGGATTTATTTTTCGCCTCTAATGGGCTCAGGTATCTTGCCCAAACCAGCCCATCACTCCCTTAGAAAAATTTATCAGGATTTCATACAAGTCCCTTTGTATTTTATATTAATCTAATATATATTATTTTAAGTATAATACAACTCAAAATATCACAATGATAAAATTACACTTTAGCCCATCATTTCTACAAAATGACAAAACTCATGGACTATAAATATATCATGAATCCTTCAAACTCAAGGTTCACAATTTCTTCATTCTTAACACTTTCAGTATAAATATTTTCAGAGTCTATGTTTCTAAAATATCTATTTTCGGGTGTGACAAGATGCATGATCCTTAATAGCAATGTAAGTTTATTTTTAAAATAAAAATAATATTTCTCTGATATACATTTCCTAACTACAAATCTCTAGTGAGGGGTTCTGGGCACTTTCCAAGGAAAAGATTGATTTGGTCTTTTTAGTGCAATAACACCACTCTTCTTGAAAAGGATTAACTTGGTCTCTCTAGAGCAATATCCCCACAATCTTCAAAGGGTAGGTATGAGATCTCCCAATTGCAATAACACATTTTCCAAGTGATGTCTAAGCCCCTCTCACCAATTCGCCAAGGGTTGATCTCAGATCTCCTATTTTCTAGTGCACTCTTGGACTGTCATATTCTCTAGGTGATGTCTAAAGGCTTCTCACCAATTCACCAGGAATTGATCTCAGATCCCATATTCTCCAGTGCAGTCTCGAACTAACACATTCTCTAGGTGATGATTAAAGGCATCTCACCAATATGTCAAAGGTTAATCTCATATCCTTCATTTTCTCGTGCAGTCTCGGATTAGCACTGTAACATCCCACCTCACTAGCAAGATATTGTCCGCTTTGGGCCTCCCAGTCCACCCAAATCCAGGGCTTCCACCCAGGTCCCCCTCACGGGTTTGTTCTTTGCAGCCAAGCATGGCCCCAAAACGCGTTTTTCAGAGTAGCACATCACACTCACCCTGTCAGATACTGTCCCCTTTGGGCCTCCTAGTCCACCCATCACCGGGCTTCCACCCAGGTCCCCCCTCAGGGTTTTAAATGCGTCTTTCTAGTCAAGGTGAACATGCACTTATAAGGCCCTGGCTCTGGACGCTCGCTTCCAATGTGGGATCTCACAATCCCCCCACCTTAAGACGAGCCGTCCTCGGCTCTGATATCAAATGTATCATCCCATATCACTAGCAAGATATTATCCGTTTTGGGCCTCCCAGTCCACCCAAATCCAGGGCTTCCACCCAGGTCCCCCTCACGAGTTTGTTCTTGGCAGCCAAGCATGGCCCCAAAACGCGTCTTTCAGAGTAGCGCAGCACACTCACCCTGTCAGATACTGTCCCCTTTAGGCCTCATAGTCCACCCATCACCGGGCTTCCACCCAGGTCCCCCCTCAGGATTTTAAACGCGTCTTTCTAGTCAAGGTGAGCATGCACTTATAAGGCCCTGGCTCTGGACGCTCGCTTCCGATGTGGAATCTCACAAGCACATTCTTCAGGTGATGTCAAATGGCCTCTCAACAATTCACTAGGGATTGATCTTGGATCTCCTGCCTCTTCAATATAGTCTTGGACTAATATCACTTTCCAGTAGGGGGCTTTCATGTCCTATGTCATCCTAGGGAGGTCATATACCTCTTACACTCCACTAACCACTCTTTAGTGGAGGGCTCTAATGCCTCATATCATCCTAGAAAGGTCACATACCTCCTACACTCCAATGTGACCACTCTCCAAAGGATGAACTTGGTCTCTCTAGTGCAATAACACGACCCTCTATGGACCGTCCTCTCCTCCCCTTAGAAGTTTTTTTCTAAAGTATAGGCGTTGACATGAGCTCATCTCTTCAATCACTTAGAAACTTTTCTAAGTATAGGTGTCGACATGGATCCTTCCGCTATCCATTTAGAAAATCTTTCAAGTATAGGCTTACACTTCATGATTTCCCCTTTACATACTTAGATTTTTTTTTTTTCATTTATAGTGCATGCTCCTCTATATAGGCTCTTTGGTATATTACTCAGGGTTTTCACCTCTATTCTCATTTAAAGAAAGTACGATGAACTTGTCATGGTAACCTGATATTTTTAAAGTCTTTGCGGATTAATACCACAAAGATTTGAGGAGTTATTGATGGATCCAAATTTATCAGGCCTAAAAAGCCCAAAAGACCTCAAAAAGGTCCAAAAACATCTCAATTAGCTCGAGCTACCATGCTTGAACCCAACTTTAACTAAGGTGTATATGTTAGGCGTATGCCTGAGCTCGGGCATGGAATCTTGAGCCCACCATTTGGACGTATGCCCAACATACTAGGCATGACATGCCTAGCCTTGCTGGGCGTGCACCCATCATCCCAATGAGCTCGGGCTACCACGCCCAAGCCCAAGCCCAAGCCCAACATATTTGGGACTAGGTAGAGTGTTTGGATCCATTTTTCACCTCTAATAGGCTCCGGCACCTTGCCCAAGCCCACCACTCCCTTAGATTTTTTTTAGAACCCCATACATGTCTCTTAGTGTTTTATTAATCTAATACGTATTATTTTGAGTATAATATAACTCAAAATATCACAAAGATGAAATTACATTTCAACCCCTACTCACCATAAAATAACAAAACTCATGGGTTATAAATATACCATGAATCCTTTAAACTCAAGGTTCACAATCTCTTCATTCATAACACTTTCAACATTCATATTTTCAGAGTCTATCTTTCTAAAATATCATTGCACTTCCTCCCTCTACAAAGTTGTTGACTTAAGCACCGGAGAGTATATCCATTAAAGAGGATCTTTTATAGGTATAAATTATCAGCCACGTTGGTTTACATACCTGTTAATAGCTGTCAACTGTCCATTTTATCCATTTTTGTAGGTATCCATTTTATCCTTGATCAATAAAATTTCCAATACATAGGACGTCAAGAAGTTCAAAGCAAACTGAAAAAAATGAAGTCCAAGCAAGGTATTGCTTTGGAGTAGGGGTGAGAAAAAAAACCAAAACATCGAGAAAACCGGAAAAAAAATAACCAAAAAAACCGAACTGTGAAAAAAAACCGATTAAAATTTTGAAAAAACCGAACCGAACCTAAACCGAAAAAAACCAGAAAAAAACCGAGCTAAACTGAAAAAACCGAGCCAAACCGGTTTGAACCGGTTTTTATCTTAAAAACAGAGCCGAATCGAACCAAAACCGGCCGGTTTGAACCTGTTTCGGTTTTTTTAAAAAAAAATCTCAATTTGATTATTTTTTTTTAATAAAAATTGAATTAAATCGAAAATAATTACCTCTGTTCTGTAGCACTTGCTAAACAACATGAAAGAAACAGCACCAACCGGAACCAGGTCAGTCCTTCTTTGGGGCCTGCAAAATCCAGGGCTAAAATGCCGTGTTGCAATTCCTGCCATGCCGCTTTTCCTTGTGGCATGAATCATTCCTCGTTGCTCCATCCGCAGGTAATCATTTTTTTTGTTGCAGCAAATTGTTAAGAAGGTTTTTTTTTTGTTGCTTTCATTGGACCATCGAGTTATTTCTTTATCACCAAAAGTTTTCTAGGGGTTTGTTACACGCTTTTCCAAAACTTATTGTAGAGTAATTAACCAGAATTTTGCATTGTAGTTGAAGTAAAAAGAATATCAATTAACGTGAGATCATCCACATCTAACTTAATTCTATTTAATTCAATAATTAAATTCTTGTCTATATATTAGTAACTACTATTACAAGATAAGCCTTACTCGACTTGACTAGGATATGATCAATTAAAACATGATTTTTTTTAAAAAAAAATACAGATTATCAACTTAACTCAATTCATCTAATTTTTAATCTAAATCCCTGTTTATCTATGTGATAATGGTGTGTTTAAACTCTGTTTAACTTGAAAAAAAAATATTTTTATGTTTTTTCAAGCTAAATACAATTTAAATCGCATGAACAATTGTAACCTAAATTTCGAACCGGGTCATCCCAATTCGGTTCCTATAAATATGCTAATAACAACGTGGTCGACGGTAATGAGTTTGGTATCGACTGTAAGGAAAGTCTTCTTCCTTGAACTTCTTTCTCCTCTTTATATTGTTTCCCTCTAAACACAATCACTCCTTCAGTGGAGTGGTCATATATATATATATCAGCTCTAATCAGTTATTGGGTCGTTGTCATATAGCGAAAAGAAGCATCTTTTTTCAATGGATTCTCAAGTTATGGTAGCTTTGGCTCTCTCTCTTGTGGGTGGATTAAGCACTTCTATAGGTAAGTTATGCATAAAAGCTTGCAACTTTTTGTGTTTTTCTATGATGGGTTATTCAAAAAGAAACATCTTTTTGTGTTTTTACTTGTGCGAGTGATTTCTTGAATCTGAATTATAAACAAGGAGAAATTTAAAAGTTTAGGGATGTTAATGTAGAAGTTGATTGAGAGTTTCTGGTTATATATAATGAAGACTAGTGATTGAACTAGTAAAGAATACTTCAGAACTTGCGAATGGAGTTAGTTGACAATGATTTTTTGAATATCAAGTTAAAGCAACAAAACCAATTAGCCTTAATTTCTGTCGAAGCTTATAAAGTTAGCTAGTTTACTAAGATTAGTGTAAGCAGCTCCTATGGAGAGAGGCAGTAGCTGATTAGTACGATTCAGGAAGAGATAAGTTGGGCAGCGGATTTTCTGTTTTTTGCACAGTATAAGTGAGGGAACTATCAATTCAATTCAGTGTGTTGCTCTATAGAATGATTAAAAGTTCTGTAGACGGTGGTATAACAATTATCAACTTATTATCTCCATTTATCGAATCACCTTAAGAGACCATCTCTTTCTCTCTATATTTTGTTTCTCTTTGAAGGCTGCGTGTGTATATGTTTGGAGTCTATAATAGTCCAAAACCAAAAGCTATATATAGAGAGAAGTTAATTATTGAGGATGCTTTTGAACTGGTGAATGAAGGGATTCTTTTTTTCAGTAAAGATGATCATCAAGGAATGGACACTGATTTTTTTATTGTAGTCAATAAATAAATTCATTAGCCTGATTCGTAATTTCCAGACAGTTTACAAAACAAATCAAGCTTCTATTGAAAGTGGTTATTACCTAATTTACTTAGTCTAGTCTAAGCAGCTCATACAGGGAGAGGTAGTAACTGACAAGTGTGGGACAGTAAGAGATATGTTGAGGCAAACTTTCTATTTTCACCCAATATAAGTGAGGGAATAATCTGTTCATCAAATGTTGCACAAGAGGACAATTAAAAGTTAAGTTGACTGTATAGAATGCAGTGGTAGGAACGATCAACTTATTTTCTCCTTTTATTGAATCACCTTATGAAACCATCTCATTCTTTTTATATTCCTTTCTTTCAGAAGGCTGGTGTACGCGGATGTATGTAATCCATAGTAGTAATACTCAGCATACATTACACCTCCCAAGTCCCAACACTCATATTTTTCTATATTATCAACATTTTGGTCCAAGTGAGAGTATCTCCATGGACAGTTTCATGATGATCGTGCTTGGTGTTTCTGTTTTGGGTGGTTTGAGTACTTCATTGGGTTAGCTAATAACACTTGTTTACATGACATGGCATGAAATTCAAATATTACTACTGACTAATATTTTTACTCCTCAAGTTTTGATTATTTTGCATTGGTAGTAACTATAGTTGCTTTTGGCTTCTCGCCGACTTTGTGTATGGACAGTGGTTTCTCCTGTTTCCTACATGGTTTCAGACATTTGAATGAAAGGAAAAATAATACTACTATTGAAGGTTTAGGTAGTGTGTTTTTTGGTGTTGAGGTTTTGCTGGGATCAAGAATCTCTTCAGTTGAGTTGTAATGATCACTATGTGATATTGAATTTGTAACAAACTCAATCAGAAACAAAAATCACCAGCATTTTTTTTCTATATCTTCATTGCAAATCTGATTTAAGTTAAAAGGTGATTTAACTCTTTATTGGGATACTATTTTTTCCTCCATCATGCCTGTTAATCAGATGAAGCTAGTTCAGGATTACATGTTCTTTAATCTAATTATATCTCTTGGATTATGAAACAGGTGCACTCTTTGTAATTCTTTTTCAGGCTCCCAATTTGAAGATGCTTGGACTATTACAGGTACAAGTAGTTGCAAGGAAAAGAATCCCACTTTAGTGTATTATCACCCTATGAAAGGATAGTGGTTTCTTCGCATGTTTATGAAAGAATGTTGTGGCATGGAGTTACCATGAATGATCCTAACGTGATTTTAAATTCCAGGGGAAAGTTTTTGCATTAATACTTTCTAAACTTCTCTATGCAGGGTTTTGCTGCAGGCCTGATGCTGAGCATATCATTCCTTGATCTTGCTCATAATGCTATCAACTCAATTGGGTTCTTAAAAGGCAACCTCTGGGTTAGCTATATCTTTCCTTTTTTTCATCAAATCCAATTGCATTTCTTACTAGACATTATTTATTCATTTATACCTGTCATTTTCTTCTATTAATTGGCTTTGCAGTTTTTTGGAGGTGTTGTATTCTTTGGCATCATTGCCAATTTTATCCCAGAGCCAACATTTGCCCCAAGTTCAGATGTTAAAAGTAAAAAGGTTCTGGGTGATACAGTTTTCTAATACTTAAATGTTTTGTGCCTTTCACGATGTGGCTAGAATATTAGAATGTAGAGTGACAGTTTGGCAATTTGTTTGGGAACAGAAAAATGGCGACCAAGGGGGAAAGGACATAATGAAAAAGCATCGTCGTCAAGTTTTGTTCAGTGGAATTATCACTGCAATAGGTATAACTACCTTCTCTGATCCTGTTCTATCACTATCCAACTTCAATTTTATTTGCTTTCAGGCCTTGTTTTTTTCTTTGACTAAACCTCGAGATATCAGAATTCAGTCCCCCAATAGTTGGAAACTGTAAATTTGGCACCTTCCTATTTTTTGAAAAAGTTCATAAACTTGTCTGATTGGATTGAATCTTGTCTTTCATGGATTGCAGGAATAAGTTTGCATAACTTTCCGGAGGGAATGGCAGTGTTCCTTGGATCAATTAAGGTAGCCTTAGCCTTATTTGTATCTCTCTGTAGTGTCAGTATTCAATTCGGCTGCAACATATGTACATAGATTTTAGTGCTTATGTCAGTCTTAAAATGCACCTGTCTTGAATGAAATATATGCATCAAGCTTTATCCTGAAAAAAAGGAACACAAAGGGTCTTTCTCAAAATCTTAATGTGTGACTTTGTTGAACAAATTTGAGCTTCAATTTAGCACTAAGGTACTGCACAATTCCTTATACATGCACGCTATTTTTACCTGAATGGTTTCTTTGGTTTCCTGGGTTGCATTTGCATGCCATTTTAACTGTGTTAAGTCATAAAATATTCCTGTGCTATGGAGATTGTTTATTCAACATTGATATTTTGAAGATGAGAAAACTGAAACATTCAGCTGCACTATTTATTCAATGGGCACCCAATCAAGCAGTTATTCAGATCCTTTTTTTTAATGATACAATTGCTCTGCATCTGAAAGAAACAAATTCATTGATTTTCAAAGCACTATCATGAATTGCCAAACTACAACAGCAAAGGATATATGGTTAAAATGTCAAAGATTTTTTTTCCTATACTTTTGCCTGTGGTCACGTTACACTTCAATATTTGGCAGTTCCTGGATGTAACCAAATTTGTACCACTTGGTTTTAGATATTAATCTTAGTGTGCATGTTCTTTCAATTAAATGCAATTGGCAATTGGAAGTTAACTATGATTGTTTTAATTTTGGGTCTTGAGTTTTGGAAGCTTATTTCTTATCCTTGGGTAAGTCAATTTTGTCATCTTCTTTTAATGATACTTTTTTAGGGCCTCCGTGTTGGTCTTAATTTGGCTCTGGCAATTGCTTTGCACAACATTCCAGAGGTATGTTTTCTTTGATTCTGTAGTATTGCCTTTTTGCATATGCTATTGGTTCTTCAAAGTGGTTGCTTCCTTCCCGAATGAAGTTGGTCCCTTTAAACTTCAAACATTTTCAGTGCCAAATATTTATGGATTGGAATTAAAAAAATTGATGAGTTCTGCTGTCAGCATTAATGCGTTTTAAGTTTGTTTTCTGGTTTTGTAGACACGATGCACAATTTATCCTATGACAAGATTTGTCTTAGAGCAGTGGATATATTTTTTTATTTTATTTTGAAAGTTCTATGATGTTGTACTTAGGATCCACCCTAACACAGGATTTTTTGCGGTTAGTCCCCACACGGACTCTTGTGCCGGTTGATATCCAAAACCTTGGTTGCCAGACTTCCCTGTATTTAGACACGAAGCTACTTATTTATAACTTACGTGATCCTTTTTTCCCATCTACAAATATATAAATAGGGGGGATTTTCCGTTTTGTCTGAACTTCTTTATGTTCATTTCTACAGGGTGTTGCTGTTGCACTTCCTATATATTTTGCAACGCAGAGGTAAAAATCTCTCGAGGCACTGTACTTTTCAGCTCTCTAAAGCATCAGTAAAACCTGCTTTAGAAAGCATTGGTCCAAAGTATGTCTTAGGTGGAAGTAGCTTGAAAAGGTTCTTTATTGGAAATAAGAATCAACAAAATAGTGACATGACCATTGTGGTGGTAGAGGTGGAGATAGATGCCCTGTTTACTGTCTTAACTCTGGAGCTAGCAGGGTAGAGTGGCCGAGTAATGAGCATAGAGGTCAGAAACTGCCCTGGAGTTTCATATAATTTTTTGAATATTACGAGGACTGCTGAAGATGGTCAAGGCAGCAACTGTATTGTTGCATGTTATGTCCATGTGTTGTAGCTAAATTTGAAAATCAGAAGTGCTGCTGTTATTGGGGTAGCATTAGTGGCTACCATGGCACCCTGAATCTATTCACTAATACTCTTTGTTTGGCCTTAATCTTCAAATCCTGAAGAAAGCAAGGATTTCAAACAAAAGAAAGCATACTACGATTTTAGTGCATATCATTTAATCATATGATTTAGTGCATACAACAACTTTTGGCTCCAGACTGCAGCCACCTGCCTCGGTGGTCGGAGTGATTAGATATGTAGTAGATACCCTCATTTATTTGACTACAGTGTTCTGGTTTCTTTCTTTCTGATGTTTTTTGGCTACATGTTTTGTGCAGCTATTTCTACATTAGAATTTATTGCATTGTACTCGTAATATAAATTAACTGGTTGATCTCTTTACACATTTCAGCAAGTGGCAGGCATTCAAATTGGCGACAGTTTCTGGTTTTGCTGAGCCACTTGGTGTGGTGCTTGTCGGTATGACAACTTCTTTTTATTGCTTGTGATGTCAAAGCATGGGATATCATTTAATTTTGACCAATAAGAATGTCCTTTTCCTTAACTGCAGCATATCTATTCCCAAGCAGCTTAAGTCCTGAAATTCTTGAGGGTTTGCTCGCATCAGGTATGCAGTACCATTTATTTCTCAGTTATCTCTGATGATTTAGGAAAATTAATTTGCTATTTCAATCTCAATAACTCTATGTTGCATTTGCAGTTGGTGGAGTGATGGCTTTCCTAACCTTGCATGAAATGCTGCCACTGGCATTTGATTATGCGGGTCAGAAACAAGCTGTCAAGGCTGTATTCTTTGGTATGGCTTTCATGTCGGCAAGGTAATAGAACTCGTACTGTACATGATTCTATTTCAAGATCCTAATTATTATTATTTGTCACAAAATCCGAATCATCTTTCTCACATGTATTGATACTGGTCTGCAGCCTATATTTTCTTGAAATCAGCCTCCCTGAGGAGATGAGCTTGTAGCTGTGGATCAGCTTTAATCAACCTACGTAACCATTTGTACATTCCCAAACCAGAGAGAACAAGGTCGTGCTGCATGGTGCCTGTGTAATGTCACATTGAAATCCGATGATTTGACCTCGCCAGAAGGCCAAACTGGCGGCACAATCCTTGAGAACATGGCGGTTTCCAGCTTTAAGCACCTCAAAATTGTACTGATCTTCTTACTTTGATTAGAGTGAAAATCTAAAATGGCAGTAAGGGTTGACAAGGGGAACAATTATGGATTGCATACTCTTCAATGAAGTTCGTTTCATTTATCATAGTGTTGCCGCTCAATGAGCTTCCAAGTATACTGCTGCTTGCATGGAAGATAAATGGTTTCTGGGCTAGCAAGTTACAAGCTGTAGTTCTACAAAATAGATGAAAATGAGAGCTTTAGTTATTACAATTGATGCCAGCCCTTGTTTTTCCTTAACATAAAAGCAGAAACAATGGGATGGAAAATAGAAGAAAAGGCTGCAACCAAGGGGGTTGGTGGGTCTCTTCGTTAACATGTAACCACTTGGTCAAAATTCATTTTAAAAAAATATAACTCATTAGCTAGTTTTGCTCTTTTTAATTATATTATATAAAAAGGAAGGAGAAGATATAATACTCATGCATTTACGAACTTTATCTTTAGTAATTACTCAGATATAATTTCATTTAATTTTTTAAAAATCTGGATTAACCTGTTAACCTGATTTACCCGACCAAGAGCCTCACGTGTGATTCTAATCATAATTCATTGTTGAAGTTTTGAATAGAGTAGTCATGGCCCTCCATGCCTTCAAATTTTCCCACTAGCAATCCCAGATCAGTTTTCCGTAGACTAATATATCATTACAGAATCCTCTTCGAATTCTCCCTCTCTCGGGACTCCACTCTTGACCAGAGCATAACTAGCTCTAGCACGGGTGTTATTTTTTATAAAATAACAGTAGAAAAAGAGACTACGAAAAATTGCACAGCCGGTGAAAAACCACGGTTGAAAAATGCAGTATTTAAAAAAACCACAGTTGGGAACTGCGGTATTTAAACAAGCCACAGATGAAAACTACGTATTTGAAAGAAGACATCTTTATACTAAAAATTGGCTATGCTATTTAAAAAAAAAAAAGAAACTAGTGTTAGCTTATTATTATTATTTTTTTTTTAAATGTGCTATTTTAAAAAGGAAAAATCGACGAAGTGGGATAGGTCTTGTGTACATAGAACTGTGAAAGGCTCCAACATTATTCCATGGTTAGTTGATAGATTGTTGATTTTTCATTAGCATAAAAAAGATGAAATGCGCCATGACAAGTCACTGAATAGCAAAGAAAACAAGAAAAGAATCCCACTTTTGTTTTTTATCGGATTCATCACCACCTTTTCGTTTAAAAGTTTTTCCCTTTACACTCTCCTGTAGAACCAACAGCTACTTCAGTAATCAGCACTGCCATTACTCGGAGATATGGGGAAAAAATTTGTGGAGTCAAGGTGTTAGAGACAACTACGAGAGTTTATTTGGAAATGCAAGTCAACCCTTGTTTTTAAAAAATTCAATTTTTTTTGTTAAAAATTAATTTTTTTTTGTATGTTTTGGATCGTTTTGATGTGTTGGTTTTAAAAATAATTTTTTTTTAAAAAAAATCATTTTAATGCATTTCGACACGAAAAACACTTTAAAAAGCAATCACAATTGTAATCACACTCCCAAACAGACCCTCCTAGCAACGTACATATTGAAGAACCCTGTGACTGCTTGC
>Ga0307514_10003414_pt1 | contig 15291 bp, 8 predicted proteins | sample 16_EM_MG_FD_203088 | JGI IMG/M metagenome (GOLD analysis project Ga0307514, IMG submission 203088) | Populus trichocarpa ectomycorrhiza microbial communities from riparian zone in the Pacific Northwest, United States - 16_EM | ecosystem: Host-associated > Plants > Roots > Unclassified | place...
TCCTTTTTTGATGACTTTCCCTCTCATCTATCAAACTAAAGAATTGAAATATAAATAAAATGAAGTTTGGGATCTAAATGTAAAATCATAAAACTAAAAGGACCGAAATGATAGAACATAGATTTTTTTTACGAAATGAATTATTTTGTGTGAATTTGAGAAAAGCCGCACTACCTTTTTTTTTTTCTATGGTGGACCTTTTTGTTTTAATTACTTTTCATACTACAAATTTAAACTCTATTGCATCGAATTGACTTGTAATTCAATTTTGAGATTTTATCAAAAACCTTAAGTTCTCAAGAACATGTAAACAGAAGAAAATATCAATAAATAAAGTATCACAAACATCACTGAAATTAGAAGAAGAAATACAGCAATAATAAATTAAAAAAAAAACACTTGTTAAACAATGTCGTTTTTAGTGAATTGTGAGACTAAACACAATAACCAATAGTGAATTAATTAATGTTTTTTTTTTAGATGTATTGTGTAATATTGACGAAAAAAAGGTTTCCGACAACCTTTCTAATTAGGATTTGAAATATAGATTTTTCAACACAAATTATTGAGTGATCTTGATGTATACATAATTATTCTCACTTTCATTAATGGATTCTGCAATAAGTCTTGTGTGATTGTGAAAAATTACAGAAGAAAAAAGAAACATACTAACAATTTGCATTGAATAATTTATCAGATCTTAGATTCGTTGGTTCTTGTGGTTGGCATTGATAAGCAAAGATTTATGGTTTTTGATGAAACATGAGTCTATTTACGAGACCCACAGCAAACTTTAATCTCACATGTGCTGAACTGGGGTTGGTGATAATAGCATAAAATATTTTATTCAACTTGTCATTGCCAAGAACTAGCATAGAAACCTCATAATTTTTGCAAAACCCTACTTTCGAATCACTACCCAGCCTGAAAAGTAGATTGACCCAATTTGATTGAGCACTTGATAAAGTGAAGGGCAGGTTTTTGCCTGATATGGGTCTTAAAGACGGCCACTAACATGAGATTTGATTGATACACTCTCTAAAAGAACAACTCGGGTACAATTCATACTTCTGGGTACGGAAAAACTCCATGTTTTTTCACATCAAGCCTAGCCCAATTGACTAGAATGAATACTGATTAGCTATGCTGTAGTGACTGCAGAACATTTTCAAGTCTTGCCCATAATGAACGTCAAAAAATTGTCGCTGACGAACCTGGGAAATCAATCAAAATATGAGAAGTCTCTTTCTCAGGATAATGCAATATTCAGGACATCAATGTCTGTCCTCACAACTGAGCCCGTGAATTTTATTCTTTACTTAGCATTCTATACATTATCCCTAATATTCGTGTCTAAATCTTATGGTACCATAAGTTAACTTTCCTTCTCCTTTTATTCTATCTTTTCTGATGAACACAATAATATTCGTGTCTAAATCTTATGGTACCATAAGTTAACTTTCCTTCTCCGTTTATTCTATCTTTTCTGATGAACACAATCTCATGACAAGCCTCCACAATTCACCAAACACTTCACTTTCACACTTCATAACTGGGAAATCATCAATGTACAAGTTCAGGCCCGAGCTCAATGTTTTGATCCTCGACTCCCAATATTGTTGCCATTTTGATAGTTGCTTTTCATTGAAGGGATTCTTTTCATTAGGTAGATCATTAATCCTGAAACATTGTCTCATGCTATATGAATTTTCTTGGTTACAAAGGAGAGAATTTAACCTAAGCCATCTTTCTTCAGGAGACAGAGCATTGTCTGTATTAGCATTATTGTAGACGAGGGAATAAGTAAGATATTCCTTAATCATAGCAAGAAATCTTCTGCATTAGTTGCAAGAATTCAGGGTACACGAGGTGTTTTCCTCTTAAAATTTACTAATAAACTGAAGGAGATCAGCAGAACATTGCAGCTATTTACTGTGTCATTTTTTATTCTAGGTCCCTCAAGTTTTTCATTCTTTCCGTTTTAGTTATTGAATTTTATTTGTTCCCCAAAAGTTATGTTTGTATGATTTTATGTTTTGAGATTTGTTTCGGCTTGCATGCTCTCCTACGATGCAAGATGTCAAAGAATATTCTAACCTTAAAAGAAAATTTGGTTTTATAAAATAGAATTTTAGGTTATTGTAAAAAAAAAAAATTGAATGAACAATGACCAAAATTAACATAAACAAACAGCAGGGCCTTTATTTAATAGCATTGTTCAAAAATAGAAAACAAACTTCAATTTGGTCCCTGAATTTTTAATTTTTCATATTGATCCCTATTCTTTTAGTTTTTTATATTTTGATTCTTAACTTTATTTTTATCAAGTTTTGGTTTTGAATATTGAGAGATAAGAGAGAAAGTTATCAAAAATAGAAAACAAACTTCAATTTGATCTCTCAATTTTTAATTTTTCATATTAATCCCTATTCTTTTAGTTTTTTATGTTTTGATTCTTAACTTTATTTTTATCAAGTTTTGGTTTTAAATATTGAGAGATAAGAGAGAAAGTTATCAAAAATAGAAAACAAACTTCAATTTGGTCCCTCAATTTTTAATTTTTCATATTGATCCCTATTCTTTTAGTTTTTAATGTTTTGATTCTTAACTTTATTTTTATTAAGTTTTGGTTTTGAATATGGAGAGATAAGAGAGAAAGTTATCAAAAACAAAATAAAAGGAGAGAAGGGATCTATCTAATCACATTCTAGCCATAAAAAAAATTGAACTATCAATGAATTCATCATGGAGATAAAGTTCAAAGAAAATATTTTTGCCCTCATAATTTAGATTGAAGCTCGGAAATGTTTTTATTAGGTTGGGTTTTTTTTTTTTTTTGAGTGATTAAAAGGTATTTTTAGGTTGAAATTTAGCTTATTAAAGTTCATAAGATGTTTTTGAATTATTTTAAGTAAAAATAAGTTGAAAATAGATTTTTTTAGATCCCAAAACCCAAACCTTATTTTTTTTTAGTAACCAAAAGGGCCAAAATTTTACTAGGAGAAAACATGTAATTTGTGCATGCATGCTACCATTTAAAAAAAAACATAAAACTAGGCATGCATAAGCTTTTCCTTCTAGGTTAAGTAGGTTTGGATTATTTTTTTAGTTTTGTATTTAATTTAATTTTTAATAAATATTCTCTTTCTTATTTTTAAGAAATTATTTAGTTGATCTATTATTTAAATAGTAATAATTTTTTGGAAGGTTTCTATAATCTTATAATAACTACATGAGATTATTGTAATTTAACTTTAAATTTTTTCTTGATAAGATATAAGATAGAACAATTGCATTTGTATTTTATATATATATATATAAATCACATGTACTTAGCTACTATAACAAATCTCTAGAATAAATAAATAATGAATAAAATAAAAAGAACCACCGAGATAAAATATTTGAATTTCCTTCTATCATTTACTTCTTACTAAAACAATTAACTTCTCACTTTAATATTTAATTAGCATTCACGATTTTTTTATTCATCAATTAAATATTTTTTAATTCCTTATATTAAATGCATACATCATCTTTCCATTTATCAGTTAAGAAATTTTATAATATTAGGAAATGTATCTATAATACCAAAGCTTTCTTTCTTTTTTCATTCAAAATTAACTTCTACTCTATCTAGTCTCTTCAAAGTTCCAAGGACTCCCCTAATTACCTTGCTCAAGGCAAGGTGCAAGTTCAAAACTGCAACCTGCGCACGTAGAGACCGTTGCTCTACATGTCAAGCTTGTAGAGCAACCAGTCTAGTACACACACACATTGCCGGATGTAATTTACACCGACGGTACGAGAGATAGGAGTCACCTTTGCCGTGGCCTATACATGTGGTGGTTGTGCACTTCTTGCCTGAGTACGTGTTGGTGATGGGATCTGCTCATGTTGCATCATTCTACGAGTTTAAAAAGAAACAGCACTGACGAATCTAATGAAGACCCAGCAACCATCATTGAAAATATAAAGCAAATTTCCAAAAGTCATTAATCCCTACCACTAATGCAAATAAACTTGGAACAAAATGATAAATGTGAGACTAGAGCTGCATAATTCAATTGAGATATGATCCAATACAACAGTTTGCCAGCCGGCAAATTGCTTACATATGCCCTTGCCACCTCCATATCTATGCTCCCCACCAGCACAACAAAATCCTAAATGCTAATACTAGAAACCTGAAGTAAAAAACACAAAAATCAATTAAGTTTCTTTTCTTTATCCCTTGATGTAGATTGTCTTGACAACATCCATTGCTTTGCGTTGGTATAAACAGTAAAGGCTAAGAAATGAGAGAAGCAGAAATTCATGATCATTGCTTCAAAAAGGAAAGGATACTTCTCAGGGGGGCGAATGGTTAAGTATATAATATGAAGAACAAGGGAGCACAGGTATGAAATCACAATTGAGAATGTGATCATAGACCTAGAAAGATGCCTTTTAATATGCTGTTTTCCACAAGGTGCAAGATAAAGAAGGATGGAAAGCATGTAAAGAGCCATATAAGGCACAGCCATTTTGTCACGACACAGAAGAGGAAACATAGAGAGCAATGCAGAATGCATTAATAACATAGAGAGTACACCAGGCAATTCCATAGCCAACAAGGTTGCAGGCAGAAGCGGCAGCAGAATGGACTTCTCATGAACTGCAGATTTAATGATCAGTGATTCAAATACTTGCTACACATGAGATTATATAAAAATATATAATATTTGAGAAAGTTCTGCACACCTTGGAATGAAAATAAGTAGAAGGCCAAAGAACTATTCAGCAACCCATAAAGAAAACCTTTGCTGCTGGGAGACCATATTTGTTGAATCATTGAAGGCAGAAATGTCAATATAGTAGCGACTAAGCTGAGAAACCTCAGAGAATTTGTTGTAAATAATCTCTTCCACTTAATTAAAACTGAGGTGCAGCACCAAAAGTTAGCCACATAATCTTCATATATACCTCTCTCAAAAGGAGCAAGCCGTGAAAGAACCTGTAGCAAGCACCAAGTTGGGGTAAATATCGCTTGAGTATAACAAATCAACTTTAGAGAGGAATGAAGACCTTCAAGCATGTTGGTTCGTTCTAATAGTCTAATCAATGTTCTCATGTATACAAATACATAAACATATGCAGGCAACTACACTGAAAATTTAATCAAGCAGCCCAATCAATTTTAATTACCAATGAAATCATGCATGTAATTCTTTCAATTCTTGCCAACAAGAATGTAACAGGTTGCAAGACATTCTATAGAAAAGACAAAGAAGTCATTCTTTATATTTGCCACCATGCACAGAAGGAAAAAAAAAAGATCTAGAAATTGTGCCACAGCCTGTGCTTTGCCTAAAATGCATCTTAAAAAATATATATATATATATATATATATATATATATATATATATATATATAATACCACAACAGAAAACTAAAACTGGAACATCTGCCAATCATAGAGCTAGTCAAGTATCAGTTTGTCTGGACAGTCAAATAGCAAGAGCAAAGATCAATTGAAGAAGTGCCATTAAGGAGCACAGCTTCAGCGACCATGTGCTAAACACTAAAATACAAACTGGAACAAGAGGCGGCCATGTGTTCAACATATGGAAATAGCACGTGTGAATTGCCATTATGCACAAACTGCTAAGGTAAAGAAATGGAATGAATTACATGTGTTAACAAATGCAAATAAAAACAAGTGTGAATTGCTCAGGTAAAGAAATGGAATGAATTACATGTGTTAAACAATGGAAATAAAGACAAGGACCAACTGTGTTTTTCTAATATATTAGCACTTATTCATACCACAGAAAAGGCATCTCTTGAATGAAGGAAGGGCCACCAAACAATAGCAAATGTTCCTAAGACAGTCAAGCCCAATTTTAAAACCTCTAGCGGGGGATTCTTACGCCTTAAGCAGCTACCAAACAGATGGCTGAAAAACGCTGGTGCATAATACGCACTCATCTGGAAGAAAACACAGAAAAAACATCACCTTAGAATTTATAATTAACATCAACCTTATAACAAGTCTTGATAAGTAAAAATAACAATAGGAGTTTTTATTTAATTTGTTCGGCAAGGATATATAAGGTATTCATTATTTGTACTTTCTTGTTTTTCATTGTGCAGAAATTGTCTGTTTCTCTCCTCAATATGGCTTGTATGCACACAACAAGCAGAAAGTGCAATTCAGTGGAGGAAAACAATGGTTAATGGACTAGATCCACTATAAACATACAATACTGCTCTGTAAATATGCATGCATGGAAACTATAAGAATTTTCAAGGTCCCATCAGTCTCTACATCAAAACAGAGAAAAACAAACAATATTTTTTCTGCTCCGTGTTTCTCACTTTTTTGCAGAAGTGTTACAAACTTTTAGTAAATATTACTGGTATTTGAATATATTTTCATCTAGTTTATGGAAAAGAATGTCATGTGGTTATTTCTCCATAAAACATGGACAGTCCATATCCCAGATTGAGAAGCATGAAAACTATAAATCTTTATAAACATACAAAAAATTGGAAAGGGAAAGGAAACATATATGAAATGATAAGAGTCAACATGACTTTCGGTTCAATGAAAAGTTGGTGTGCATAATTGGAGAGATTGTCAGATAGACTTAGCCTACCAAATCATCCATAGACTAGGCCAACAGTGATGTGACAATGTTAAAAAATGGAACTTATGTGGTGACGTTTGAATTCACCCGTGTGTGCTTAATCTATGAGTAAGTTCATATACTAAGGCACCGTTTGGTAGTGCAGGGAACCGCACTACCAAACAGGCACTAAGTGCGTGTTTGGGAGTGTAGTTGTGATTGCTTTTCAAAGTGCTTTCACTTAGAAAAGTATGCCAATAATGTTTTTTTTATTTTTTAAAAATCATTTTTGAAATCAGCACATCAAAACGATTCGAAAATATCAAAAACATATTAATTCAAAGCAAAAAAAAAAAAATTCAAATTTTTTCGAAAGCGCTTTCTGAACGCACTACCAAACGGTCCCTAAGTCTACCAAACAGCTTTTCACATGATTAACGAAAGACTGATAATAATAGGGCTGGCACCACACTACCAAACTGGCACTAAGTCTACCTAACAGCTTTTCACATGATTAATGAAAGACTGATAATAATAGGGCTGGCACCAGAAGTCTGGCAATTTCTGTAACGAAATCCTCCAGTGTATTCAAGCAAGTTGCACATCATAAACAGCAGGAGTAGTTAGCAATCTACCTTTTAAGGTACAAAATGCAATAAACAGAAAGGCAGTCAGTGTCAATGATGACATGAACTCAAATATGAGTTGTTCAAAATGGCATCAGGATGGTTGATCGGTCTATTATAAAAAATTGATATTGTATACTTATTTACTGTATATTCCCAACATGAGCAGTTCACACATTTACATATTCCAAAGCAAAATAAAGATTAAGGAAGTCCAGATAGACAACTGGAGTCAAAAGATATCCATTCATTGTCTTATGTCACTCTGCTTCTTGGCGATCCAGCAGTAAGGATATCTGAATCAGGTCTTTTATATATATTGATCAGAATATACAGACACTGGCTAAAACCCCTCCAATCAAAGTTACAGAGCATCAATACATTATGAGTACAAAACTAGATGTGACTTCATTATAAAAATAACAAACCTTCAGAAAACCAGCCACACCAACACCTACAATTGTCCAATAGATATAACAATCAGCAACCCTCTCAATCATGTAATCACACTGTTTGGTAAGCAGTAACCACTATTCTCATAATTAGATAATAAATTTGCGTTCAAACTCTGAACCAGGAAATAAGACTTCACTGAGCATCCACTCACTAGTCATTACACATTCCTAATCAGATTCCCCTATCGAACCTGGTCACACTTAAGCAGTCATGCTAGAGTAGTCATCATTGCTAGGTTATTATTCTTCCAGCCTTTAATCAATTTGGTCAGACAATGGCGATGCAAAATATTCACTCTGTATATGAAACATGATAAGGGAATTACTTCTCCAAAAAAGTGCAAGGTCCTTATAGCTATGGATGGAAAACTTGTACAGTAAAATTTATGATATAGTTTCCAGCACTCCCTCAAAAGAGCTCCTTCAGCTAATTTCCTGCTAAGACCGATAAACGTGCATGTTGCAGTCAGTTTTTTCAACAAAGACACACATACACTCTCCGAAGAGCTCCTTTAAGCACATTTCTGGCTAAACACGTTATCACAGCTCTCAGCTCTCATCCAGCCTAATTTGACTTGATAAGGTTAGCTGCCCTTTTTATTCTTTAAGGAAAATATGTGTATATAATGTCACCATTTCCAATTAACTTTGTTGAGCACACTTGAACATATGGTATAATGAACATGTATCACCTGTCTCCAAACTAGTCAAGCACTAACAGAAGGCCCTTTTAAATTAATAAACAAGTCATATAATGCTGAAAAAAGGGACAAGCACCTGTTTATGGTTAAGAGAGAGACAGAACAGAACACAAGCTAAAAGATCTTTCTGCGAGAGCACAGCAGCAACAGCACCTAATGTAAGGCCCAAACTGATGCAATTATACTGAAAGTAAACCATATAAAATATAAGGACAATCACATATGCTTCACAATTCAACACAATCATAAACAAAAGACAAGCAAACGCAAATTGTTTTCAAACCTGAAAATGGCCATGATCAGTTAAGATCAAGCAAGGATTGATTAAAATAACAGCAATATGCCATGCTACATCACTCTTATTTCCACCGGACCGGTTACCCCCGTAATACACAAGAACAAAATACAGAACAGCAGGGAAAAATATCAATAAATCAGATGATAAAACTGTCCACCTCATTAGCAACTTCCTGCAAACAAAACACAAAACACTCAAAACCCAATACAAATAGAAACTCAACAAAATATAAAAAGAACACAAATTGACAAATGGGTTACGATTCTTACCCAAAATGTGTCTCATAACCACGAGAAGTAAACAACGAGACTGAGTTTGGATCAAAATGCTTGAGAAAAAGACCATGAAAGTAACTCTGGTAAGCGGTTAATGGAGGGTAATCAAGACCCCAATAACTTAAATCATTGTTGGTAGTGTTAAAGTACCAATCTTTAATTGGTAAATTAGTTGTAATCTCCATCCAATGACGTTGAGCTTCAAAGTCACCAAATTTTGGTGGAGTGCCTGCACCTGAATATGAATGGAGAGAAACTGCAACTCTGAGGAGGAGACTGAAGATACTGATTAAAAGAAATAAACCCATTATTCCTTTTTGAAAAAACAAGCAGGAGATGTCATCAAGATCGTTGCTTTCAGTTTCTGACATGGGGTTTTTAACTTTCTTTCTCTGTTTCTTTTCCATTTTCTTAGGATGGAAATCAGGCGATGTGTTTGGGGGTTGCTAATGAGTTCTGGTGAGTGAAATTCTGGACTTTTCGACAATGGGTTTCAGTGAATCAGTAGTCATGATGGGTAAGGAGCAGAGGGGGTTGGACTTTGGAGGCTGGAGGAATTATGGCTGCTGATGCCTCAGGGTACGAGAAGGTGGAAACAAGAATATTTTTTTCCTTTTCTGTTCAAGGCTGTTTGATGTATTGGTTTTGGTTTTGTAGCCAATGATATATATATATATATATATATATAATTCAATAAATATAATTTAAATTTATATAATACATAAGGTAAAACAAATATAATTTTAAAATTTAAAATATTTCTAAATAGTCAAAATTAAATAAAACATTAATTTAAAGTAATTCAACTTAAACAAAATATCAAAATATTATGAAAGTAAAATGTTTTAACACAAAAAAAAACATAAATCTAACATCATTTTCATCATTAACAAAGAAATAATGATCTTGATCTTGTGGTGGTATGTAGGGAAAGTTATCATCTGAACATTCTAATAATTGATTATTTCAAGCTCATTCTCGTCATTAAAACATATCTCTTCATTCTCTAAAGTTAAAGTAAACAAAGGTGTTTCAATAGTCTCCTAACCTATATCATCTCCATCAAGAAGGTTAAGTTCTTCACAAATTCATTCATTCAATACATCAATATTATCAAGGCTAATGGGATCTAAAGTATCTCTTGTTTTGCTCAAATTCCTACAAAGTATAAATATGAAAAAAAAATAACATGAATATAAACCATATATATTAGTGATAAATCTAGTTTTAAAAAATTAATATCATTGTTATTGAAAATAGTAATGAAAAAAAAGCTTTTTATAATTGAGTGATTTAATTAATCAAATTGAACCGAGTTCAATTTGATTCAATGGCTTTTCAACCCCAGAACGGAACACGTGAAATGAAACCAGAACATTCCGCTCGAAATTTATTTGGAAAATCCGGAACGGATTAAGATTTGAAATGAGATGAAAATTGTTCTATTTTTTGAATTGGTATGAAATGTTTTAGCAATTCTGGATGAAACAGAATGGAATTAACAACCTTGGAGGTGTGTGGGTAGGCCTTCAAACACAGGCTCGTGTGCCTGAGCTTGATTGTTTTATTTTATTATTGCTTTTCTAAATAGATGGACAACTTGTCGTTCGTTTCTATTTTTTTTAAAATACACAGACAACACGTTGCAGCCTAGTTTCCAACCATTGTTGTGGTGGCCAAAAAGTTGAAAGAATGTTTCTTTTGGCCAAAATACCTAATTTTAAAGTTATTTCAATCTAAAAATACCTCGTTAATATCCTTGAAACACCCACAAACCAACCAATCAACTTAAAACACCAAAAAATAGTCAAAAAACAAAAAAAATGACCAACATACTCGAAATCAAACCACTTTAGATTTATCTTTCTCAATCTAGATCTCTCTTTTTAGGAGATATTGAGGCACCAAAAAACCACCATTAAGCTTCTTTTATCTTATGGAACTCATGAACATAAAAGAAATCCATTTTAGTGGTAAAAAATAACTTGAATGATGATTTTTTTTCTTATTACTGGAATCCAACGACCCCTCTCTCTTCGCTTTTTATTCAAGGACCGAAAGATAATACAAATAAATTTTTATACCAAAATTAATTTTTTTAATTTAAAGGGATTTAAGTTGTATAATTTGTGTTATTTTGAAAGATTGAGGACCTAAATATATATATATATTTTAAAATCTATGACACGCCATCTATGTTTGACGTTTTTTTTATCCGGGTCTTTTTTTTTTAATTTTATCATTAACTAAAAAATCTAAAGCAATTGATTTTTAATTAGGATTTAATCATCTAAAAAATAAATTATTAAAAAAAAGCATATGAGATCCACACTGTTCTGTTTTGTAAATGTGTAAACAATGATAACTGAGTGAAAAACACCCAACTTTTAATTTTATAGTTAATTAATAATACAAATAAAAATCAAAAGTTCCAACAATCAAATCAAATCAAAGTATTCCCTAAAAACATATTATTTCTATACGAATAATATAAAATATTAATTTTATCAAATTTATCAGATCTACACCTAACTCGGATTATCTTTACTTCTCTGCGCGCTTTGCTCACGTAGACAAACGCTTTCTTCTCCTTTTTCCTCTCACTCCTAACCACCCAATAAAAGCACAACACGTTGCACAAATTCCACATCTCTGCACGTGCCGTCAAATAATTGGGTGTCACACCGTTTCAGAAATAAACTGAGCCGTTACTCAATTCCTACCCCTGTTCGTCCAGCTAATATCAACAAAACCAAAGCCCACTTCTTTAATTTCTCATCGACTCCTACTTTGCCTCTTCCTCTACTCTCTTTCTCTCTATCCGGCGGCCACCGGAGATCAGTGTTCACCCGCCGGAGAGGAATAATCGACTATTATTCGGATTCAAGATAATGAAGGTTTTTGTAAAGACTTTGAAGGGTACTAACTTCGAGATCGAAGTCAAACCTGAAGATACGGTAATTCATCTCCCTTTCGTCGCTTTAATTCTTCGATTTTCACGCTAATTATACTGATTGTAAACTATTAATTATTGTTTTAGGGTTTAATCTCAGTAATTAATTTCAATTTGGTGTATTTTTTTTCGATTTTTTTCTAGGTTATTCAGGCTTTTACGTTTTTTTTTCTCTATTTTTTCAGCTGTTTAGTTTAATTTTAGTAATTTTCCTTTCTTAATTTAATTTAATTTAGGTGGTTGAAGTGAAGAAAAACATAGAGAATGTACAGGGAGCGGATGTTTATCCGGCGGCGCAGCAGATGCTGATTTATCAAGGGAAAGTACTTAAAGACGATACAACATTGGATGAAAGTAAAGTTGCTGAAAATAGTTTTATTGTTGTTATGTTAAGCAAGGTGAGTTTTCTTGCTTTCGTTCCTAATTTTAGTGATAAAAGGAAGCTTTCTAAGTGGAAGGAAATGCTGCGAATTTTGAATATACATAACAGCATAAAGCCAACAATTAGTCCTTGTTTTGAAAGTTCGGTTATGTTCAATAAATGCACTTAGAGAATTTTGATATTTATACACTAAAAATACTATTGCTTGTTTGTTTCATTCTCTATTTCCCATGTCAAGATGATGAAAATTTTCCCGGACTGGCTCTATATGCGGCGGGGTTTGTCTGGTAGGGGTTTTTCGTTATTTCTCATTTTGCATAGAAACAAAAATAGTTAAGAGGGGTGCTGGCAGGGTTTGTTTTGTGACTTATGCATATTTTAGTTTATTGCTTATGAAGAAATATGGGAAGCTTAATAATATTATTAATATTTTGTTGCTATTCTTATAGTGCATTTGTTAAGGCTGTATTGTTGTACCTCAAGGGTTGGGTTCATTAGCCCTTCGTTGAAAATAGCCAACGTTGTAATGCTGACATTCATTTACTCAGCTTTTTCTTATAAAGTAAGTTGCTGTGGCTTTGCTGCTTCTGTGCTGCAAATGTATTTTTCTGAACTTATTTAATGGCGTATATGAATTCCTTAGTGATGTTTGAAATTTTATAGCTCGTGAAATGGAATTTTAAGTATCAATGTGGTACAATAATAGTAGACAGCTGGACACGGGGCTGCCTAAGGCTGTCTTTCTATATATGAATATTTATACATGGTAAATTTCGTTATCACAGTGATGAAAAATGATGGTAGATTTACCATTTTAAGTCCAATGTAGTTTATTTTAGTCATGCTGTCAGATTTGTAAAATCAATAACATTATTGCACTTTTATTTAGAGTGATGCCAGAAATTTTATAAATTATGCTTACTGATCCATGCATATGTCCAAACATGTGTAGAGTAAGGTATCATCAGGCGGACCCTCAACTGCAACAGCAGCACCACCAAATGTATTTTTCTGAACTTATCTAATGGTGTATATGAATTCCTTAGTGACGTTTGAAATTTTTATAGCTCGTGAAATGGAATTTTAAGTATCAATGTGGTACAATAATAGTGGACAGCTGGACTGGGGGCTGCCTAAGGCTGTCTTTCTACATATGTATATTTGTACATGGTAAATCTTGTTGTCATAGTGATGAAAAATGATGGTAGATTTGCCATTTTAAGTCCAATGTAGTGTATTTTAGTCACACTCTGATTTGTAAAATCAATAACATTATTACACTTTCATTTAGTGTGATGCCAGAAATTTTATAAATTATGCTTACTGATTTATGCATATGCCCAAACATGTGTAGAGTAAGGTATCATCAGGCGGACCCTCTACTGCAACAGCAGCACCACCAACCCTAGTAAGTGTAAAATGGTCTCTACATTTATTTGTTTGGTTGCAGAATCCAAAGGTGCATTCCTTTATTAACTTTTATGAAGAGATGCTTTGGCATGCATGATTTATTATGCTTAACACAGACACTCTCTGTGTTTTGATTTTTGCTGTATCAGTTTGTCTACAGTTTCAAAAGTAATTTCTTAATGCTAAAATTATAATGCCACAATCTACTTCTTCCCCATTGAATGCTCTTTTATTGCTTTCACCTCGGATGATGGAATGCAAACACCAGAGGTCCCTTTTGCCTCTGCAAAACTCTCCAGTCCTGCTGCTTAAAACATTCAGATCTAGTTCCATTGTGTCTGACATGATCCAAGTGAGCCACAATCCATGCTAATTCTGTAAAGCACACCCCAAGAATGATGTCAGCACACTGTTCCCTATTATTGATTTTTATCAATCGTTTATGCCATGCCCCCAGCATCCCTCAAGCAATGGACACTCTAAAATCTAAATGTGACTTTGATCTTTCAAAGGCTCTCGAAGAAATGACACTCTACCAATATTTATAAATGCATTTTAATGTTATTGGTTTAACAAACACCCATTTATTAGATATCTTGATCAAGCAAGAGGATATCTTTTTGTAGCTAAAATAAAAGATCTTGAACTTTTTTGCATCCTTCTTTCTGCTTTTCATTATTTTCGCAACAAGCAGCAATAACAGATGCTCTGTTAGCAATATGATTCAATTTCTGTTGTTAAGTCACTTTCTGAGGTAAACTAATACAACTGCTTGCTCACAGGCCCAACCTACAAGTTCTTTGCCTTCCAATGTGACCCAACCATCATCAACATCTCAAGCTGCTGTCCCAGCTGCAGCATTGTGGGTGTTGAATTTACAGCCTATTTCTACTATCTTCTGTGTTTTGTTCAAATGTCAGAATATGTTTGCATTTTCTGCCATTACTTGGGTTTGTATTTTCTGGTCTTTTCTGTTCTGAAGTTGTGAATCTTGCAGGCCTCAGTCCGCTGCTGAATCCAGTCCTTCTGTAGTTATTTCAGCTCTGTGAGTATTTTCTTGTACTAGTTTTAACCAATCTTTATTATCACTGTTAAGGGGTTTGATACCATGATCACATGTGTTTTGGTCTATATAAGTTTCATGATCTACAGCCTTCATAATTCAATTAACTGGATTATCTTTATCAACTCATCTTTAGCATGGATTAGATGGTTTCCTTTTTTCATTTCCTAGCTTTTATGTCACAAGTCATGCACATGAATTTTTTTTGTATGTGATTTTTTTTCCTAATAGAAAGGGTTAGTAATAAAAAAAGGATCCGTAAAAGAATGTTTTCACTTGTTTGTTTACTATTCAATTTTTCCTTTGTATTGTGCAGTTTTTTTTTTTATATATATATGTATTTAACACATTTTTTTTAATAAAAATGTAAAAAATGATTGCAAAGTATGTATCTTTTATTTATTTTTCTCTGCATTGTTAACAATTTTACTGGTTTTTTTCTATTTTAGTAGGACTTTAATTTTTTTTGTCCACATCATGGATCACCATGGCTTGTAAAATCATTTAAAGTTCTCAT
>Ga0307514_10003415_pt1 | contig 15288 bp, 19 predicted proteins | sample 16_EM_MG_FD_203088 | JGI IMG/M metagenome (GOLD analysis project Ga0307514, IMG submission 203088) | Populus trichocarpa ectomycorrhiza microbial communities from riparian zone in the Pacific Northwest, United States - 16_EM | ecosystem: Host-associated > Plants > Roots > Unclassified | place...
TACCGGTACCTATCCTACTACTACCGGGGTCAGGGGGAGGGGGGGGGGGGGCGGAGACTCGAAATCCCATCACTCAGATTGTGTGTAACTAGGTATATGAAGACCGCATTTTTACATACTAGGGTATGGTATGTATGTATGTATGGTGTTTCGTTTCGGATACTCCTCTTCCGCTCTGCTGGTAATAATAAGTAGGTAAGACTTATACTGTACGTTAATATAGTACTTTACAAGGAGAATACCGGTAAATATATTTGAGTACTGTAATGTGGTCTAGTGACCTACCACCGCACCACACCGCACCGCACCGCACCGCACCGCACAGACAACGTAGGTAGGTACCTAGCTCGAAAGAAGCCCGCAGTATTTATTTATTTATTTATTCATCATAGACTCTAGTCTTGCGCCACACATCCAATCCCGGGCTTCAGCAGCGCAAATATCACCTTCAGTATTACCGGTATTTATTATACTACAGAACCCCAAAGTACCATAAACGCCAATATGCGCAACTCACACCATCATCCAAGTAGCTCGTGTCCAGCAATCCATATACCACAACTCTCTCTTCCTCCTTTTTAGGAAAAACCTCAGGATATAGTGAGCAGAACTCAAGCAAACTCTGAAACAAATCAGGATGGAACCCGTGCACCAGAAAAAAGAAAAGAAAGGGAAAAAACTCCAATATAGAAAACCAAAATGACACCGTTAATGTATTAAGCAATGGTATAGAATTGAATAGAATGAAATTTTTTGCGAGAAACGACAACAAAAGCCAGTAAACGCGCACGGGGGTTGGTGGAATTTTGTTCACTGTTGCTAGTTGCGGGGGCATATATAGTAACTGGCTTAACTATGGCGGAGTCTTGTATGGTGGGGGCACATTGGCTGTTGCCTATGCACTATGCTGCTGCTCATGGGATGATGTCGAAAAGGAGGAGGAGGTTGATGATAAAATGAGGAGACTAGCCTCAGTAGAGGGCTGGTAGGTGGCTTAGTCCAGAAGTGCCACTCATGATCCTATCCTAATCTTATTATTGCAATTCATGCTTTCACGTTTTCTTCGCCCATTGCCCCCCATTCACCTTGCAGTAGGCTTCCGCTCCGGCATACGCATCGTCTGTACCAAAACCGTAGCCGTCGGTCGCTCCAGAACAACATTCTCTGAAATTGTGCTCGACGGCTGACTATTCCCCACATCTCCAGGTGGACTCCAATCGTCCACATTTCCCCCACCTGGTCCCCCATTGAGCGGTGTACTCTGTGGCCCCGAATCCGGTACATTCTCAAAACTAAACCCACAAATCACCTGTTAGCACCTGTATCCTCTCAATTACTGGCAGGCGAGGTGCGGAGAGGAGGGGTGTAATTACAGGCGGAACATCACCTCTAGATGGCGAAGGCGGGGGATCCAATTTCCAGTCTGAAGAAGAGGGAGGGGGTTCATACTTTGCCTTCATCTGCCATCCTACCACCCCTCCAGCAACTACACACGCAATGATTAACACTACAATTCCAGTGACAACTGTCCGCATGTACAGTCCACAGCAGCAAATTCCATCCCCTTGCCGTCGACTTCGCCCATCCCAGGTCAATCTCGAGATTTCGCTTCGAGCATCTGGATCACCAATTTCACCCATGCAGTGCGCTTCTCCGTGTTTCGGGTAACGTGAGTATGTCGGGAGTTGCTCTGCATTGGGAGGGGGGCTGACATCCGGGTCGGGGAAGATGTCAATGGCAATGGAGTGATGGGGTGGGAGGATAGCAGGGGGAGGGTGTTGGTGGAAGGTGTATGGTCTGGGGGTACAGCTGGGGATATTGAGGTTGGTAGGGAGTAGAGGGAAAGATGCTGGGCGGGTCGCCGGAAGAGTGTACATGGGCGATATGGTTGGCGATGGAGGGAGTGGGGGTGGTGGTGGAGATGGCGATCGTGTAGATGATGATGATGGTGATGGTGATGGTGATGGTGGAGAAGGTGATGGTGATCCTGGGGTTGGAGACGGTGGGGGTAAGGGTGTGGGGGAGTAAGCTGGGGGTTCGTTTCCAGGTATCGCCACATCAGGCAGAGGACTTGCAGTTGCTGGAGGCTGCTGAGTAGGCAGAGGACTTGCAGTTGCTGGAGGCTGTTGAGTAGGCAGAGGTGAGATTGATTCTAGTACTTGCGTCGGTGCGGATATAGAACCTCGAGATGATACTGATGCTGATATTGGTATTGTCTCCTCAACTGTTGTCGACGCAGCTGGTAATCGCTCCCCCACCACAGCCCCAGTGTCATGTACTTCTTCCATTGATGAACTTGTAGCCGTCCTTTGCGTTATCCCCACCTCTGTAAAGCTTGATGCCACCTGATAGTTTTATGTCCTAGCCACCACCTGGTTCCCAGTATACCGATATTTGATAGCTGTTTGTATATTTCTTTGTTCCCGCACGGGTTGGGTCGCCTGTCTCCTGTTTCCTGTTTCCTTGAACCTCCGAAGGACTATTTCGGTATATTATTATTGCTATCCACGCTCCAACCCAACGAGCCGTATCCCTTGGGCCAGTTCGAGATCGCGACACAAAATTGTCAAACGAAAATCCGTGCCTGGCTGTTGTAGTAAAGTAAGGAATGGAATCCAGTCGGTCTTTTTGTGTGTTGCTGGAGTGGTGGTCAGCTCAGCCCTAGCACGATGAGTATCTGGTATTCGAACTCTGAATTTAGATCGTATCCAAGCGTGACTTTGCTTGCTTTGCCGTTCAGGATAATGTTCAATTCACCGGGTGATCTATTTCGAGATCTCAAAGCGATGTCGTCGTGTACATGTGTTGCATGAGCCCCAGAATTGATATCGTCAGGAATATTCTAATTATGGAGATCCGTCTGACATCCGCCCAAGGGAATAGATGGTAAAGCCAGGGTCGCAGGCCGCGCCCTGGTGAGGAAGCTATTGATTTGCTTGCTTGCGTACGTACGTACGCTCGAGGAGGTGACTGAGCCGCGATGTCTGAAGTCGCGATAATCCGTTGGTCGATTCTCCTTTCGATGTTCTTTTCCAATTCTTCGAATCCTTCGCGAATCTCGCTTCTGAATTGATTCGCCAGCCCAGACTTGAACCAAAGCAATGCTGAAACCGCTTAATTGCGACACAGAAAAGTGCTCCTATAAAGAAGTAGGACAGGACAGGAAATAGAAGAAGGAGGGAAAGAGGGAGATTGATGGTTTGGGATTGCAGGAACACTGATCTGATCACTCACTACCAATGTTGTACATACACCGCGACTTCAAGTTGGCCAACCACTGAGATGAGTCTGTGTAGAGTATGTGAGTGAGTAAGTAACCTACCTATGCCCAGTAACTACTACAGTCCCTACCCTGTCGCTGCATAGTCGCTGGTTCATGACTTTGTGCTCTATCGGTGGAACACCAACTGTACCACCATCGTCCCCTGCTATGTAGAAATTGACCGTCATTGATTCGTTGAGGCCACATGAATTCAGTTCTTAGTACGGCGGCTGCCTTATTTCTCAGCAGTTTTCAGGCACCAATACGGCTGGCTCCTGCGCACATAATTCTGATCAGCAGAGAAAGTCGTCAATCCAAGAAGGCCCGCTGTATCCTACAAAGGTTCTGGCCTGGGCGTCCTGGTAGGACCCAGTCTGGCGCCACCATGCACCTCGCCGCGTGGATACGACGATCTGCGCGATACTGGCGAAGCGTTGCCCAGTAGAAGCGGGGGATCCCACCCTCCCTGTACGAGCCACATATGGCTGATCTGCAGGTCTAGAAACCACCAGCTGAAGGCACTATGTACTCCAACATGAAGGCATCAGGTAGATACAGCTGTATGATATGTGCCCTTTACTGAAGTAATTGTTGCAGGTCTACATCGATATCTCCTCCAAATACGGACATACTCGGCAGTGAGGGCAAGTACCTGGTACCAGGTCTGTACAAAATCTTAGTTTCCAATGAGCTGAGTTTGCCAGGCCTCTCTATCCGTAGTATGCAGGTAACCCCCCTTTTAACCACGCAAAATTTATATATAGTTACTTTTTCTCAGTCTCATTCCTTGCGACCCGGCATGTATGCATTGCACATCACCTTTCTTGACTTAAAGCAGAGTAGTACTCAATGCTAGCGATGAACTTGTTCGTGCAACTGTGATACAAGACTCACGCCTGCCGCCTCATAGCCTTCATAGCCTAAAGGCGTATTTTTTTGGAGTCTATACGTTTTTCCCCCGAAGGGAGCCATAGGCTATGAGACAGATGATATATATATAGGTAGAGTACCTACTTCATGAGTGGCAAAATAGCGGATACCTGGGCCTATGCTCTCGTACCCAGGCTGACAAAGCGTGGTACCCTCGTGTAAGTCTGGATCACCCTTCCAGGGATGTAAGATCCAAATTAATATCCTTGTAATGTAGTTCTTGGACACCCGGGATCACAGGGGTTGCTCTATTGTTCTGGAACAATAGAAACAATAGAAACAATAGCATTTATGTATGAGATGGGGGGGCCATATCTCTATGGGATGGCAACAGGCTCAAAAGGGACATGCAGGTGCAGAGAATAATTTATAAAGTGCCTAATAGCCGGGGCATCTTATATACTAATATATGACGAGGTGAGAAACTTAGACAATTAGCATCATTTTACGGGGTTTTGTGGGGGGGGGGGGCCCCACAGGTGAGGGATTTCTAGAATAAGCCTATCAAGGGAATTTTATGCCCTCATCTACTTCTCATCGCTTCCATCCCCATCTGATCTATGTTTTCCCACATCCAACAGTCTAAGCCAATCACCTTTCTACTTCCACTCCAAATAAACGATATTTCCTATCAAGGTCCAACAACAATACTAAACTGTACTCTAATATATAATAAATAATAAACACCTGAATCCTTAGCTCTGTAGATAACCGTAGCCATAAATAGATAAAAATATCATCCAATCTCAAGCGAAGGGGTGTGCTTTTTTGCCCTAATTGAGCTAGTAACTGCAATGCACGTGTTGGAACCTGAAGTGGTAATAAGAAGCAACAAAAGTTGTCTGGAGAGACTGCACCACATGCTGAGCTCAGATAAATTGTATATATGAACATTCATATGATGCTTCACACTGTCTATGTAAGAGGTACCTACTTATTTAGCTATCTATTTATCTGTTCAATTCAACTTACTGTAACATATACTGTTGGTGTACAGTATACCATCGGTGTCTAGGCAAACCTGACACCCAGTGATCACGTTTTGTCCTAGGGGTTACTCTCCAACATATATTATTTTATGTAGCTGCTCAATCTAGTAACTACATATATAGGTATGCTACATAACGGCCGTGGAGGATTTTTGGAGTTGAAAGGATTCCTGGTAGTGTTGGGGTACAATGAGGCTGGTGGAAATGAGCAAGGTGGAGTTGATAATGGTGGAGTGTTTGATTTTGTACCGCGGGCACGACCCAAGTAGTCTTAGGCCCTCGAGCAAGTAATGTGAACAATAGAATCATATAGATTAGTAAAGATGGGCTAAAGACAAAGAGTAATGTCAGAATGCATCAAGCTCTAGTTAGAGACCACCTATTAATCTCTATTCCGACCTAGCTTCGAGAGTAGAGGACTGTGACACCGCCGAAGCGTAAAAACCCCATCCTGACCCGCCCCATAAACACTTGCCTTCCTGGACTTCAATCACCCCCCCTCCCCAATTTATAGAGGCATTCCATCTGCCGTCCAGTCCAACCCTGGTCTTTTCGTAATCTTCACATCCAAGTCCGGCTTCCACCACATTGCCCATGCTTTGGACTTCTTTTCCCAATCAAGTTCCTTATCCACAAGCTCAAGATCATATGCATACATAACCTTTGCCACAATGCACCTGAGCTCCAAGTACGCCAAACTAGACAAACTCCTATTAGCAATTCTCTCCATCGCCATTATTCCTTATATGACCTGGACTCACTTTTTCCCCAGACACCCTCTGGGCCCCAATGAAAACGGTTGGCTTGCCTCCTTCGTATCAGTATTATGCTCATCAATCCATCTTTCCGGATAAAACTCATTCGGCCTCGACCAGAACGCTGGATCCCGAGCGATAGTAAAATTATGCACTGAGATGTCCGTGCCTCTGGGAATATATTGTCCTGCTACTGTTGCCCCAGGGGAGACGCGGGGCGCTCCAGTTGGAAGTGCAGGGTACATTCTCATCGCTTCTTCAATCGCCGCATGCAAGTATTGCAAAGGAAGCGTGCTTTGCGCAGTAATGCCTGCATAGCTCTTGAACGTGTTACGGATTTCATCTTTAAGTATGTTGTACACGCGGGGAGTTTTGAGAAGGTAATAAGTGAGACCGGAGAGTGTTGAAGCAGTGGTTTCAGACCCGGCGACGCTGGAGCTGGGTTAGTACACGGCTGGCAGACTGGTTTCGGTATAGGTGGCCTACATGAGGACATGGGCCTGCATAGTGAGCTCACTCAGAGATTGGCCTTTTGATTCCTCCCTGTTGAGGATGTAGTGCCAGAAGTCCTTGCGGTCAGTGTCAGCCACAATGCGCCTACCCACAGTCCATTAGCTCTGCTTTCTGCTGAAATTCGAGAAAAACATACTTAGCAACCAACTCTCTCGAGTAGACGAACGTCATTCTCCTCTTCTCTTTGAGATCCTTTGGAGTGAGCCAATATCCCAGCTTCCTCGCACCAATCCGCCTGAAGACCTCGTTAAGTGAACTAGCGTAGATAGCCGTTAGTAAAGTTGATACCCAAGGATGCGGCTTCTCTATTATCCTATTAGTCTCTACTTGGCCAGACAATGAAATCCACCCTGCTTACGTTCTTGTAGACAAGCAAACGCAGTAGATTCACCAAACGCCAGATCTCCAATAATGTCAAACGTGGTATAATTATACCAGTTTACAAGATTGCAGTACTCTCCATCCGGTCCTCTCTCCTTACCCGCATAACGCTGTCCAAGCCTCTTGATCAAAAGATCACCATAACCTCGGATAATGTCCTCCTGTTCCATCAATGCCTTGGTGGAGAAAGCATGCGAGAGCATTCGCCTCATCTCTGCATGCTTCACAACATCCCTCTCAGTGATAATGCTCCTTGGGCCATCTTTTTTCATGTCGGTATCATAGGCGTCACCTTTAAGGAAGGTTCTATCGCGTGGGTGATGGCCATGGATTTCTTTCCACGCTCCCGCATCCGAAACAGAGAGCTCATTTGGTGCTATACGTAGAATGGGGCCTAGGTGCAAGTTGTCAGAGGGTTACAAACCGAGTCATTGAGGCTTATTACGTACCATACTTCTTATGGGCTTCTGCGATCTTGAAAGGGGATCGTCCACCTAGAGTATGGAATATAAACCAAAGCTGTGAAGCAAATGATGTTAGGATTGCGTCGGCCTAAGGGAATGGAGAGTAGCATTGCTCACAGGAGAGGTAGCTGCCATCCATGGTCCAGGAAACTTTGCAAGAGGATGGAAATATAAGTTATACACAATGTGGCACACTGCCCAGCCAATAATAAGCTACTTGAATGAGAATAGTTAGTGGCTGCTATGGTTTGAAGAATATAGTGGAATTTGAGCAAAGGCACCCACCGAGATGAGAGCAGGTAATACCAGCTGCTTGACGGAGCCGAGATTGTCAATATCAAATGTTCCCCTCTCCCACGGGAAAAACCCCAGCCGGAACTGGGTTAGTTGCAGCGGGTTGGTCATAATGGGCCTGCCTCACTTGTCAAGTTTTGGTAATTGCAATGTTTATATGTTTTTTTTTTGTTGTTTTAGTAACCGGAAGGTTGTATCTAGGTCTTGCCTCAATACTTATAAATTCGGGAACGGTGTTCCCATACCCAGACCGATTTATTTTTGTGTGGTAGTAAATGGGAACGGATACACAGCTCCCGGAACGCTTTAGTCTCGTGTCGAATTAAACGGTGTTGTCTGCGCCGTTAACTTCGGGTCGTTGATTGGGGACATTTCCAGCTTAGGAAGTCATGACAGCGCACTAATACAGATACGTATCCAAAAATGCGAATCTACATATGTAAGGTAGATTTGAGCAACCTTATGATATGATATATATATTGACCTAGCCTAATACACATGCCACTTTTTTTGGAGGTATGGTGCCGGCAACTTGTAACCAACCCGAAATCCACCAAATTTCAGGTCCGACGGAGTTTTCTATCTCAACAACCACAACATGTCTAGAACATTAAATTAAAACTTAAACTAATAGAACAAGGCTTGTAGAATAAGGTTACGTTCTTAGAATAAAAAAAAATAAAAGATTGAGAAAGTTATAAGGGTAGAAAGAAGGAACATTTTGTATGAGAGAGGAGAAAAATGTTACATGCCAAGAAGTAGAAAAAACTAACCGAAGTAGGAAATAAAGAGGTGACTAAGCTAACTTCCGCTGATGACTCTGGTATGATAGCTGCCAAGCCTTGGCCTTTTTCTGGGCAATTTGTGCCAAGCACGGAAATTCCTAGTTAACTTCTTGCCCAATCTGGAATAGTTCATAACGATTTATACCTAAACAGGTTAGAGATCGCCACTCAGAAAATGTTACAGTAGGTTGGTTACAAGTTGCCGGCACCATATCAAATTCTGAGATATGTTACACGTTAATTTATAGCTCTTGAACTGGTTTTTCGTCAGCTGGATTAGCTGTGTATTGGGAAGATACTTGGCATGCACTCTAGATTTCCACTTACATTGCATTTAAACAGCAGGAGCTTTGAGTCTTTGATATTAATATTTTGGGAGCCATGCATGAGTTTATTTCATGGTGATAATTTTTATATATTTTCGCAAAGTTCGCAAACAGGGGCTTGGCATAAGACAGTTGCTGCAGTCATGTTCAAGTAGGTACCTAATGATTACGTCACATCTTAATAGGTGTTGTGCTAACTACAGTAAGTAGGTACGGTAGATAGATCATCTTGGTGATGCTCAGGTTTGATGGATTCACCTCTTTGAAATCGGGATGAGTGTTAAATATATAACATAACACTTTCCCGGGGATCTGCACTCACCTGAAACTCATCGCAATTACTGCCCCAGTCTCGCCACAGACGTTTGTTTGCCCTAGAACTCAGAGATGCAGCCGCATCGCATAAGCTTCTCGGAACATGCGCATGTTCCGCCCCCACCACCCCGTGACTTATCTCACAGGTGGACAGTAAGAGAAGGAGAAGAAATATGCGTATTCACATGGGGTAACCGCCCAAGAACAGTGGGAAATTCCTGTAAACACCAGTAAGTACTTTGAGGGTACTCAAACTGGTATACTCTGATTACATTTGATATCCCTCAGAGGGGCCTCCACAGTTACCACCAGTGCCCATATATAAAGACAGCGTTTTGGAAACGCAGTCGGCGAGAAGTGAATCACCGGTAATGGGGTAAAGGCGCGGGAAATTGAAAAACCTATGTTTACGACAATAATTTGGGCCTGCCTCTAGACACATCGAGAGGCTGGCGCCCGCTAGACTTGGTACACCTCCAGTTATTAAAGGTTCCAACTCTAATGTCATAGACTGATGGCCATACGTTCACATTTTCTATCAAGAAAGTTTCTACCACATCAGGGATATCATCTCGACCAGCAAGTAAACAGCTGTTGCATAGTTCATGCGGGTGTCATGGTCCCAGTACTGTGATAAAAAATGAGATCTTTTTCCCAGAGTAGCACAAAATGTAGGAGGAATATAGATGACTTTTCGTGCACTCTTCGTAGCACTTTCACCTTGCAATTGCACTGTGCACAGTATTGATTGTAGAGTATATGTATAAACGATCCGTCCTGTACACTCCAATATGAACAGCTAAATTGAAGAAAGAATACAGATCTCACTCATAAATGACCATACAGATCTACAAACTTTTCGGAGCACCGATACATGAAAATAACAAATCTAATGTTGTCGACTAAGCCTCGCCCTTCGGATACTCGGATGGTGAATTTGAATATCAAAAACTCCAACTGTGTGGAGCGAGAATACCAATTGCCATCTTCAAATTGTCGGTGTTTACATAGTTTTTAGGGCACACCATATACTAGCTGAAATAGGACGGTTTTACGAAGTATTGAACGCCTTATCTCTGGCAACTTACTTGAAATTTCATGTAAAGCTTTTCATGTGTACCACCACCCCACCAAATGCTCGAATATCGGAAACCGAAGCTCTCAAGGATATTGAGACTGCGATCAAGACTGCAACATGTGAATATCTATTGGTACCATCATCAGAAGATATTGACTTGTCTCCCAAAATCCGGTTCAAACATTAGAAAGAGCTTCAAAGCAGCCCGATAATAGAGTTTAGGATACTTGAAAATGTTGGTAACATTTTAGTACTTAGAGCTACTGTATGTTGCTTACTGTACATGAAAACCATGTAAATTAAACTTTATTGAACACCCCGGGATCTATTACTCACATAAAATACTTTCGGGCATTAGTGACCCCAATTTAAATCGAGACTCGGATTGACTCTTGTTCACTCTGAGTTCGCATAGTTATGAGTTTGGTAGTCTACGAGAGGCGCAAATACATAGGTTATTTCAATTAGGCAACTTCCGGGACTCAGGCCTGCCTAGATGTAATCAGCGAATCAAAACGCACCACATCAATTCTGCGCAACTCACAGGCGTTTGCCGAGATTCGGAGTTTACATGGATATTTGGCCTGGGCTTCCAACTTTTGCGACCTTTAGCCATCTTGAACCTCGAAAGGGCTGTATCTCGCTACATATAGCTTCCTCTCCTCAGGTGCCCTGTTGACGGCACAGCATTTATTCACATCCACAGCCATGGCAGCGGTCACTAGTGGCCAATGCGTGCGTCAGGCTGTCGACTCCGGGCTCCTCCGTTTACCCCCAGAGTTGCTTACAATGATCACGTTTCAACTCCATCCCCGGGAAGTAATATTTCTCTCACTTACTTGCCGTACCTTTCACCACGGTTTCCTTTCAGAGGCCAACTCTTACCTCTGGTTTCATCTCGGGGGGTTCGGCAAGTCCCGACTCCCGGGCTGGAGTCAGAAATGGTTGTCTGCCAAGTACAGCATGTTGAAACGAAAGAGTTCGCCCGAAGCATCAAAAGAGTTCAAGGATATACTGAATTCTACGTTCCAGAAGAGCTTCGCAAATAAACAAAATGCGAGTGTAGTCTATTCCTGGAGACATTTGAACGCATATATTGCTACCACGTACCCGCTACAGACCACCACAGCAGAAACTCTTCTAATGCTAAGAGACAAGGACAAGATGCCCAAATGGTGGTTTCTGTGGCTCACGGTAAATTACTGTTCTCTGGAAGGGGGTGCATACGTGATAAATTACAAGAAGCTTCTCGTGGAGTCGATGTTTGGTCATACAGATGATGGGTGTCAGTGGTGCCTTGGCCGACCATTGAGGGCAAGATACTATGAGGATCTAAAACTTCGACTGTGTACAGAATGCTTTGGAGAGAAGTATATGCGTAGCGTCCCCTCTTTTATCTTACGGTGAATGATATACTGTATTTATGAACTAACAAAGGTTTTCCAGAACGCACGAATCTTTCCTACCCTCCGAATTCCGCGGATTGCAAAGCCAGTAGTCAATGGAGTAGCACGATCCCAGATGCCTCAAATTCACAGGCGTGTCGAGGAAATGCGCGCAGCGTCTTGTGAATCAGCACTAAACCTCAATATTAGTTACTATCGAGGCATACTTAATTCTTAGAGTATTCTTTTACTTATCTGACTAAGACTTCGGTTTTTCTATTTCTTGATACTTAGCTTACGTTTAAGAGCCGATATGTCTGCAGCAGTTCATCCAAGTATGCTGTGTTATATTACGCATTCTCTCACAAGCACTCACCAACGAGTGGCCTCCAAATATCTCTCCTTATTAGAACACTTTATAATGAGGCAGTATCTACATCAGCCTATGATCTTGTAAGTACTTCGTATCGTACCGTTCTTTTTTTCATTTATTCTTTCCCTTTTCTGGGGAAAAAGGAGATCGTGAGATGGGGAGATTTTGGCAGGGTTCACACATGGGTCTTTGATTCCATGCATCCCCACTCATTCTGGGAGTGAGTTGGGTCCTTCCTCTCCTCAAACAGAGCATACCCCTGGGCAATTACAAGCCTTCTACCCAGACGGGGTAGGACATGTGGCCTTTCCTTGCAAGGAGTATCAAAAAAATAGTTTATGTACTGTATACATATATGACAAGGTTCTTCCCAAAGTGTAAGTAACTATTTTAGAGACAACATATTGTGGGATTTTCTTTTGATTCTATGAAGTCCTGAAGTATTACCTTGATGAATGCCATGAGAGATCTCCATGGTTTAAGTCTGACCTGCATGTTGTTATTTCCCTTTCAGATAGCCCCCAAATCAGGGGGCAGGGCGGGACTAACCCCCCAATCCCTCACAGCGTACTCTGCATGTGTATACCCTACGCGTAGATGCGCAACAAGACTGTGTAAATAGACTAGTTTTCCAATTATTCCATAGGGTAAATACTTGTGGGAATTACCCTCAACCCCGCATCCACGTGAGGATAAGAGCCTCCACGTGACGTCTGGGCCAGCGCCCAAATGGGGCCAATTAACAGAATAGACGAAGGATATAAGTGCGGGTTTTCGCATGTAATTCGAGTTCTGTTCTTTGGACAATTCGAAGAGCACAATAGTTTAGCTATCAAACTAACAAGCTCAGCACATCAGCGGCAATTCCTCCGTTCATATACAGTTCCACTTCTTGTTCGAAATACTATTGAACGACAATATGCAACTACACCAAAATCAGTAAGATCAAGCTCTTGCTTGAGGCAGGGTTGGTTCTAGGAAGTATAGACTCAAAAAAAAAAAAAAAAAGGAGAAAGGTAGAGTTAGCTGTACAACAACAAAAAGAGTATCCATACTATGAGGCGGCCCCTTTGGGTGTACTCACGGGACAACCTAGGAAAGCTATCAGATTGTACAAAATGCACCAAAAGAAAGCCCACACTATGCTAATTCCAGGATTAAGGAAAAATACATACTGTGATTGAAGTTCCAATGCTATTTAGTTCTGGTCTTTTATGGAGGTGCATGCACATCAAAAGTCTTTCCTCCTTCCTATTTAGGACATCGTTATTGGAAGTCTTCGTCCTGCTTTTTAGGGCCTGAGATTATAGCATTGATTCTGTCAATTTGATCTAGATGTACCCAGAATATGATACCACTCATCATGGTTGAGTGTTCTACTAGCGTTTTTCTCTAGGGATGTTGGGTTTTTTTGTTTCAGTTACCTGCGCGGATCTTTGGTCGAGGTTGTTCTTCAACCCGCGTGAGTCATTGAATTTTTTACATTCTGGGTGAGCCTTACAGGCCAGCTTAGCAATGTTGTTAGGAATACATAATAATTACCTTCTCTGGGTAAACTACCTTTTAGCAATTAAGGTTCTTTAGATTCAATCCTAATTGTCTTGGCAGCCAAAAACGAGGCTATCACTATACGACAGCGGCGAGGGAGAAATTTCCAATAGAGTAGAGATGCCGAACAGTTCAAAGTAGTCGCCCCAGTGGCAGTGCTGATATTATCATTCCAAATGGATACATGATTAGATTAGAAAAGAAATGTCCATCAATCCCAGTTCTCCAAGTGTCAATTGACCCTCTACATAATCACATGATATATCTCTTGAATTGAAATCCATCCAAACCCGCAGTCCATCCACACATACCAATTTCCCAGCATTCCCGCTATTCCCCCAAACGTCGCCATAACCAATACAAACTTACCATAGTGTCTCGAACATATGTGAAATCTCTTCCCGACGCGTTTTGGCATAAAGTGTTCCTCCGGCCTGTTTATATGAAATCTGTTTGCACGGGAAGACAGGGGGTCTTCACCCCCAGTTTATGCTAGGAGAGTAAAGGCTCAACGGTCTGGCGGAGAAAGAGTCTCTGGCGGAGGAAGAGTAAGAATTCACGATTCTTACCATGTCTGCAATGCAAAAGCTCATTTGAATTCGCAAGTGGAGAAAGAATATATTGAGCTATCGTGACTGTACGCTCGAAGTGCTAGAGAGGAAAGGAAAAACGAAAACGATTCGCAGCAAACATGACCCAATATATACCCCAGCGGTCCCCACGATTCCATCACATCCCATGGTTTTTCCTGCAATTTTTTCTTCTTCACCATGTCCTCACGGGAGGAGAAACGCCACGTGGACTAACAAGAGGACCATTTACAGCAACACTCTCTGGCGAAGAAGGCTCATTAGCAACATTAACCCCTACCAGAGGAGGAGGAGCCCTTGGAAAAACGGGGTCGCGTTGAATAGCTAAAGATAGAATACACATCAGTTACAACTTTCTGAAGCCGGAAGTGTATTCAGGATATGTATGTACCTGGAGTAACCCCAGTTCCATCAGCAGCAGCAGGGGCAGGCTTGGGAATTGGAGCCGCAGTAACGGCGGAGAGCATGCAAAGCATGGTAAAGAATTGCATGTACATGGACATGGTGAGTGTATTGGTCGTTAACCTCATAATTTCGATTATGTTGGCAGAGGACTGCCAGTTTCTCGTAGACAGCAGGCTAGAGCAACTAAAAGTGGGGAGTTGGGGTACTGGATTCTCTGCCTGGTGGGGGGGCAGAGGCTACTCTTATATACATATGTGCAGTGCCCATAGTCGTCAGCGATATCATATCTATCACTCTCACCTTAAATGATATGCCAGCACTGACTTTGAGCAGAAAAAAAAGAAATACTCCCACTGACGTATATGCAACTCACAACGTGTTAGGCAGAACTCGGAAGATGTACTCTTTACAGACTGAATTCCGATTCATGGCTTCATCCGCTGGTAAAATCCGAACACATATGTGATAAGTAGTGCATCTAGGATACCGCCGCGGTTTGTAAATACAGTGCAGTACATAGGTACCCTGCCATCCGTTCTGCCAAGCACCATCATCAACGGGTTGCGCAATTGGCAGGATAGAAATAGCCAGTGGATGTAGTCTGATTGGGGGTGGATATGGTTTTGGGAAGTACCACTTTGGGCCAAGTGTGCCAAACTTTGAGACTCTTTCCCCGATGGTGTTGTGCCAATGTTAAACTGCTGTGTGGGTGGTAAATCTGACTTGGCGTGGTAGGGGTAAAACACCATTCCCGCCCTGGGTTCTTGTTTACTTTCCAAGCGTGATCTTAAGAATTTCAAAATGGTTTTACCATCACAGGGGGCCTGAATCATGAGAGTGAACACTTGCCCTGGACTGTGCCAGCTGAGGCTTTGTAGTGCTGTTAATGGGTTGC
>Ga0307514_10003416_pt1 | contig 15283 bp, 14 predicted proteins | sample 16_EM_MG_FD_203088 | JGI IMG/M metagenome (GOLD analysis project Ga0307514, IMG submission 203088) | Populus trichocarpa ectomycorrhiza microbial communities from riparian zone in the Pacific Northwest, United States - 16_EM | ecosystem: Host-associated > Plants > Roots > Unclassified | place...
CAAGTTATATATCTTGATATTAGGGAAGAGGGGGGGGGGGCGAAGCCGGGAAAAAGAGTTGGTGATATTAATGTTTACGAATTTTCGTGAGCTATGAGAATATGCGACGGTGAAGCTAGGACAAATTAGTCCTCTAGTAGCACTGTGGCGAGTGTCTGGTTACAGCATGTACTGTAATGGAGGACTAAGAAGCGCGAAGGGAAGGCGCTTATACTGGCTTCCTTGTGGACTTCGGGGGGTAGCATTCCAAGTTATGATGGCTTAGGGAGGTATGCACCCATGGGAGTTAAGCCTCAAGTAGAGAGTCCCTTCAGTATAAGTGAGTCAACACATTCAGCTACACTAAAGTCCAAGTGTGTAGGTAGTTGGTTAAGACGGGTTTTTAGAAATGGGTGGCAACACAAACTTGAAGAAGCGAAAGATGAAGTATCCTCGAAGATGACCCAGGCAGTTACAGAGGGTTAAGATCAGCACAGTGCTGGTTCAGGCAATGAGGAGAGTACGGACCACGGTAGATGGAGACATCATAGAGCCCAACGTAGGTAATTAGTGCTGATGTGACTGGGGGCAAGAAGTAGGGGTCGTGCAACCAGACTAGGCACGGGAAGGAGATTACCGGGGCGGACCCCGAGACCAACGGTTCAGAGGGGGATTTGTGGCGATGGACAACATCTCTCTCTGTATTGGAAGAAAAGGTCTTTGTCGTGGCGGCATCTGTTGGACAGGTCTGGTTGCACAGCCCCTCGTAGAGGAGGCCATAAAACAGTGTCTGTTGCCAATGAGGCAATCCGCCGCCACCACAAGCGAGTATTATTGGCAAATACACAGATACAATGGTACAGAGTTCCAGAGATGTTTGAGTGTTGTTTGTTCTATCACCGTAGATTGTATTGAAGCGATATCAGTTAGTAATTTAATATTCAATGTACCTTGATATTATGAGTCCTCGAGCAGGAGTGACTCATGAGTTTGCTTAGAAATTGGTTTTGACTTTTGGAACTAAACTCAAAGGGACGGTATCACGTTTTTTCCTAGTGGTAACACTCTCTCCTAGTCTGGTTTCGTAGTCTCGGGGGCCGGGACTATATACTCTCCTACCTCATCGTTTAGTCAGAGACAAGTTCAGGGTAATAATGCAGTATACAGTACTAGTGACGCAAAATCTTCGTGCAACGAACTAACTTAGAATTGCCAAACTAGTCGTATCTGGTTCCGAGCCTCTCTCCAGCTATTACTGTTATCAAGGCATCATTACCCCCTTCCTTCCTCCCGATGATGTACTGAGCGAGAGTTTATTTCTGCCAACGGTAACTAATCTTTCTCCTACTGGTTGTTGGAGAGTATTACCGCTAGGACAAAACGTGATCACTGGGTGCCAGGTTTGCCTAGACACCGATGGTATACTGTGCACCAACACTTCCCCCCAAACTGCACACAGGGATCAAATCAACAATTATGCTCCTGGTAAACTCTTCAGGGCCAATAAACTAAACATCAAACTGCGGCGGCTGGGGCTCATATCATCATTTAATACCCTTCCTTTTGTCCCAGCGCTCTCTCAGGGAATCGAACCTGTGCTCCATGCGCACCGGGCTCATAACCTGTTGGAGAGTATTACCGCTAGGACAAAACGTGATCACTGGGTGCCTAGACACCGATGGTATACTGTGCACCAACACTGGTCATTCTCGGGTAAGAGTGGGGCGGAATAAACATTGATTGGAGTGTGTTTAATATATCCTGGGGGTGGGCGGCCCGATGGTCTTGTGACAAGATGGGACTGAAGTCAGATCGCATCATCATACTATATGGTTACACAGCGTTTCAGGTGATAGGTCAAAGCACTATTATTGGGCTAAGATTACCAATGAAGTATATACCGAGCTTGATAATGCCTGTCTTCTTTCAAAATGACATTACCTTGAAGGGATGTATTATCACATATAAGCTGATGCTACCTACAACTAATGTGAGGCGGCACCGTGTCCCGGTAGGCGGCACCCACCAATTACCCTCCCTACCTAATCCCCAACCAATCACCGCTCTATGTAAGGGCTTGCACTTTTTTTTATCCAGTTGCAAGAATAGTGTGGATATAGAATAAATCCTCCATTCTATGGAAACCTTTACCCTCAACTCCCCACCACACCATACTTCCACTGGTCCGGCTAAGATGCAACCAGACTATGGTACGAAGCTCTACGTGGAGAGCTAGTCTGGTTGGCACGTGGAGAGCGGCTTGTGCCAACCACCGAAACATCCCCTAGCCCAAATGAAACCAAGCCTCGGTTGCTTCACGTGCACCAGTTTAGTGGGTGGTGCGTGACGACGCAATGATGGGTCTTGGAGTGCAGCCAGACTAGGGTCTCGGTACGTGTTTCCTTTACTTGGCCTTAGATGTTGAGCGTATCAGTACCGTATGTACTTCATTCCATAGGTACTATCATGGTTGTCGTGTCCCAGGCCTCGGGAGCACTCCCCCATTCACGGCACCTACGGATATCTGGGTACCAATCTCAGCTCCCGAGCATACTCACTCATGCCGACGCATCTAATGTCTCAAAATTCTTCTACATGCACAGGTAACGCACATACCTTAAACAATGCTCACATGAATCATTTGTGGCTTTAGGGTAGATCTGTGCAGATGGCTGACTGACATGGACCCTGCTTTTTTTTCTTTTTTTGAGTCTATTACCATGTCTGTACCGAGTTCAGTCTTCAATCGTAGATACTACTTATTGATACCGGTGCGTCACAAGACGTGCAAAACACTTATCTTATTCGAATTCTGATCGGGTTTCCCAATGCACCCACAGGTCATTCGCTGCTAATAAAACATCAGCCCAACGCAAAGTCCACATAAATACGAACAAAACACATGGGCACAGAAAACCAACAAAACTGTACTAGTAATGGTAGACGAGAACCTAAAATGAAACCATGCGTAAACCAGAAAAAAGTGAAATCGATAAAACTCCCACCGCCAGGCCGGGCCCAATTTCCATAAAACCATATCCCGTTTCCAATGAACCCAAGCATGCACAGTATTAAATCGTTAAAATATTCCCACGCTGTATGATGCTGGCTCTGTATGTGATACAAGTTATCAACTGGATCTAAAGTTCAGAAAGAGCACCCCTGGCTTTGTCGAAGATGGCCTTGACTTGCTCCTCAACAATCTCCTCAAGCTCTCCAATTAGGACGCTAGGTGTCTTGGTAGATTTCTTCTTATCCTTGCTAGGTGTATCCTTCCAGATCTCAGAAAGGTTGGAAGCTCCACCACCATTCCATAAAAGAAGCTTTGGGTGAAATTAGTAATCATTTGACAAATGCAGGGGCTATTACGTATACTCACATTGACAGTATCGTCGGGAATGTTGTCGAGCTTATCTGGAGAAGCAATGGCAATCACGTGCTTCTTCAACTCATTTGGTTTAAGAGGCTCGACGGCGTACTCGGAATCGGGACTAGGCTGAAGGGAGAGGAAGTATGCAAGGAGACCGGCGACATGAGGGCTAGCCATAGAAGTACCAGAGATGGTCTTGACAGCATCACGGCCGCCAATCCAACAGGACTGGATGTTGAGTCCAGGTGCGAAGATATCAACACACTTCCCGTAGTTGGAGAAATAGGCACGCTCATCGGCCAAAGTGGAAGCTCCGACGGTGATAGCCTCCTCCGCAGCAGCGGGAGAGTAATCGCACGCATCGGCATTATCATTACCGGCAGCAACGGCAAAATTGAGACCCAACTATGATAGGCGATTAGCTTGAATCACCAGAATTGAAACCAGAAAACTTACCCGGACAGCGGCGTTGACAGCTTTGTCCAATGTCGCGGACTTACCACCACCCAAAGACATATTTGCAACAGAGCCTTTGTGTTTCGAGTTGTTCATTTTGGCAACCTTGTCCTGAGCAAGAGCAGCCCATTCGACACCTTTAACGACATCGGACATGGTTCCCGATCCATTAGATCGGAGAACCTTCACAGCAATGACATTGGCCCGCTTTGCGACACCATATTTCTTTCCAGCAATGGTACCAGAGCAGTGTGTTCCGTGTCCATTTCCATCCTCGTCAACGTCTCCTCGAGGAATAGTCTTACCCCATCTGGCACGATGATTATCAAACTCGTTGTGCTCGAAGTTGATACCAGTGTCGATAACGTAGACGTCCACACCCTCACCACCATGGGCTTGGTGAATGTATTTGTTAAAAGTACTAAATCCAAGAGGCTCACGATGGGAGATACGGGCGAGGCCCCATGGGGCTGAATTCTGAACAGCTGGCTCCTCAAGCGCGAACACTTTCGTGTCTTTTTCTACAAATGCAACCTAAAATAAATTAATTAGCACGTGCCAAGTCAAAGACCAAGATAAAGGTTCATACATCAGGATGTCTACGAATCTCCTCAAGAACACTCTTATCGAAAGTACCAGCGTAGCCTTGAAGCTGGCCAGCAATGTTGTACGTGTGCTTCAATCCATCGGCTGCATCATTAAGCCACTCTGAGCCAGATTTCAGCAAAGGAATCTGAGAGCGCTTCTTTAGGGACGTGGTGTGAAGTTCCTGCACCCAGTGGTGATGTTTGGTAGCAGCGCTTTCCTTTACGTGGTCCTTGAAGACGACGATGTAGGAGTCTGGAATGTCATGTTCCGCAACCCTTGCAGCAACCAAAGGAGCGACATCTGGTGAAGCTCTCTCAAAGATGGGGGTGGCGGAAACCAACGAAATCGAGGAAACGATGAAAGGAATGGAGTACTTCATGGTGGCGGTAATCTAGAGCTTGAACCAAATTGAACCAAATTCTGAGGTTTCTTGTGGTAAAGAGAAGTAAACGCTGGCTGCTTTGTTGGGAGAGAGAGAAAGGATGGGGAAGTGAAGGAGGATGGGAGATGGGAGCGAGGGAAGCGTAAGATAAAGGCGTCGGAAATGGCTGGGGAAGGAATGGCGCTATGCCTATGTCAGCGGGCTATACCTTGGCACTGGGTGGAACGGCCCCCATGCCCCATCAAACCTTGGTGCAGCGTTCGAGAGTCCAGGACACTGACAGCAGACACAACAGACGCAACAGACGCAACAGACATGCACAGTTCAATAAGTACATATAGTACGGAGTATGTACATATGTATAATGTATGTACCAGTTTCGCATGCACTGGAGTCACTAGAGTACCAACTTCACAGTCTTTGCGAATGCGAATTCATGTTATGCTGTGATTACAGTACAGTACTCACCAACACCCTGGCGAGCTACAAGGGTTCATAGTATCGGTAAGTAGGACAGGAGCTCACGCGGCGCGGACACGGGCAATTTATACGGGGTAGGCACTCCCTAGAGTTGGGTTGGATCGCTTGTTCCTTGCTCTGTTAGGCAACCAGGTGGGCCACATTAATGGGAACCTTTGTGCACAGGACAGAATACTTGGAGTTCAAGGTAGTCTGGTTGGCACAAGCCCCTCGGTAGCAAGGTGGGATCACAATCGATGAGTCGTTCGACTCGAAACATGTCATTTCGGATATATATAACCTGTGCGCTTGGGTGAAGCAACTAAGACGCAACGGCTATAGTGCAGTAATGTGCCAACCAGACTACATACATACGTACAAGTAGGTATCTATCCTGTACCCATCAAGTATGTATGTATATGTAAGTATTTCTACTTGATGAGTACAGAATACTTTGTTCTCGTACCCAGACTAGGCGGGAGAACAATTTTAATTGTCTTGGCAGCGCAGTGGAGAGTCTGAGTACGACTTTAACTTGATCTCGTGCCCAGACTGATTTATTTTGGGGGTGTGGTAAATCTATTATCTACCGGTATCTACATACATAGTGCTCGTGATCTCGTGCCCAGACTCTTATCTACCTACGCTAAAATAATTAAAATAATTATGCTCTGGGGTAGATAAGAGTCTGCCAACTCCACTGGGAAAGAAGACTCCATGTCGCTTTTTAAGAGCTCACGCAGGAAAGTCGATATATATGCAAGGTCAAAAAGAAAGTGGCTTTAACGTGAGCTCAGCCTATGTCTTCTTTCCCAGTGGAGGTGGTAGTTGGTTTATAAATTATGACCATGTACATATGTAGTGTTACTATAGCTAACGCTTGGCGGGCACAATACCTACTATATACACCTATTGTACAGTACATACCCAAGTACGGATACTGGTACTGTACTATGTACTCGTACAGTACCTACATACCTCAGCCTCGAACAACAAGCAGGATGGTGCGTGTATATGAATTTTACTGCTTATTATACCGCTGAAGTGGGGGATGAACCATAAACCAAAGACCAATGATCGCGGTCTGCATGTGAATTTTCGTACTCGGGCTCAGGCCCCACAGCTGTGGTATCCATAAGTACAGCCCGCCAATCTAACCCCCCCCCCCCCGCACTACCCGCCAACATTGTCATGCTCTAAACCCTACAATTACCCGCCTGCTTTCTCGATTGTAATGGCGTCTTCACCCAGGCGCCGTCGCCAGTCTTCCTCGGCATCTTACAAACCCCAATTGTCTGCTGAAATTATCCCGCTGCTAGAGTCCCTTGAATCCTCAGGAACTGACCCGGACCTTCTGGTGCGCCTACAATGCTTATCGCTACTCCGGAGGGTCCTTGTTGATTCCCCCGCTGCCAAAGGTATGGGTACCGACTGTAGAATGTTTCACAGTGTACACGAAAAACTAACGGGTGGAGGGCCATGTAACAGATACCTTTCGGAGCCTTCGGGGATTCACCTATCTTGTAGACGCTTTGAACAGCCTTGCTGGATACTATGATGAAAAGGAAAGGAGTGAAGAGGAGAGAAGTTGCTTTATAGAGTTGATAAAATGCCTACTCGGCGTTATCTCAGAAGCATTGTTGGGTCACATTGGGAATAAGAGATTTTTCTCGCGGAAGATTGGATGGGATGCTCTACAACAGGGCTTAGCTGCCACAGGAATACCTGTGACAGCTAGGGACCAACTGTTTGGTATTTTATTATCCTTTGCAATGGATGATGCCACCTTATCTGGATTCCTTCCACAAGTGAGGAGGGGAATGCCATCGAAGAAGGAGGAGAGGCTGGGCCATATCCGGGCGAGAGTCCGCAGTCTCTTTAATAGCAAGGATACAATTCAGATTCCTGAAGTGGTTCCAATAATCCTGGATTTCCAGATTGCGTTGCCAAATGATGATGACTCGGAAACAACCTCGGCTGCCGTACTCTACTCGCTCGCAGTGATTGCCTCTACCAGCAGGTACAATCAGGTAGCCATTCATGGCACCGGAATTCTGAGTACCCTAATACCACGGCTATGGGATACGAGTATATCACAGGCTGAGAGAAGCGTTCTGTTAGATTTGGCACGTTGTCTGGTTGAGGTTGGCATCAATGGGTTAGAAGATGCAAAATATCTCTATCGGAACGCAATGGACAATGATGCAGTGGCCACTTTCCTTTTGGAGGCAATAAAAGCATCATACGGACCTCCGCACATTCAGTTTGATCTCTCTCGTCACGGATATTCTTCAATAGAGCTTCCATCCCTTGGGCGAACATTCCCGCCTTCATCGTCGAGTGGGTACACTTTCACGGCTTGGATCTGTATTGATCAATTTGACAGCACAGTTCATACGACAATATTCGGGATCTTTGAAGCAACGCAAAAATGCTTTGTATTAGCTTATATAGAACAGGACACACGGAAATTCATCTTACAAACTTCCGTCGCAGCACCAAGAGCGAGTGTTCGTTTCAAGTCAGTTGTGTTTGAGCCTGGGAGATGGTACCATATAGGTCTGGCTCACAGAAGAGGCCGGGGACTAACCGCAGCGAAAGCAGCTTTATATATCGATGGAGAGTTTGTGGAACAGGTGAAATGCGCATATCCTCAGTCCCCTCCTACTGATACCCAGCCGGTTCAGTTATTCCTTGGAACTCCCAGCCAATTGTCACCTCGCGTAGGGCCAGGATTGGTTGCATCGAAGTGGAGTCTGGGGACTGCACATCTTTTCGATGATATACTCTCTGATGACCTTATTGCAGTTCACTATCGACTGGGTCCACGTTACTATGGAAACTTTCAGGACTGTCTTGGTAGCTTTCAAACATATGAAGCCAGCGCATCACTAAATATGCGAAATGAGCTTATGCATCCCGGAAAGGAAGAGAAATCAGACATCATTTCGGCAATACGACATAAAGCCTCAGGGATACTTCCAGAGGCCAGGGTAGTCCTCAGCATAAGTGCTACGTCTGTTCTAGATGATAATAACCAAAACGCTATTGATGAAGGTCAATTGGTAAAGTCACTGTCGAAGAAGGCGGCCATCGCATTACAAGCATGGGTAAGATCAGGTGCTGTGGCAATAAATGGTGCGGTCCCTTCCATAAATGAAGCACTCACTGCTTCACATGGAGTAGCTGTCATGACGGGGGAACCCATCGTGGTAGTTCCTCAATCTCTGGATGATGCAGCTTGGAGGATTGGTGGATGTGCTGCAGTGGGATTGAAAATGGTGGAAATGGCAAAAACCCCAAAACAGGTCTGCAGGGCTGTGGAGATTTTATTTGAGATGGTCAAGACAAGCTGGAGAAATAGTGAGGCCATGGAGAAAGACAATGGCTTTGGGATATTGGCCAACTTACTCCGAAATAAGGAAGCTCGCGGGGTGGTGGGAGAAGACTTGCTCAGATTGGTACTGACATTCGTGGGCTACAATCACGAGTTTCCTGAGTGAGTCGATATTGACAGACTATGTAAACAATCGCTGACGCATCCTGGTGAAGGGAGTCAATAATCATCAACCCATTGGCTTATAGAATCCTGCTTGTCGACTTCGAGATGTGGAGAAAGGCAGACCTAGAGACACAAAAGAAGTATTTTGCACAGTTTGTCACATTCGGGCAAGGAAGCAAATACCATCACTTCAACTCGAAGCGCCTATATAGGATGAGTGAGTTTTTTTCATCCCCAAGGTAATAGTGTTGGAACTAATATCTTGATATAGGGATTGTAAAAAAACTACTCCTTGCATTGAAGGGCGAGATTTTCAGTGTTGATATCCTACCGGATTTCATGGTCGCCTTCAAGGCTCTTGTGAAAACGAACATGTCAGCTGATGCACTGAGATCGTTGTCACTTTTCATCACATACTCTCTTCACAAATATTGTTCCACACGGCCATTGAAGGTCAGAAAGAGCAATGTTCAGTTGAAGCGGCAGGCAGCACTCGATGCCACAAATCCTTCATCTCGACATGGAGGTGATATCAAGGGTGATGACGTTACAAAGCAGCGTATTGGTATAATGGTGCTAGAGATGTATGTGGAGTTACTGTGCGATGATGATCCCAGTGCTGTGAACATAAAGAAATTCGCAAGAACTGTTACAAACAAGGTACTACTTACATTAACTCCTATAATCTTGATTCCTCGGGCGTTTCTGATTTGTTTTCCTCTAGTGGTTGCTGTATCTTCTTGCAGAAAACGATGCAGAAGTTGTGGTTCTTGGGGCAAAGATACTATCACGACTGCTTGTAATTCACGGATACAGTTATGTTAACAAATTCGCCACCAAAACTGGTGGATTCATAATTATGAAGCAGCGGCTGAAGCGGTGGTGGCATGTTCCTGGCCTATGGCCGATTGTCTTTTGCATTTTATTTGGTGTCGATGTCTCTAAGGCTGACCTTGACCGACCGTTGGATCTTTTCCATCTAGTTGAAACATTCCGCAAAGATGGAAAGGCAGTAGTTTGCTATCCTGATGTATTTGCAGTCATCGCCGGGATGCTGAAGAGTGGTTTGGGGGTTATAGTTACCACACAAGGAGAGCACAAAACACAGGATCCTCACAGAGGAGAAATACATCTATCAGCTGAGTCTAAAGGCAGGGCAAGGTTGCAGTCTGTGACTGAACAGTTGTTACCTTCTGGTGAGGATCCCCGAATGACTGACTATTACCCTCGCTCACCGTCAGCAGGTCTAGAGCAAATCTCTGGACTACGGCTAGGTGACCTAGCAAAGTTGCTCCAGACAGTAATCCAGTTTCTTGAAGATATGCATACGAAGTGCCCTGCCTTCAGGGATTTCTGCGCAACCTCCAACTTCCTCCGGGATATTTTTTGCGTCTTATTCCCGGTGATCGTTAGCACCGATGCGGTCAGTGCAGAGACAGAATTACGGGCACGAGATTCAACGCTCACGTTCGATGGGGGCGACGTAGTGATTAAGTCGATATCAATGATGCCAACTGTTGCACCTCCAATAGTACGGACCGTGACTATACAAGATTCAGAAGGACAGCTTAGCTCCCCAAGCTCGTCTAGACAATCTACTCTTCGCAGAGCGTCTTCCTTTGTACTCGTTACCTCTGAGCCGACTGCATTTTCGCCATCCTCGGCAAGGCTTACATCCACTCTCCATTCCCCAGCTTTCAAAGTTGCCAGTATTACAGTAACGAATGCTGTTGCAGAGAGCCTACTCGAGCTGGCCGTGGCAGTGTTTGTCGATCAAGTGATGGAGAGGAGGGAGTTTTCAGGATTTGATTTATTTACCAAGGTACCCAGAAACCCCTTCAGCTAAGAACTGTCTTCGCCTGCGTGTGAAATGTTTACAAAATTACAGATACCACCTGGCTTTCAGGAACACCAAATCTTCTTTGAATCATACTTGTTGAGAAATACCTTGTCTCATCTCAGTAACATAATCTCCCTTAATATGCAATTGCTTTGCGAGCCGCGGGTATTGACAAACATTGGTCGGTACGTGGTGCACATGACAGACTCTGTATACGAAGGTTTGTTATATATCCCCGGAAGGAAGAGAGTTGCCACTGAGCGTGTCATAGGATGGTTCCTAAGTGGCGCCGAGCCTCTTTTGGACTTTGTAGGAATAATGCTTGAATACCTTCAGCGCCCAGATATTGCAAAACAAAAGAGTGTTCGTCTCTGCACCCAGACTTTGGCAACTCTCCGAGCCACAGTAGGCAGATTAGTTCTGTTTAGGCTTTCTGAACTTGATGATTTGGCAGCAGATTCCAAGCAGATCATTGGTTTTCTTCAGAAAATCATGTACTGGCAGACTATTATTCTATCCCCTGAGAATAATGAAGGGGAGTTTACCAGGCTCATATGCTATTTATTATACTCACGATTAATCGATGATCGATACAATATAAGGCTTGCTGCAGCAGATGTGGGCGTTTACCCTGAACCCACTATTGGCATTTCCTTTGCTAACGTGCAAATAGATTATGCGGATAGTCCTTGTCCAGAAACCCACCGAGACATCGGGAATACTAAATCAGGCAAAGAGTGTTGACCACCAATTAGTCTCATCGGGTTTTCAGAAATTGATGGAGCTGGTGTGTAAACTATCAGTTGGATTGGAGCTATCTGGACTAACCCATTTTAGGACAATGACACATTTTTGGACTGGGGCGGTGACCATAGAAAGGAATTGGATGAACTTTTCTTCGGTGCCCTGAGTAAATCCTGGGAAAATTTCGTTGCAGAGCAAAACAGAAAATGCGAAGAAAGTGGGAAGTATCGTATACTTCGACGCAGGGAGAAGTTGAAGCAATGGATTGCGGAAGACATGAACAGCGAAGATGTCTACAGCCGCCACAGCCAGGCATCGCATCACTGGATAGCAAACATATATGCAGCTGAGCACCTCAAGCACCAGAGAGCAAATCAGGACCAACAAGACAACTTGAACTTTGTTGTATCATTATGGTCAAAGCTGGAGATAGATCTCACCCGCCCTTGTGGTCTCCTTGACCAAGGGGAGGAAGTGAAGTGGAGATTAGACTTGACAGAAGGGCGAAACCGAATGAGGAAACGGATGCTTCCGGATGCAAGCTCGCACCTGCAGAATTACCAGCCTAAACGCCGGCTGATAGATGGGAACAACACGACTATCAGTTCGAACAAGCCGCATACCCTCTCCGTGGGAGATGACGAAATAAGCATTATTACCGCCAGAGAAGCAGATGGGGGCTCGCCTGAGCAAACCGGGGGCAACATAGCAAGGGGTGGTGGGGACGATGGGTTTGATGACGACTATGAATTAGTGGAAGACCCACGCGGTGATGATGAAGATGGTTATGAGGACAAGAACAGAAAAGTCATGCGAAGTATTCAACATGGAGATGTTGTTGAGGACGTATACAACGTGTCGAGACTTGTTGGGCTTAACCCCTGTGAGGGCCTCCTGATTTTAGGGAAAAATTGCTTATACCTGATTGATAATTTCTTCCAACGGATGGATGGAGAGATTGTTAATGTTTGGCAAGCGCCCAAAGATGAAAGGGATCAGTACTTGCAGCTCATTGCTGGGCGTGAAGCGGAGCACAAAAAGGCGACAATCGACACCGATCATGAGACCCGCCATTGGCTATTTGAGGATCTTACCAGTATCAGTAAACGCCGCTTCCTCTTCCGTGACGTAGCTCTGGAGCTGTTCTTCACAGATGGGAGGAGCTACTTACTTACCACAATGTCAGTGAAGGATCGGGACTTGATACACTCGAGGCTCACAGCAAAGGCTACAGATGCTAGTGCTAATCCAGTTTCACCTCACATGGAAGATGCATGGCGAGTAGAGTCACTGAAGACACAAGACCACCCCGCCACGAACTTTGGTTTGAAGATTGCCAATGTGTTTAACGCAGGTGGCTCACCTAATCCAGTAACGAAGAAGTGGCTGCGTGGGGAGATTTCAAATTTCCATTACCTCATGCTGGTAAATACAATGGCTGGTCGGACTTTCAACGATCTCACCCAATATCCTGTATTCCCTTGGGCGCTTGCCGACTATACAAGTGAGGAACTGGATCTCAATAACCCCAAAACTTTCAGAGATTTCTCCAAACCCATGGGTTGCCAGACAGTTGAGAGGCAACGAGACTTCCGGGAAAGATATCGATCTTTTGAGGAGCTCGGGGATGCTGCTATTGTGCCTTTCCACTATGGAACTCACTACTCCTCTGCTATGATTGTCTGCTCTTACCTCATTAGACTGCAGCCATTTGTGGAGTCCTACCTGTTACTTCAGGGAGGCCAATTTGATCACGCTGATCGGCTATTTTATTCCATTGAGAAGGCTTGGAAGTCAGCCGCACAGGAAAACATGACTGATGTCAGGGAGCTGGTTCCGGAATTCTTTTACCTCCCCGAATTTTTGATGAATTCGAATTCTTACAATTTTGGTGTCAAGCAAGGTACGGAAGAGGTCATTGATAATGTGATACTGCCACCATGGGCGAAGGGGGATCCGAAAATCTTCATTCAAAAACATAGGGAAGCTCTAGAAAGCCCGTATGTGAGCCAGCACTTGCATGAATGGATAGACCTGATATTTGGTTCCAAGCAACGTGGAGATGCGGCAGTGGAAGCTACCAATGTGTTTCACCACCTTTCGTACCATGGTGCTATTGATCTTGACGCCATAAGCGACCCCGTGGAACGTGTGGCGAGCATTGGAATCATTCACAATTTTGGGCAGACACCCCACCAGGTGTTCACACGGCCACATCCAAAGAGAGACGATCTAAGCCACAGGACACCTAGATTAGATGTTGCAGTAGAGAGCCTAATCCGGCTTCCATTCCCAGTCTTGGAAAATGGGGAAAGAGTGCAGTCTCTGGTCTACTCTCAGAAGACTGAAAGGATCATTGCCTCCGCTGGTTTCCGTCTCACAGTCCCTCCAAAGCATGATAAATTTATGGAATGGGGGTTCACGGATGCCAGTGTCAGGTTCTATCACGCCGAGACCAAGAAATTGTGTGGGCATTTTGAACATGTCCACCAAGGCCAAGTCTCTACTGCCGTATTCGCTGACGCCAGGACACTCATCACAGCGGGAGTGGATGGTACAATCTCTGTCTGGCAACTGACAGTTTCATCCAAGACTGTTGATCTTCAACCAAAAATGTGCCTATTTGGACACACATCCTCAGTCAACATGATGGCTGTTTCAAAGAGTTTTACAACGTTAGTTTCTGCATCAAATGAGCATGTTCTGGTGTGGGACCTTAACCGCCTACGATTTGTGCGTCGATTGGCTCGAGCCAGGGGTCCCATACACTGCATGGCTGTCAACGACGTATCTGGTGACATCATGCTATGTTCTGGAGCCGACGTACAGCTGCTTACTCTGAATGGGGACTTCATACTGTCACAAAATGTCTGCGATTCCATGGACGATGTGGTGATTTCATGTGCATTCTATGAAGGTGCTGGCAATGAATGGTTAGAGAAGGAGCTTGTTCTGACGGGCCATAGGCGGGGAATAGTAAAGGTCTTAAATCTTCGCCCAACTATATACTCGCATTAATACTAACTGGTTTTATTTATATTTAGATCTGGCAAAAGTCAATTTCTAACCTCACATCCTCCTCCAACAAATTTTGTCTCACTCTGCTCAAGACACTACAGCACATCAATCAGTTCCAGAGCGATCTGAGTGTCGTACAGACATCGATTACGGCAATACTGCCAATGATGGGTGCGGTATATACTGGTGATGATGCAGGTAGAGTGGTGAGTGCAGATATCTGGGCGAAATTCAGGATGGGCAGTCATGCTAATGAGGGGCACAGTATGAGTGGGACTGTCAACCTATTGACAGGAATTCGAAAGGAACGGCAGGATGGGTTGGGAGGTGAGAGTGATGAAGATAGATTTTGGCCTAGGAAGGGGTTGTGTTAACTTGGATGTGTATGGTATTTATCCTGGTTCTGTGTTTATACAGCTGCATCCTTCGAGTAGCAGGTTTTTCCAATAATATGCAGTTTAGTGGTGAGGACGTATCGAAGTAAACCCTCCTAGGACATCATCCCGTGATTGAATATGGTAAGTCATGAATATACGACCCATACCACATCCTGGTCGTAAAAATTTGAGCAGGTGATGATTTTGCTTGGTGTTAAATCCTTACAGATAATAAAAACACCAAAACACATGAATTAGTGATATTCAGAATAGGTGAATCACCAGGCAGGTTGGAAGATCATGTGGTTCCGAGCAGTCCAACCAGACTGGGAGGTTACGGTACTCCCCTCCCTATATAATTAGGGGAGGTACTTGCTACATCCCCTATGGGGGGTCGTACCTGTCGGACAGCCAAGATTTACCAACCAGGGGCGCAAGGATTGCTTGGTTTGACTACAGTTAAACCTTGCTATACCGGACTGCATAAATCCCAAGGGTCCCGTCCGGTTTAGACTAGCGTCCGGTATAACCAATTTGCGGGCGGGATAACAAGAGCACCTCATAACAC
>Ga0307514_10003417_pt1 | contig 15279 bp, 10 predicted proteins | sample 16_EM_MG_FD_203088 | JGI IMG/M metagenome (GOLD analysis project Ga0307514, IMG submission 203088) | Populus trichocarpa ectomycorrhiza microbial communities from riparian zone in the Pacific Northwest, United States - 16_EM | ecosystem: Host-associated > Plants > Roots > Unclassified | place...
TTGACCTCGTGTAGAAATCGTCGGCTACCGACTCCACGACCGACGAACTGATGTGAATCAGCTGCGGGATCTCGTTCTTGCGCACTTCTTCAAGAATGATGCTTGTGGATGACACGTTGTTGTCCACGAACTCTTGGTAATGGATGCCGCCGATCTGGGCCTGCAGCATCACCACGACCGCGGCACCTTCGAAATGGCGTTGCCAGTCGCCGGGTTTGGACAGATCTGCAAGCTCGACCAGAACATCAGGCTGCACGCTCTTGAGCGTTGCCAGATTCTCCTTGTGCTTGTCGATCACAACGATGTCCGAATAGCCCTTGGCACGCAATCGGGCGACAAGATTTTGGCCGACCAAGCCAGCGCCGCCAGGCAAAACAATTTTTCTCATAGATACAACTCTCTAAAAAGGGCGAGAAATCCGATTCGACACGGTCTTGGCAAGGCCGATTTGCGGATAACCTGAGCTACATGTCGAGCAACGGCGCTCCACAGGTTGCATTCACAAGGCGCGATTCGGGCCCGGATCATACGGAGCTGCTTCATTACCAGGCCGTAGCAGGCTCAAGAACAGCAGGCACATTGCAGCCATTCCGATCGCGAAAAACATGCCGTAGCTCTCGAGCAAAGCAGATACCCAACGATCCATTCGACCAGCCGGCACGGGTTGACTCACCGCTAACCAACCCGTTGCACTTCGATCAACGAGGCGGATAAAGAATGGCTCGCCTGGATGCACGGAGAAATAGCGCTCAACCCAAGTTTCGCGCGGCTCCTTGGCAAAGCGCAAACGCGTTACCTTGCTTCCTTGAATGATCTCGACGCTTCCTGCTGTTCTGGGATAGCCCGCGACCTTCAGCACGAAGGCGCGGCTTGGCCGTTCGGGTGCCGCGGGCAAGTCATACCTCAGGAACATCTCACCCATGGCGGCGTCTTGCATCGCACCATAGCTACCCCAGAAAACGCAATGGCACGACGGCACGGTATGGAAGGCCCCCGCGCGCTCGAAGGCGGACCCCGTTGAAGGCATCACAGCGGCTGGCTGCAACGGCCTCTGCAGGTTCTTTGGAAGAACGCGCTGCGTGTCCGGGGAGTCGAGCAGTTTTGCCAGACGGTCCGCATTCGGATAGGGCAACTGCAGAAAAGGCAACGCGCGAAATTTGTCGAGGTCCTTGTCGGCCAGATAGGCGTTCACGTTGGATTCCTGCGTGGAGGACGTGTCGCGCTTTCTCTCCAGAGCCGAGGAAAGCTCCATTCCCGCAGTCCCGAAAAAGGCACTCATCGTTGTGAGTACCCATAAGGAGCCCACCGCCATGGCGCCCCATCGAAGCCATAGTCGCGACTCGGTGCAGACGGCAACCAAGCACGCGAAGTTCACCAGCATTCCCATCGCATGAAGATCGAGGTAGCGCGAAACAAGCGCGTCGGTCGACCGTCCGTAGGCAACAGCGGCGGCTTGGCCGCCGAACCACACCGCAAGCGCCAGAAGAAACCAGGCGGGATTGCTGCGCTTCGACCGTTTCCACAACACGCAGCACACCAACGCGGCCGCCGGCAGATTCCTCGCAATCACAAGCAGCCATTCTTTCAACGACGGCCATTCTTCGGCCGCTGCTTCGAGGGCTTCAGGGGAAACCTGAAATGGCCAAGCCAGAACCAGGCTCAGCGCTTTAAAGAAGTGCTTTGCATCGGACGCTTTCAGCTGGGCGTGCTGCTCCAGGACGGGTGTCGTAAAAACCCCGGCCAGAAAAAAGACCAGCAGCAACAACGCACCGGCCAGCTCGCGCCTGTCCCTGGACACGATGGCGAACCGTATCAACAAAGCCGTCGACGCAGCTGCGAGCGCGAAAACACCGGATGCGAGCGAGAAATACGCTGCAGCAGCGCTCGCTACGCCGAGCCACCACCCACGGCTCAGCACCTGCGCTGCAATGAGCCACCAGATCGACAGGACACTGAACAGCAAGACAAAATAGAACTGGGCTTGGAACCCAGCCAACGTGTTTTCCCATCCGAACGGGACGCCAAAAAGAAGCAGCGTGAAAAGAAGCAATACCGCAAGCGACTGCTTGTTCGAAGCCTTGCCCATCAACCATACCGCGGTGCCCAGTGCAAGCACGTGCAACACGGCATTGACCACCATTTCGAGCAGAGGGCTCCATAACCCGTTGAGCTGAAACAACAAGAGGCCAAGGACACGTGTCGTGAAGATGCGATGTTCGTTATGAGGAGCAAACAACTCGGACCACGACAGTTCGCCGCGCAGGAACGGCGCATACAGCCCCGCAGCTTCGGCATCCCACTGATCCCAATACGGCACTTCGTTGCCATAGGAATGAATGAGCCAAAGCTTCAGACCAAGCAACGTTGATGCGAAAGCAGTGAACTGGAGCAGCAGCACAAGCCGCCTCGGCACCAGGCGCACATCGTCGTTCATTGCGGCCCGCTCCTAGAGCATCGAGCGCTTGAATATTGCAGTCGGCAAAAAGCGGATGACTTGCATGATCCACCCCCAGAACCACGGCGTGTAGAGCACATTGCGGCGCGAGTCGACGGCTTTCTCGATGTCGGCGGCTACCCGATCCGGGGCCGCGGTCAAGGCTGCCGGCAGGTCGAGTTCAGCCGTCATGGGCGTCGCGACGAAACCAGGTTTGATTGTCAGGACGTGCACGCCCTTCTTGAAAAGCTGTGCGCGCAGCCCGGAAGCGAAAGCATCGACAGCTGCCTTGGCAGCACCGTAAACGTAGTTGCTGCCCCGGCCACGATCGCCCGCAACCGATCCGATGACGGCCAGCACACCATGGCCTTGGACTTCGAAATGCCCTGCCAATGCGAGCATGCACGCCACAGCGCTTTCCCCATTGGTGCGGAACTGCTCCATCGCGTAGGCGAGGTCGACCTGAGCACGCATTTGATCCGGCAATGTGCCGTGCGCGATGAGTGCAAGGTCCACGGTTCCGAGCGCGTCCCAGGCAGAGTTCGCGAGTGCGGGCAAAGAAGCCAGGTCGCATCCTTCCCAGATCAGCGTTTGTACGTCAGCCGCACCCCGGGCGACCAGATCGGAGGCAATGACGGCAAGCTTCGCCTCATTGCGCGCCACCAGCACGAAACTGCTTCCCTGTGCCGCGTATCGACGGGCCACAGCCTCGGCAATGCCGGAGCTCGCGCCAATGATAAGTACGTTCTTTTTTTTCATGATTGAACCATTCAAGAGGTCACACGGCGCCAGAATCGCGACATGAGCAAGGGGTCGCGCAGCGACTCCAGTTGCGCCCATGCAGGATAGGCCGCTTGGAAATGATGTGCGCTCATGTGCGCATCCTTCGCCGGATAAAGTCGCCCTCCGGCCTCGTGCACCACGGCATCAAGGCGGGCGAACAACCGCGTGTTCAGTGCGTCATGTTGGGCAAAATCCAGGGCCAGCGAAACACCAGCCTTGGGAAACGACAGCAAGCCGGGGGATTTGATGTCGGCGCATTGCTTGAGCACCGCCAGGAAAGAACCCGCGCCATTGCGTGCAGTCTCAAAAAGAATGGCAGCCACGGCGTCGCGGCCGGCATCGGGCGGAATCACACACTGGTACTGCTGAAAACCGGCCTTGCCGTAGATCCGGTTCCATTGCAGCAGCTTGTCCAGCGGATAAAAGAACGGGTCATAGCTGACGCGCGTATCAATGACTTTGCGTTGTTGACGCTGGTAATACAGGGTATTGAACAGTTTCAGGGTCAACGGGTTGACCAAGGAAAATGGAGGGTCCACCGGCATGCGCTTGGCGTTGCCGCCAGCCACCCTCAGCTCGCCCTCGGCCGCATGATTTCCGCCGATGTAGTGCCCGCGGCCAGCACTGGTGCCACCGGCCAGGCAATCGACCCATGACACGGTGTATTCAAATTTCGAATCGTATTGCGCAGACAGTGCGAAGAATTCATCGAGGTTGCCGAACTTGATGCTTGTCTGTTCGATGTCGCTGGAGCGCACGGCACGAAGCTGGACCTCGACCGCGAGCACAATCCCGGTCAAACCCAATCCACCGACCGTTGCACGGAACAGTTCCTGGTTGATCGAGGGGGAGCACTCGCAAACGCCGGTATCAGATCGATAGAGCATGATCCGCCGAACATGCCGCCCGAAGGTCCCCATCACATGGTGGTTCTTGCCGTGCACATCGTTTGCGACGGCGCCGCCCAGGGTCACGAACTTGGTCCCGGGCGTGACCGGCAGAAACCAGCCATGCGGCAACGCCAGACGGATAAGCCCGTTCAAGGTCATTCCTGCCTGAACAAGCACCACGCCCGTTCGCCAGTCGGCTTCGATCACGCGGTCCATGCCTGCCATTGCAATCACATGATCGGATTCCGCGAGGCAGGAATCACCATAGCTGCGTCCACAGCCGTAGCCGAGTGTTGTTTCAGCCCCGTGACTTCGTGCTCGCGACAAGGCGCCTTCTGCCTCGAAGGGCCAAGCGACCGGATGCGCCGTCTGGGGGTACCGGGGATATCGCCCCCACGAGCCGAGCGTCGGCATCAGAACGCCGATATTCCAAAAATGGCGATGAAGCAGACGCACACCCAACGGCTCATGCGATCTCGCAACGCGAACACGATGGGGTCATCGTGCATCTCGCCGCGATGGGCAATGATCCACACACGACTCAACCAGAAAAGCAGCAACGGACAGGCGGCCCATAGCCAGTGCGGATGCCGGTAAAGCACATGCGCCTGCGGATCATTGATATAGAGCGCCAGCACCAAGACCGACATGTACCCAGCTGAGCCACCCAGCGAAGCCAGCAATTCGAAGTCCGACGCAACATAGCCACGACCGGGGGCTTTGACCTGCACACCCTTTTCTCGAGCTTCGTACAACTCGGTATAGCGCTTGACGAACGCGAGACTGAGAAAAATGAACATGCAAAACGCCAGAATCCAGAAGGTCGGAGTCAGCGCCATGGCCGCGGCGCCTGCAATCACCCGCGTGGTGTAGAGCATTGCCAGCACGACGACGTCAATCATCACAGCTCGCTTGAGCATCAGCGAATAGGCCAGGGTCAGGGCGTAGTAGCCCAGCAAGATCAAGGAGAACTTGAGCGGCAACCAGGCAAGCGCTGCAGCGAAGGAGATGAGCAGCAGCGCAGGGATCCACAGCATGGCGTGAAACATGGGGAATGCTCCAGCTGCCAGCGGTCGGTTGCGCTTGGTGCGATGCTGACGGTCGTCCTCCAGGTCAAGAAGGTCATTCAGCAGATATACGCTTGATGCGCAGGCACCGAAGCACAGGAATGCGAGCAACCCGTCAGCCACCAGATGGAGATTCGTGAACTTGTGCGCCGCTAGCAGCGGCACGAACACCAAGAGGTTCTTTGCCCACTGATGCAACCTGAGTGCCTTACGCAGAACGCTTGCATAGACCCGCCGGTCTTCGAACACCTCTCCAACTCGCCCGATGCGACGCGCACGCGCGAGGACACCCCGCTCTGGGTTGACGACATGCGCCACGCAAGCGGACTCCCACACTCGGAGATCCGCCGAGGAATTGCCCACATATTCGAAGCCCTGTTCGCCATGGCAAGACACCAGCGCATCACGCTTGTGGGCCCCGGCCAGATTCAGCTCCTGCGTTCCGAGCACCTGGTCGAATATAGAAAGATGATCTGCGATTTCGCGCGCCAGCCGATGCTCGGATGCCGTTGCCAGGACGAGCATTGCGCCCTGAGCGCGCTGCTCCACGAGCCAGTCGATGAGCTTATGGTTGTAGGGCAGCGTCCGGACATGCGGATTGACCGCAGCGGCGATCTTCCGCTTGAAATGCGCCTTGCCCTTGAACAACCAGAGAGCAAGTTCGAAAACGCGCAGTGGGTTGAAGCGAAGAAAAAGAAAAATGCTCTCGATGAGCATGTCCGAGCGGATCAGCGTACCGTCGAGGTCCACAGCGATGACGCGCCGGCGCGCATTTAAAGCGCCGGCGTTGGATATCTCACCTAAGCTCATTGGAGATGTGGGTCGAAAGCAACTCTACCCTTGGCGGGCCAAGCGTAGCCGAAATCCAACCGGCCGAGAGCGAGATTGGGACTGTATGCAGGATCAATATTGAGCACTGAGCCCCAACGATCGAGCATCTAGTTTACCTCCCCGGGCAAGCGTCCTTATCGTGGCTATCCAAATCTTCAATCCGAACGTGTGCGGCGCCTCGAACTGGGCGCTGTGCTTGCGATGCGTACCCTGGTTGGCCACGCCATCTATCGCTTCGACATCGTTTACGGACAGCGGGCCTTCCAAAGAAAACTTCACCTCCCTGCTGCCAACGCCCAAAGGACATCTGCGAACGTCAGGGTCCAGCCCTTCCAACCCGTTCGCAGCAAAGTTGCGGTTAGGAGTTTTCCGTGTCGCCGGCGATCGCCACGCTTGCCCAAAGTGCGGCCATCAGGCGCCCCATCTCGGCACCCTAGGATGTTGGCGAAACCGTTCGTCGCGACCACGCTCCACTGGCGGCAAAGAAGACTCGATTCTTGCCGCCCGCCTCGCAAAGACCCGGATGAAACAACGATCCTCCAGCGGTTGCAAGGAGAATTGACGGGCCAAGACCTGCGACATCAATTCGGCGTTGGACTCATTGTCCTCCTCACTGGATACGGTGCGCCCTGCTTTGGCGCCTCCAGCTTCTCCCGAATCAATTTCACAGCAGTGCGGGCCCCGTTCTCTCGCCAGAACTCCACGAAGCATCGAACTCGCAGGCTCATCTCGATTTGAGCGCCATCGAGGAATAAAAAGGAAAGGAAAATCAATGATTTCGCAGCAACCTCACGCGACTCTTCGCGTGGTCGTTTTTAGGATTCTCTTTTTACAAAGTCAACCACATCGGAGAGAGATTTTTCCCAAGAGGAGGGAATGCTCTGGCGAAGGAAGTTTTCCTTGCGAGTAGATCCATCCTTGACAAGCGCAGCCGCCTTTTTCATGCCTTCCATAAAAGCTTCTTGTGAAAGATCACATGCGATGATGTTTTCACTGCAAGGGAATGAATTTTTGGTATAGAGCGTGTTTGTTACGGCCACACCACCAGCACTGGCTACGTCGTAGACAGGATATCCTGGGTGCGGCGTATGAATCAGGCACAAACCCAAGTCAACATCCTGCAAGAAGCTCTTGTACTCTTCCCAACTCAGTATCCCAAGATTGACAGTCTTTTTTCTGCCAAAGAACTCAAGCTGCGGGATGGAGTCGTCACCGGCGAGAAAAATATTCCACTCTTCGGAGTCAAGGATTCCATGTTTGAAGCACTCATCGATAACTTGCGTGCCAAACCAGAAAAGATTGCGCGGATTTGTCATCCTGGCATAAAAGAACAGGTTATATGATTTCTTTTTCTGAAATTCCCTGGAGCTGTTTCTTGAAAATACCGGATCGAATACCACACTATTTCTGTAAATCTGTGGGTAAGTCTCTTTGAACCAATCGCTCAGGTAATGGCTGTTGACGATATACTTGGACGAGGGCGCATTAAGCGCATTCCAGCAATCCAGATAATCGTCGCCTCGCTGGTAGAACATCAATTCATCTTCTTGGATGATATGGTAGACGTTTTCATTTTTTACGCTCTGCCGCAAAGCAGTCGCGGTCCACCATGACGACGCAAGGAAAATATCCGAGTCAGAGGAGTAGACAGGAAGAGAGTTTCGACCCAGATCGTTCCTAGAACTGTCCGAGTAGAACAATACGTCGCCCTGTGGCTCAATACCTATTGCAGCCATAATTGCCAAGTACTGCTCCTGAGTGGCTCCACCATCTCGCGTTACAATGCGCAACGGCAAGCCAAGCGCTCTTGCAAGAACAGTAGCTATTCCCGTGCAGGTGGCAATCCCACCAAAAAGCTGCGCACGCCCCAAGCTGGAAATGACGAGGTTCAAACGCTTTTCCGCACCCGGATCACGTGTTATGTTCAGCGCGTGCAAATGTCGATGCGCGCGAAGCCAATAATCCTTGGCGTTTACGCAGGGCAGTGTCGGCGTCATATTTCCCGCCACCTGCCAATTCACTGGTGATGTTTCGCTTTGGCGCATTTGCCGTTCCCGCGCCCGTCGAAGCTCCATGATTTTCTGGTAGAGCCTCACCAAGCCATATGGCGCAAGCATCTTCGCCAATTTTCTTGGACGCGCCAGCATTTTGAGCTTGGCAATTCCCCTTCGAATTAAAGTCATTTCTATCCTTTTACTGCCGTCCTTGCGGATAGCAAGCACAGGATGTTGCGATGCCATTGCAACAACGGGTGGGTACACCGGCAGCCGATTCCGAATGATGCCGTCGACAAATCCCGATGCGATCTCCTTGGGTGGAACAATTTTGTAGTCAAATCCGGCGTCCCAAGCCATATACACCATGAGCCTTTCCAGCGCATGGAGCACCGATTTTTCGGGCAGCGGCTCGACAGGCACCTCTTCGGCTCTCAGTGCAAGCGAGCCTAGTTTCTTGAGTGCGTTCGGGCGGTACCAGAACATCGTGCCATAGGGCATAACGAAAGCCGAAGCATTCTGAAAATCCACTTTTTTCTCGCAGCGCATTCTGCCCCACAGGTCGTTCATCATGTCGATGAAAGAAGCTTCTGCTTCGCGACGCACCGGAGCTACATATCTCCAAAAACGTGGAATATCCGGAATTACCATCCCAAGATTCGGATTTTCTTGGAAGGAATTTACGATTTTTTCTGCTTGAACCAGCATGGTGTCAAAAATGTCCTGTTGCCAAGAGGCGCCCACCCAGTCTGCCGCTGTGGGGCTCCTCTTTGTATGTGCATGCAAAACAAAATCGTAACCAGACAACCTGTCGAAAATAGAAATCCACGGCAGGATATCCCGCCCGCGATTTTCAATGACTATGACTTCCCGTGCTTCAGAGCCAGCACCGGCCCGAGTTGGCAACAAAGCTCGTATTTCTTCCGCCTTGCCTTCGGAGTCGGTCGTTATGAATAAAGCATATGAAAAATCCAACGCATCCAAATAATCAACATACTTCTTCCATACATCAATATAGAAAACGTGGACATGAATGGCAATTGACTCTCTCGTGGGATGGCGCAGCGGAGTCGCGCAATATGTATTCAAGACCTTGTCACAATACAAGATCGACCTGTCAGGCTGAAAATCTCGAGAAATATAGTCTTCAATCAATCCGATCGGATAGTCCGACATTCGGTTGATCTCGTCGATGATGTGCCGCGGATTTTTATGCTGCAGAAGGGCTTTTATCTTCAACAATGGCAACCGATCGTTGAGGCAAAGATCCGCGGGAACGTACGAAAGCTCTTCACGAGAAAGTTCAAGATCGAGCGTGTCCAGCAAGACTTTGTATTTGAATCCTGCGTCGCGAAGAATTTGCGTCAGCTGGATTTCGTACTTGGCAATGACCTTAAACACATCGGTTTCGCAAACCATCCCTTGCCAGAACGAACGCCATGAAGATGAATGAGTGACCGCGGACTTGAAGACCAAAAAGAAGCTTTGCACATGCTCCAATATATTGGCTCCCAATTCAGGAATGACTTCTTCTCCTTGTCGGTGATTGACCATCCCCCAGAAATTACATGGGTCGAGATCCATCCTGTCGTAAGCTTCTTCAAGGTCAAACAGCGGCCCGAAGCAAGTGTCGTTCATCAAGGTTACGCTGTCGTACCCAGATATATTTTCATATCCTTCACGATCGATTGCCTCTTTCCACGCATAGAAATCGAAGCCCGCATTTGCGCGCTCAAAAACCTCATCCACGCAAGATGAGATAGCCTTTTTGTCCGACGAAGAAAGAGGGCTGTTCGAGATGAAGACAATACGATCAAATATACTTCTTATACTCTTTATCTGATAAAGAACATGAGCATGCAGATCTGAATTCTTGTTGTAGTGAACATAAAAAAGGATTTTGCTCATGATATTTATAGTAAAAGGCAAAAATTAAGCGGCCAAGGTCTTTTAAGAGCCAAGCGGAGGGTCAAGATGCCAACCGCGCGTGGGAATGGTAGATAGCCGTGCCCGGACGGCAGGCATGAAGTTGGGCAATGCCTTCATGTGACCTCCGAGCACCCGTCACTTGTGCTGGCCCAGTGGCCAAACCAATGACGTCAAGCCAATTGGCGATTCAAATCCAAGCGGTTAATTCATCCCCGGCGCAAGAAATCGGCCAACTTCCGTATTGGCAAAGTCATACGCCATGAAGCCGACGCACGAATCGTTCGAACTTCGTCCTTTAGGGCAAATAACTGCCCATCACATTCCTCAAGCAATGCTTTCGTGCTTCTCAGCTGTTGCTGGATCTGCTGCAACTCTTGCCGAGAGTGATTCAACTGCTGATCCTTCATGGCCAAACTGGCATGGAGTTGTCCCAGTTCATTCCGCAATTCGGCTTCTGCCTGCAGCCAGTCCTTTTGCCGAGACCTCAACTCAAGCAACTCATCTTCGGGCAACGGGGGCAGAACAGACCAGGCATTCGTATTTTGAGCCTCCGCGACAGCCAACGCACCGTGCTGCGCCATCAATTGGGTAGCGGTAATCGCATCCGTTCCCACCACGACGCGTGGGCCCAATTCGTTGTCTGCTCGCGCACGCTTGCGAATTACGCAGACGGAGTTGTAGAACTCGATCGAATGGATTTGCGCCAGGCTCTCCTCATCCAATGCTGCGCCATAGCGACTTTCGAATGAGCGCAGGACTTCCGCGCGGTGGTAAGGCGTGCCCCAGTGCTCATGGTTAATGACATCCGCCAGCCTCTTGAGGAAGGACATCGATGACCATGGATCCACCAGCCCGCCCTCGAATTCCTGCCAATAGGAGCAATGCAGATCTTCCACGACGAAGATGCCGCCCTGCTCGAGCCTGGGGAAGTAGCGAACGAAGCTCCGGATGATGTCACTCGAGCGGTGAGACCCGTCATCGATGATGAGATCGAACCGCTCCGAATGAAGCGCAATCGCGCGTTCGGTCTCGTCAGTGTTCGCGTCTCCCACGACCACGTGAATGCGAGGGTCGTCATACCTCAGCTGCGTGCATGCGAAGTTGATGTCGCATCCGACCAATACGGCGGCGTTCCTGAAGTACCGGCTCCAGATCTCCAACGACCCGCCATTCTGGATACCAATTTCCAGCAGGTGCAGCCTGCTGGGACGATAGGAGCGAAAGAGTTCTTCGTAGACCTTGAGGTAGACCGTCCACTTGTCCGAAACCTTTCCTCGATGCGAGGCATACAGATCAGCGAGGGTTTGCGTGGCCGGCTCTTGATTCATTTCGTTGAGATTCCCGAGATGCGTGCACGCCTCTCAGGCATCGAATACCTCGGCCGAGTCCAGATACGGAGCCGCGGCGTCCTTGACTGACAGTTGGGGCTGAACACCGCAATCCGGCCAATCAATCGCCAGCATCGCGTCGTTCCAGCGCAGACCGCGCTCGTGCGCTGGCGCGTAGTAATCGGTTGTCTTGTAGAGGAAATCAGCGCTGTCGCTGAGCACCAGAAACCCGTGCGCAAAGCCGGGGGGAACCCACAATTGTTTGTGGTTGTCCTCGCTGAGCTCCGCCCCCACCCATTTCCCAAACGTCGGCGACGACTTGCGGATGTCCACCGCCACGTCGAACACCGCGCCTCGAACAACACGCACCAGCTTCCCTTGCGGCTGCTGGATCTGGTAGTGCAGGCCCCGCAGCACCCCCTTGGCCGAGCGCGAATGGTTGTCCTGCACGAACTCGACGTGCCGGCCAACGGCCTCGTCGAACGCCTTGCCGTTGAAGCTCTCGTAGAAGAAGCCGCGCGCATCGCCGAAGACTTTCGGCTCGATGACCAGCACCTCGGGAATCGCGGTCGGTGTGGCCTTCACGAGCGCACCTCCTCGGCCAGCAGATGGTTCAGGTACTTGCCGTAGCCGTTCTTTTGCAGCGGCAGGGCAAGCCTTGCCAATTGCTCGCGATCGATGAATCCATTGCGCCACGCAATCTCTTCAGGACAGGCAATCTTGAGCCCTTGCCGATGCTCCAGGGTCTGGATGAACTGCGCGGCCTCCAGCAGGCTCTCGTGCGTGCCCGTGTCCAGCCAGGCGTATCCGCGCTGCATGATCTGCACATTGAGCTGGCCGAGGTCCAGGTAAGCCTGATTGACTGCGGTAATTTCGAGTTCGCCGCGCGCGCTGGGCTTCACGGCCTTGGCAATGTCGACCACCTGGTTGTCGTAGAAGTAAAGGCCCGTTACCGCATAGCTGCTCTTGGGTGCGACCGGCTTCTCTTCGATGCTGCTTGCTTTGCCATTGGCGTCGAAGGCCACGACACCATAGCGCTCGGGGTCGTGCACGTGATAGGCGAACACCGTCGCGCCCGACTGCTCGGCATTGGCACCGCTCAACAGGTGCGCGAAGTCGTGGCCGTAGAAGATGTTGTCACCCAGCACCAGCGCGCTCGGCGAATTGCCCAGGAACTCGTCGCCGATGATGAAGGCCTGCGCCAGGCCATCGGGACTGGGCTGCACCGCGTACTGCAGGTTGATGCCCCACTGGCTGCCATCGCCCAGCAGCTGCTGGAAGCGCGGCGTGTCCTGCGGCGTGCTGATGATCAGGATGTCGCGCATGCCGCCGAGCATGAGCGTGCTGAGCGGGTAGTAGATCATCGGCTTGTCGTACACCGGCAGCAGCTGCTTGCTGAGTGCGAGCGTGGCGGGGTGCAGCCGGGTGCCGGAGCCGCCGGCCAGGATGATGCCTTTGCGTTGCGTGGTTTTCGTGGTCATTGTGTTGTGTTCTCCGCTTCTTGCTTGCTTGCGTGCTTGCTTCGCTGGCGCTGCTGTCGGTCAAAGGGTCTCGCGCAGCATGCGGGCCACGCCCTGCTGCCAGTGCGGCAGCACCAGGCCGAAGGTGGACTGGAGCTTGCGGGTGTCCAGGCGCGAGTTGGCGGGGCGTGTCGCGGGCGTGGGGAAGGCGCTGGTGGGCACGGCATCGACTTCCGCAGGGCCGGCCTTGAGTTCGACGCCCGCTGCCTTGGCCTGCTCGAGCACGAAGCGCGCATAGCCGCACCAGGTGGTCTCGCCACCGGCAACGGCGTGATAGAGGCCGGCCTTGGCCGGATCCTGCAAGGTGGCGCGAATGGCGTGCGCCGTGATGTCGGCCAGCAATTCGGCGCCGGTGGGTGCGCCGTGCTGGTCGTCGATGACGGTCAGGCGATCGCGCTCCTTGGCGATGCGCAGCATGGTCTTGGCAAAGTTGGCGCCGCGCGCGGCGTAGACCCAGCTGGTGCGAAGGATCAGGTGCCTGGCGCAGTGCTTGGCCACCAGCTGCTCGCCTTCGAGCTTGGTGCGGCCGTACACGCTGAGCGGGCCGGTGGCGTCGTCTTCTTGCCAGGGCGTGCTGCCGCTGCCGTCGAAGACGTAGTCGGTGGAGTAGTGCACCATGAGCGCGCCGATCTGCTGCGCGGCCTCGGCCACCACGCCGGGCGAGGTGGCATTGAGGGTGCGGGCGAACTCGGGCTCGCTCTCGGCCTTGTCGACGGCGGTGTGGGCCGCGGCATTGACGATGACGTCGGGGCGCACTTTGAGCACGGTTTCGGCCAGTTGCTCGGGGCGGCTGAAATCGGCATTCAGATCGGTGCTGTCGAAATCGAGCGCGACCAGTTCACCCAGCGGGGCGAGGCTGCGCTGCAGCTCCCAGCCGACCTGGCCGCCCTTGCCCAGCAGCAGCAGCTTCATGCTGCGGCCTTGGCCGCGGGGGCGGCGTCGTATTGCTTCTCGACCCATTCGCGGTAGGCGCCACTTTGCACGTTGCGCACCCATTCGCCGTTGGCAAGGTACCACTCGACGGTCTTGCGGATGCCGCTGTCGAAGGTTTCGGCGGGCTTCCAGCCAAGTTCGCGTTCGAGCTTGCGCGCATCGATGGCGTAGCGCCGGTCGTGGCCGGGGCGGTCGGTGACGTAGCTGATCTGCTCTTTGTAGGGCTTGCCGTCGGCCTTGGGACGCAGTTCGTCGAGCAATGCGCAGACGGTGTGGACGATCTCGATGTTGGGCTTCTCGTTCCAGCCGCCGACGTTGTAGGTCTCGCCGAGCCGGCCGGCCTCGAGCACGCGGCGGATGGCGCTGCAGTGGTCCTTCACGTAGAGCCAGTCGCGCACCTGCATGCCGTCGCCGTACACGGGCAGCGGCTTGCCGGCCAGCGCGTTGACGATCATCAGCGGGATGAGCTTCTCGGGGAAGTGGAAGGGCCCGTAGTTGTTGGAGCAGTTGGTGGTGACGACGGGCAGGCCGTAGGTGTGGTGCCAGGCGCGCACGAGGTGGTCGCTGGCAGCCTTGCTGGCCGAATACGGGCTGTTGGGCTCGTACTTGTTGTCTTCGGTGAAGGCGGGGTCGGACTTGGAGAGCGAGCCGTAGACCTCGTCGGTGGACACGTGCAGAAAGCGGAAGGCGGCCTTGGGCTCGGCCGGCAGCGCGCTCCAGTGGCCACGCACGGACTCGAGCAGGCGGAAGGTGCCGAGCACGTTGGTCTGCACGAAGTCTTCGGGGCCGTGGATGGAGCGATCGACGTGCGATTCCGCGGCAAAGTTCACGATCGCGCGCGGCTGGTGCTCGGCCAAGAGGCGCTCGACCAGGGCGCTGTCGCCGATGTCGCCCTGCACGAAGATGTGCCGCGGGTCGCCTTTGAGCGACGCCAGGGTCTCCAGGTTGCCGGCGTAGGTCAGTTTGTCGAGATTCACGACAGGCTCGTCGCTTTGCGCCAGCCAGTCGAGTACGAAGTTGGCGCCAATGAAGCCCGCGCCGCCGGTTACCAGGATCATGAGTCTCCCCGAAGTTTCGAATCGATGACAATTATCCCATTGGTCCGAATTGTCAAAATTCTTGGTTGGCGGCTTTGCGGTCCCCGCCTACAATCGTTTCACTGCAGGAGAGCGAGTAGTACTTATTACTACTCCACCGAAGGCGCAAACTCCCATAAACGCTCAGGTCGGCCGAACGTAACCCTTGAAGTTCTTTCAAAGAGTTTCGTGGCATGTACTGCATCAACTGATACGCCGTCTGGAGAGCCATCACCTCGCGTGATGCACCGAAGGAGCAAACCCGTTGCAAGGCGCAACAGGTGAATCTCTCAGGTACCAAGGACAGGGGGAGCGGCAACTTGGACGGCGGTCGTCCGGTTGCTTGCTATTGAATCAGTAGCACACCAACTCCGTCGTTCAAGCGCCAATCTTCAAAAAGGTACTTGAAATGCGCGTGATCGTTCTTGGCGCCGGCCTGCTCGGCGTGACTTCGGCTTACTTCCTGCAGCAACTCGGCCACGAGGTGACCGTGA
>Ga0307514_10003419_pt1 | contig 15270 bp, 13 predicted proteins | sample 16_EM_MG_FD_203088 | JGI IMG/M metagenome (GOLD analysis project Ga0307514, IMG submission 203088) | Populus trichocarpa ectomycorrhiza microbial communities from riparian zone in the Pacific Northwest, United States - 16_EM | ecosystem: Host-associated > Plants > Roots > Unclassified | place...
GGGATGCGGGTTTTAATGGGGGATGGGGGGTTATGGGGATGGTGGGGGATGAGATTAGGGAAAGTGAGAGTGGAGATGAAAGTACTACGAGTGACGGGGAGAGTAGTAGTAGGGAGTGGAGATGGGGAAGAGGAAGGGGGAGGTTTGATGGTGGTGATAGTTCGGAGGCGTGTGAGGATTTGGGACATGCGAGGCTGATTGCTGCTTCACAGTCGTCGGAGTGGACAGCGGGGGCAAGTGCAAGTCCTGGAGGAGTGGTTGAGGGGTTACTGACTACGGTGGATACTAATACTAGTACTGATACAGCGGTGAGTGTCAGTGCTAGTGATGGAAGTACAGATACTAGCACCACGGCAGAACTACAAGAGGTGCTTTCTGGAGATGCTGCAGGTGATGAGACACCGGCACGGGATTCCCCACTCCCTTTGGCAGTTTGGGTGAGTGAATATCAGAGAGTTGGCGATGCGGATATAGCTGCGATATCTAGGCGGAAATCCGGATCATTGAGTTTAGGAACATCTGGTTTAGTAACGCCTCACCCAGCCCTCCCTAAGTCTATAGCAGATTCCGTTACTGGCAAAGCTTCAGCTTATTTTTCATCACTGCCTTCACCAGACTCCATCCCTTGTACACCTAGACCTATCCCCCAAAGTGGTGGCCTCTCATACCAATCACCCCGTCCAATTACCCCGCCTACAGGTACACCTTCAATCCGATACTACATCTCCCGACCCACAAGGCATCTCTTCCTACAAAAGGTTTTTGAGCCACATATCAAACAATATGGAAATCTCCTCTTACCACCGCTCAGCAGGATACTGTATGAGAAATGGAGGAAACACAGTATTCCTTTGTACCAGAAGGAACCTAGCTTAGAGGAAGGCTGGCGTTTAGGGTTAGGAGATGGAAGGAGGGATAGAGATCGATGGCTGAGGCTTCGGTCGAAGAGGTATGAGGGACAGGGAGTAGATGGGTTGTTTGGCGGGGGGTTGAAAAGACGATGCTCAGACCCGGGGGTGAGGAGATGTATAGGGAAGGTGTGGATGCAGGCGGTGGATTTTGTGAGGGCTGTGGAAGGGGGAGATGGGGGAGTGAAGAAGGTGGTTAGGATGAAGGGAGATGAAGCTTTGATAGGGCAAAGGGGCTTGGGGATGTTGTATTTTCCTGAATGGTTTTCCCCGGGGTGGGAAAGTGAAGATGAAGAGATTTTTAGCTTTTTGAATGATGATGCCGAGGATGGCGGTGAGGAGGCGGGTGACCAGGATGTAGATATTGTGCTTAAACATGTTGCGAGGGAAAAGAGAAGGGAGTTGACGGAGCTTTTGAGGGAGTTTAGTGAGGAGATGTTTTTGAAGGAGGTTGATACAAGGCTGGAATGGTGGTGGTGGCAGACAAGAGGTTCCACGGCGGGACTTGCTGGGAGGGAAGCTGAGCGGAGAAGGGAGCTTTTGCTACTGCAAGAGGGGAGGGCGGAAATTGGTTTTCCGATGGCAATGGAGAAGGAATATTATGATAAGTGCTTCCCTGGAGAGGTTCAAGAGGGAATGAAGTGGGAAGAGTGGAGGTGGGAAACGGATGTGCCGGGGGGAGTGAGGGATCTGGGAGCGTACTGCTTTCCGAAGCCGCCGCAGGGGGATGGGGCGAGATATTTAGGAAGGAGGGTGAATGTGGGTGGTGCGAGTGCGGTGAAAGTTGACGCCGGGAGGTGGGGGATTAGGTATAAACATGATGCGGGGGGCCTGGGGAGGACGGGGTTGGGTGAGAAGATGTTGCAGAGGGCAAGACGGCTTGTTCAGGGTGAGGAGAGGGTGAGGCAAGGGAAGGGGTGGGAGGCAGTGAGGAGGGGGTGGAAGGAGTCAGGAAATTTGCTGAGCCCGGAGGAGTTGTTTTCTGATGACGGTGACGATGGTGGGGGGGTTGTGGTGGAGATGAGGGATGCATTGGTGGTACATGGTGGAGAGGATGGGAATGTGGATGAGGGTGGCTCAGTGGTTACAAGGGTGGAGCTTACGCGTTACAACTCGACTGCTACCTCGGTGGCTCCTGACCGAGATGGTTCAGATGAGAGTTGGAGGCAGTTTTTTGTGCCTGGAGATTGTGTAGCATCGACCAGGCCTACAGGAGAGGGTACCCCAGACAGTGGGAATCAAAGTACGACTACAGTTACCCACAAGCAAAATCCTATGAGAGCAACTAGCTCAACCCGCAGCCATGGCTCAGGCCCGATTTCGACACCAAGCCAGCCGAGGTCCTGTGGGAAAGGGATGACTATACTCATGCAGCATCGCCGGCGAAGGCGTCGGGCAAGAAGTAGTCTAACCAATTCACATGCTGGTGTCGGTGTTGGAATGCCAATGGGAGAAGCAAAAGGATGGCCTAGCTTGATGAGATCTAGTGAGGGAAGCGCGGGGAGTGGATATATTGCTGGCGATGAGGGCGTTGTTGAAGCGGGGTGTGAGGCACTCAGGCTGCCGTCCTCAATGCTGGCTAGCCCTGGGCTGCATGAGGCAAGGAGTCCATCGTTAACGGAGTCGAGGACAGGGAGTAGAGTGCCGAGCTGGGGGACGGATGGGAGTGGAAGTGCAGAGAGTGTGCAGAGTGAGGTGAGTGGGAGTGTGGAGAGTGTTAGTTCCGGGTATGGGGGGGAGTGGGGGTGGAGTCGGTTGGGTGTTAGGAGGAGGGGCAGTGCGAGGAGTAAGGGAAGGCATACAAAAAGTGTTGAGGTCAGACAGGAGAATGGGGACCAAATTGAGTGGGGGGTGGGGGTGAAAGCTTTGCCAGTCGACGGCGACGATGAATCGAGTGATACTGGCGAAGAAGATACAGAGATGGAGCTTATTCCAGCAGATGTTAGAGGAAGCTGGGGCCGAAACGGGGGGTATTTAGGCCTTGGGTTATTCAGAGCTGCAAGTGAAGGAAAGAGGCCTACGAAAAGGAGGATTTCGGCAGAACTAGATGTTTTTTCTCCGGAGATGGGAAGGAGCACGAGTAGGATTGATACACCGCTTGAAAGAGCAAGGTCAGCGTCTGTAACTACGAAGGGGGGTATTTCGGCGAGCTCATGTTCACTGAGTTCTGGGGCAGGGGAAAATCCACCGTGGTTTATGAGTTTGAGGAGTTTGAGAGTACCAGAGGGGAGTAGTGGGGGTGCAAGTGGGAGTACGGGTGGAGTGGAGTTGCTCTCGGATAAGGAGGTGAGAAAGGTGGAGAGGTTGAAGGAGGTGGGGAGGCGAGTGAGGGAGGTAGGGACTGAGAGGGGAATTGGAATTGGAATTGGGGAGATTAAGGTAGAGGTTTTGGAAGAGGGAGTGAGTAAGGACGGGGAGGGAAGCGGGGTGGTTTGTGAGCTGAGGGGGGCAAGGGCGGGGATGGGTTTGACACTGAGGGAGGCGGAGAGGGTGTTTTGGGAGAGGAGTATTAGGAAGGAGGTGGAGGAATTGTGGGGCCCGGTGGGGCAGTGAGGGCTCAGATAGAGGGGAAGTGGGTGCAGTTGAGCTCTGGCCATTGACTATGTCATACCCTGGTGAGGTCTTTTGTTTGACCCCGTAAGGGGCAGTAGCATTGAGGTAATGCCCTGTATTTGTACCCGTTACTGTTTAAATAGAGAAGGGATTTTTGTTACTTACCAGATATTAAAGTAGCCTTGCTATTTCCATGGTGTTCAACTCGTCAGTCGGTGCATAGATAGTACTCTACATAGATATGTATATACATGTATGGATGCGGTGTCGTATAGCTACTCAAAGTATTATTACTTGTTACGTTACTTAATTGGATATCCATCCCTCCAGCCAGCAGACTACATACTTCGCTCCTTATGTACCTACCTACTAAGTAGGTAGAGTACATATTGGTAACCTCATCGTGTTTTTTTTTTCGAGACAGAATCGAAAATCCTGTACATTCCATCTGCATCCCTCAGCACAGTCCCAGCCCCGCTGGAATTACAATTCTTTCTGCACCTGCGACCCAATCCCTAGGCTCACATACGGTGTATAACTGATCCGTTCCCGGCGAGTTTCTACCAACATAAAAAGTTGGAATGGAGTTTAGAGTGCTTACTGAAGCCTTCGTGCAGCTGAGGAATGTTATGCTTTCCCAACTCATTTCCGAGTTTCGAGATTTCGGATTGAGCGATGTGTTCTCAATCCCTGCAAGGAACCTGACAGGTTGTTAAGTACAACAAACAAGCCTTCCCGACTTCCCGCGCAGAACCAAAAAACGTGAGTTGTTTATTCACCATCCTAGCATAATGCTTGCTTGCATGACACGTCAGAGCACGGTAATTGTCAGTCTGATCTTCAAAACTTTATTTTGATAGGACGGGTGGGAAGATAAGATGGGCTTTCTGGAAATATAAAGGCCGAAGCAGACTCTGGTGTTTTTAAATGGTTGTTTTGGTGTCGAAGTTGATTGCTAAAAGTGTGAGCCTTCTACATTTATGCATTCTGATACTCAGGGACTTATTTTAACTTCAATCCTTCCTACATTCACACGATACCACATACTTAAAAAATCATCTCTAGCCACGCTAATATGCCCCGATAATTGATGCTAAATCCGCTTCGAAGATAGGAAGACCGACATTGATCGAGCAGACTGCATCTTCAGACTGTGTTACGCGGGCATGGCTATGCTCATCCAGGAGCCGAAAATGTTACCTTCATGTGTGGATGAGACACTTTTACAACACTTATTCATACCCTCTTGATAACCTACGACTAATTTTCATGATTGGAAGATTGAGGAAGTGATTGGACCTCTCTGACAAGGCATCATTTGGACACAACAGCATCGGGAATGTGGTTGGTAATCGATGCAATGTAATTCGTGGCACGCTCAGCTGAAGCTGCCGAGGCTGATATACATACAGCTTTGCTATCTACAGAAAGTGGGGTTCCACGTCCACCAACTTCACCCAGGGCAAATATCATATTTTTGGATATGAAGTACCTTCTGGGCTGAGAGCCTTGCGTTGCTGTTCTGAGCTTACATGAGAAGATTAATATGAGGAGTCGCTGAAAGGGATAGTTCACCGCGGTGATTGGCTTGTAACAAACTTTTGGTCGGCTATCAGTGGGGGGAAATGGAAATCTATGATGCTGATAAGGTGGATCCAGATAGGTATTTCTGCACCTAGTGTGTGTCAATTATCCAAACTGGGGTTACACTGGTACAAAATTTCACCAAAACCGATTCAACTTGCATGCTTGAGCCGTCTAAAATGCTTATCCCACGAGAGTCTCGACTGCAGGTCTTTGACAAACATTTACAGCTGCAATGGAACCGTGGGAAAGTGGCTGTCAACGAACCGATCGAGCAACAACTTCTGGGACCCGTTGGTGTAAGTGTGGTGAATCTACTCAGCTCACGTCCGGGTCGATGAGGAGGAAACCCTTGAGATCTCACCGTAGTATGTATGAGCTGAGACCATGAAAGATTTGGGGGACTACACAATATCTACATACAGCGGATGCCGGATTCGAAGCTCCTATTGGCGAGAGGATATCATATCCGATACCATTGGTCACTCGAGGCGAACGAATAGAAATTGGATCGATCATGACCTGCATGGATTGATGGAGAGGGGGCAGATGGACTATTCGGATCTGCAAGTCTACGGTAAAGAGTAAAAGCAGCTTTTCTTGGTTTTTTTTAGCGGGGGCTTTCAACGGACGCAGGCATATCATCTGAGTCTATTGCCTTACTGGGGCATCAACTCCCCTTATGCCAGTTACGACAGCATAATCACACTATACCTCTTTCCTGGAATGGACACACGCCCCCAGCCCCAAGCAAAAATCTCATTTTGGAATCCGAAACAATTTTTTGACATTTTTGACATTTTTAATGCTCTTGAAACATTATCAGCATGGCCTCGAGGCCTGGCGCAAGGAATAACACAGCCGTGTGATAAACTACAGCCTACAATATTCAGATGACAGGAGGCAGTTACTTTGTAGGCAAGGGGGCGGTCCTTAGCTCTGAAATCTACATTTCTCCTGCGATACGGTATCCTTTTTCATTTTTGATCTGATATGGACGCTACTGGCGGCTTTACTTTCCTTTCTAATGAAATTGGAATGCCCGGGGGTCATTTATCTTTGCATTCCCTAGTGTGTGGGGTGGGGTACTGGGATACCGTAGCTGATGTGGGCTTCTACTGGACCAATGATGGTGACGTCTGCTTAAAATGATCGACGCACGTTCTCTTTTTGGTGTACAATGTCTTTTCCAATCCAGCAGGGGTCCATATGCGTCCATACATGCTATACCTCGATCAGTCAACTGGAGTCCATGAACCAGAGAGTATGCACTAACAAACTTTGGGGAAAGCCCCATTTCGGTAGTTTCATCCTCATTTGGTTCAAAGGCGGGGAAAAATGGTCTTTGACTGGGCTGAAGTTGCGTGGAGGATTACGGCGGGCAACCGTTTATTTCCGGGGTATATACCACTGTTGACCTAAATAATTTATGACAAATACCAAACAGCAAGCAGCGTGCATATTGCTGCGATATTATTTTGCTTTCGGTTATGGGCTCGGGACTATCAACTGGGCTTGTACGCAAAATCCTCCCCCACTTCCCTCCCTTCATAGCTTGCAAGCCCCAATCTTAGCTAATCCTCAGCACCCATTGTGATCTTCTTTTTCCGTTTTTTTATTCCAAATCATCACATGGAATACGAGCTGGTGATGGCGTTGAGGTCGAAGCCCTTGCGCCACATGACCCATTTCTGCAAAGCATCTGCGTGGAACAGGGATTCTGTATGCACAAGCATGGTTGACCAAACCAAAAAGCATATGCATGTTTGCTGCAGGTGAGCTTTGAGGAAACAGGTTTACTGGTTGGTTGGACTTTCGAAACTCACCCTAGGTGGTCATAATCATATAGTATTTCGAAATTGCCACATTGAGAGGGGGTACAACTGGTGCCCGTCTGGTCAAATCGGATTAGTTCCTAGAAGCATTAATGGTACTTGCTGGCCTGAACTCCGCCACTCGATCCCCAGAATGTACATCCGCTAACGCCCTGAGTGAAAAAAAAAGTACACAGGGAACCGAGATATTTGAATGACCAAGAAACGTTTCAAAGGGTCAGGAGAATCAAATCAAATTATTATGACATCACTTCGAGGCTGATTTTGTGGGACTAGCTGGTACTTCTTCACACGAACTCACATTTTTTTTAAGAATTTTTCATTGGAGGATTGGGATGGTGGGCCGGAAAGACCATGTGTCCCCCAGCGGTCTGACCCGAGTGTGTTCCCTGAATACTCTACAGGGTTCCTCCACCAGGTTCCTCCACTCCCGATTCGACTCCATTCACTTACTGTTCTTTACGGAGGCCGCTTGTGGGTACATACACCATGCATACGTGCGACTACTAGAGGGGCGGAATGGGGATATTCCGGTCGATTATGGCTTGGACCAGAAGTCCGCGTGGTATGCATTCTTCTATCATTGTCTCTGAATCTAATATAAACATCGGTCAAAGAAAGTATTAGGGGGGTGACACTAAGCGTGTAGCGGAGAACCGGTGGGGATGTACAGGGAAGGGGCCAGGGGAAGAGGTGGGGGGGGGGGGGATGTTCTTGACCGCGCACTGTTTCGAAAGCTTTCTGTGTGAAGTAACATTAACTCACAACCTATTATTTTTCTTTTTTTCCCTTCGAAACAGATGGTGCCTAGCCACAAACACTGACTCGGTGGGTGACTACAAGGGCAAGGCAGCATCAGCCAAGTGGAGTCATTCCGCATCGGTGATATATATTCAGAGCTTCGACCCCATTTGGGCACAGAATATTGTTTGAGGGGGCCCTTTTTGCATTTTTCCCTTTCCCAGCCTCTCGTTACAACTACGCACAAATAATCAGTATATATATCTCGGTCTTCTGTTAGGAGGAATTTCTAGCAAGGAGAAGGTTGAGTCAACGCCCTGTCAAAGGGTTTCTAGTTGTTTCTTATATACCCATCTACCTCATTTTTTGTCTTCATCTCGAGTTGGACATTCGCCATGGAAGACATAGTTCGCAGTGGCGAACCACAAACACCTTACCTCCACCCCCAAGATCTCCCAGAAGAGGATGAGCAAGTCCCCGATTTCTTCCTTGATGAAGATGCGGGTGTGGGCTCGCCTATTGATTTCTCAGAAGACCAGTCAGAGTCTACTCCTTCTCTGAGCACAATTTTGGCCCTTGGGCAGGCGCTCTCGCCGTGCCCATCCCCAGCACCTTCACTCGTGTCGGATGTCTCACTGCTCTCTGAGTTCTCTGTTATGTCAGAGAGCGAGTGCTCAGATGGCACCTTCAAGAAGAAAAAAATTGTCCGTTTCCTCCTTAGTGTGGAAATCATACCATATGACCGCAGTGAGCCAAAATCGATGGGACCACTCAAGCCACCACAAGAGACGCAGTACGAGATGACGAGATTCCATGGTAGCTCGTATGGGGATTACTCCAAGCCAGAGGATATTGGAATATTATATGGGCTTGGAAGAGCAGGGAGCCCGAGGTCGTCCTCACTCTTATATCTTGTTCGTTGCAATTCCTCCTTATCTGCTCCTTACCGGCCAAGCCTGATTGCGTGATGGTTTAGCAACAGCGAGAATTCAATACACGCAGACCAACGTCCCCCCCGATAGATATCTCTGAGTCAGAAACAGAGGATGAAGATACGTTATTTGGGCCTCGGGTCAAGCAATATCACCGGCGGGATCTTTCAACCGTCCCACTCTTCCCGCCACCTTCATGGAGAACCAATCCAGAGGAAAAGCCTCACCATGAGCACCCACCACGAGTCAAATCTCCAGGGGAGATGGGTGGGTATGTTGGCTACGAAGATGCAAGGTACATCCTCGGACAGACCTCTCCCACCAGCCCATCCTCACCAATCTCACTCTCCCCTCCGCCTCCGTTTTCACTGCCCTTCCAATCTCCACTGCAGCCTGGAGATGGGGTTTATAGACGGGAAAGTAACTTGAGGAATAGCCAGGAGTACAATAACAGTTATCCCTTCCATTATCCGCAACTGCAGAGGCACACAGAGGCGATTAAACCTTATGGCTACTGGATAGAGGGGGAGATGCGGTACGAGGATCAATGGGGGAGGAGGATTTACCCCAGAAATAATTCGGACGGCAGCACAGGGGGGAAGAATAATGGGAAGTTGAAATTTGACTTGTGGCCGGTGAAGGGGGACTCCATGGGTGAGAACGGGATGGGCGGGGGAGACGCAGCGGACCCGGGAGGGAGAGTGACGCTTAGGGAAGAAAGATCAAGGATGAGAGGGATTAGAAGGGGGTGATTATGATCGGGAGTGAGGCTGTGGTTAATGGGTAACTTAAGAGGGCTATGTACATGGGGAGAGCGGGTACATTTACATGACTATTCCTTCTTGTCCGCTTTTCTCTGGTTTGTTGTTGCCGCGCGCGTTTGATACTATCGCTATTGCTGTTGATTGTTGTGTTCTGCCTTTACGTTTTTTTTTTTTTTCACTATTCCTTTCCCCATCTTCTCGTGTTTACATTTTATTCTCAGGGTCTTATGTCATTTTATTGTGCATCTGGAGTACTTCTACTGTTCCTTTCATTCTTATCTTTTATTTCTTACCTACCTAGCGGTTTATATTCTACCACCTTCTTCTCTTCACTTCTGCCTGTCCATATTACTGCCTCAGTTTTACTTTATTTTCCTTATTTAACCCCTTCGCTATTCTCCTTTTCACCCTAACCTCGGCGCATTTACCATTTTTTTCATCTCCAAACCGCATACATACCTCCCCTATCTAATGAAGTCTGCACTTCCCCATGGCACTCTTGCTCCTGTGGATTCTTTTCTCGATATTTGTAAAACTTTCTGTTTAAGATTTGTTTATTTGGGGGAGGTTTTGTGGTATTTGAAGTGAGGAGGAGTGGTGGTGGGCTTGCTTGGTTGGTTAAATGAGTGGTTGGGATAGAATAGCACATTGATATCGCGGCTGATGGGTGGAAATGGATGGTCATGGTATACACGGAGTCAGACTTGGGAAGGATATTACATAGGTATTGAATACTGGATATTGATATATACGGTATATGGCAAATTCAATTCATTCAATTCACTGAGAAAACATTGTTGGAAGAATCAAGCGCAAAGGACCTCGCCTCACTTGTCCGCACTTCGTCGTGGGGCTGGAGTCCGTTTGGGGCTGAACGACTACCCTAATAGGCAACCTTGTCTTACTCTACCACACATGTCAATGCGCATGCACAGACATGGCAGATACTGTAGGTATCGCACCACCCATTGGAACCCATCCGTCCAAAATAGGGTACCAGTTTCAGCTGTATGTACTCTTGGGGTATGGAATGTGGGTGTACATACCTATCCGTACCTCATGATTCAACCCCGCTCGCCTAATTTCGTGGAACGTAGTACATCTATGCAGATAGGTATTCCATTAAGTGTCCCAATGCAGGTTGTGGCTTCCCCACCAAAGAAATAAAATAAAAAAAAATTGTCCCTCCTCAGCCCCAGGCTGCATATGCGGCCCCGCCCCGGGGTTCTCCGCGGTGGTATCCGTATGTACTCACAAGGATGTACATACATGTACCGTACCCTGATACAACTGATTCACTACCTAGGTACTAGTAGATAGATTGATATACTCAAGCCCGGGTAAATAATCCCTCAAAATGATTGATTAAAATTACCAGGAGTACCCTTTCCGGTTATGGGTCTGTACCACTGTAGTGTATGTACCACCAAACAGCCACGACTGGATTATTTATATATGTACAGTACTATGCCGGCCGGGGCCGCAGTAAAGGGATGATTTGCAATGCAGCCCTACCAGATAGCTGCGGATGGGTGAGCCGTGGGCATGGATATGGTTCTATGGATATGTCCATGCTCTGGATGTGGCACAGGGATATCTATTGGATATTAGGTAGTGGGAAGGACAGTCATGATAATCCTGACAATAATCCCCATACCGGCGGCGCTGGGACTCTACTGTACACTACTATATCTTGCTGATCAAGGGCATCGACAAGGGCAAGCGAAGGACTCTGGTACCAACTTGGATTGATTCCGGGGCGATATGGATGACTAGGATGTGTTATCTGAGATACTTATATATTGTACATATATAGGTACCTACCTATACCTACATACATGCATATACTCTATATTCGCAAGCCCTTTCTTCTGTGCAATAACAAATTAGCATATTAATCCAGGCCATCTCATCGTACATCTCATCTCATTACCAAGGAAAATCGGATTCCAAAAAAAACACCTCCAGACCGGATGACACGCCAAAACCAACAAGCCAAAAGAAACAAGCAAACCACAACCGGACTAACGATCCAACTTGTTATGAATCACACCCTACCTACTACGTCACCTGAACAGGGGTCTCAATTCCTCTCCTTCAATAACAACGCGCAGTGTTTCGGATGAAATGGCCGCCCCGGATCCAACCGACGGATGTGCATGCATGAGTTGAGCTATTATCACATCTCCACATGTATCAAATTTATAAAAAATAAAAAAGAGGGTGTACGGGTGGGGAAAACTGAGAAAAGCCCGCAGGAAAAAACAAACAACGATTGAGACCTGTTGGCTATTGGCTGCTTGGAATCCCGCCAACTCGGTTTCCAAGAAAAAAGTACATGGCGGTTATGTGCAGCAGGCATGGTATGGCGGGGTTGACCACATTCTCGGTGTGCTCCGGTCTATCCAGTGTCCTTGGATACTTCACACATATTGGTCACCGAGACAGATAACGGTTAATGAACTAAATTAGTGTTAGTTTGCTGTACATACAGAGGTAAATTCATACTTCGTAATGAATAATTCAATTTCGTAATCCAGTGCTGACATTACGGTTGAGAAGGTTGACTGATACGCTGACTTCAGAACGTGCATTAGCGATACCTGGGGCCCCGGTGTGCCAGGCTCTACACGCGGCCACTAGGCCACATGACGCATGAGCCAATTTTGGGGAAACATCACCGTCATAGCTTCTCTCTAAACCTCTGTCTAATAATCTTCCATATCCTCTTCCCCTTCTTCCTCCCCGTCATCTAAATGCGTCCTCAACACCTCCAACTCCACTGGCTCCCAGGGCCCCTCCACCTCCTTGCCCTCTTGAGTCTTATACCTCCCCAACCTCCCATCCACCACCCATGCCTCATAACACCCTTCTAAATCAAAGCCCCACTTGGGGCATAATTCATCCCAGTCCCTCCCGAATTCCCATGCAAGATCAGGGAAATGTATCCCATCATGCCCCCTCCTAAACCTCTTCCCCGGGAAATCCACTCCTCCAAATGTATCCTCCAGGTATGCATGGAGTGCCTCTGCACTAATGGGATGATGGAGGCCAACTTCAGCGAGCTTACCATCGGGTTGGGGCGGCCCATTGGGGAGATTGCTTGGGCCATAGTGAGCGAAGAACTTAATTTCCGTTGACTTGGGGTTGAAAATAACCGGGGGGAATGGTGTAACAGGAGAAGCAATGACTGGTGATGCGGATCCAAGCTGGGACATGTGTTCCTTTTTCTCCGCCGCAAAATACTCATGTTTCCTGCACCTCGTCAACCCAACAATCTGATTTCCCAGGAAAACATTTCGTTGCAACATCTCCACCGCAGCTTCATTAATAATCCCGTTTCTACCCGTGCCTTTCATACCCCACGTAAACCATCCTTGCGTAGCTACATTGTCCCTCTTATCTTTCGCCCCAGCCCAAACCGCCACAGCCCTACAAACTTCCCTCAAATAAGATAGCGTAAGTAGTGTGTCAAACACCGTCCGGTCCTCCTTTTCTCCCTTCTCATTCCCATAGTAGCACGCCTCGGTTCCATAAAAGAGCTCCGCAGGCAGATAGATAGCCCCCACCGGGTGCTCCTCCATCTTGTCCACCGTCCACTCTTCCGCCCACCCCCATTCCCTGCCAAATGCAAATATCGGGCGCACGTTATACACCCCCTTCCTCACATACTCCACAATATAGAATTTAACCCCGTCTGGATTCGATATTTCCAGCCACTCTCCAAGTTCTTGGTCGACAGCCTTCCAGTTCCCGCTGCATGCCTCGCCGACCTTCGAGCCGCCACTGCCACAGAAATTGACTACTTTGGATAGGATAGTTAGAAGAACTGGAGTATTGATGACTTCGGTGTGCAGCTCGTGGAGGAAGACGGTGGTGGCGATTGTATGGAGGATTTGATTGGGGGACGGGAGGGAGTGGATATGGGGGTAGAGCCAATTGAAGCATTGATAGAGGCGCTCGCGGGTGGGGCGTTTGGTGAGGAGTTGGCTGATCACGGGGTGAATAAGGGTATATGCGAGGCTACGGCGAGTCATAGTAAGTTGAGGGTAAGGGGTATTTGGGAGTTAGTGTGAGTGCTCAGCACCAATTTTAACAAAGAAAAAGATTCAAGAGAACGACTGGAAGCACTATTCTGCGAAATTAAGATAAAGTAATCAACGTCGTGAAGACTGTACGTAAAGACTGTAAAAGAATTGAAAAAGAATGTGCAGCCTAGCTTGCAGGCAGACAATATGCAATGAGGGGATCAACGATTGTTAGAAAATGGCCTCGTGGTATAGGGCGGGCGAGTTTTGTCCCTATAACCAAGGGATATGAACAAAGGAGGTGATATTGGAAAATTGTTTTGGATAAAATGTAGGATATACCTGGCTGGCCATACTTAGATATTGGTATGGAGGGAACAACAAAGGGTGAAACCACAAACTTGAAACAGCCGCTGTAGGTGTATTTTAACAATAGCTTTGTTCAATATATATTATAGGAGCTAAGTATGGTATTCACACGCCTGAGGCACAAGGATGATTGGGTTTCTGGGGTCTCGGCTATCATAGCATTGTCAGCCAGCATCTTTGCACTACTCCACAATTATAAAACTGCGCAAAGACCGAATGAGAATCAACCTACAGTCCATGCATACTTGGTGTATGTGCGGGACCACCAGACCAACTAGGGAGCAGAATTGGATTCGAAGCTTTGAAGATAGAGACAATGTAGCTGGTATTATAAGTGTGTATATCCATCAAATTGACGGAAACTATTATAAAGTTAAGGTTGAGGTTTCAGTGGCTCTTGTCATAGGTACTTAAGAGCTGATTTAATATCGAGTGCGTGGTGACATGTACAGTGGGTGATAAACAATATGCAATGTAAGCCAACAAATATGAATTTCAGTACTATGCAGATCTGTTGATTGTGCATGATCCGCCTCATAGCCAAAGGCTCCCTCCGGGTAAGAGGCGTATAGACTCAAAAAAAAATATTGGTGTATGATACTGCAGATCGCACAAGGCATATGCACACAGCATACATAACCCAAGAGCCCTACCAGGGAAGCATCATTCGAATGTGCTATTTTCTCCCCCAAGGCGTATTCTAAGCCCCCGCTTACAGATAGTATTCCGTTATCTAATTGAGCTCCCGTACACCGTGAATATATGATTAATACTTGATTAAATTTGTCCGTAGCCAATCGATATCGGCTCACAATTGAAAGATACATACTTCATCCTCAACGCCAGCATCACAATTTACTCGCCATGCACGATCTTAGGCACGACTAGGAAAGAAGCATATCAAAGTTAGCAACGATTAACGAGGGAGGGGTCATCAATTGCCTACCAAGGTTCTAGGCCTTGATCATATCCACAAATCCCGCAGCAGCATTCTCAACGCCCTTCGCCACCCCCTCCTTAACAAGGATCCTCTCATCCTTCAAAACTATCTTTTCCTGCCTGTACAGCATGATTCTGAGTTCCACTGCTATACGCCTGTCGCGAACTCCTTTATTGGATAGTTCAGTTCAAGCTGTTCCGCTGCCCTTGCTACTTCACAGCCTATCAACTGAGGTTATTCATGGATATCCGGACTCTCGAAGGGGTAATCCTCCTGGCTACCGACTGTACTGTCGCCAGGTTAACTGGGAGGAAGTCTCTTATTTGATAATCCCCATACACACGCCCAATCATTGGCACCTTGGGATACTCCACTGGGATGGAGGGCCACTGGAGATTCTTGTGCTAGACTCCGTCAGCCCCGCGTGGAAAGCATAACTCAAGTGTTGGAGTTGGTAGAAGCGTTCCTTTCCTCGGATGCATGGCGTGGAAAGTATAACTCCAGTGTTGGAGTTGGTAGAAGCGTTCCTTTCCTCGTCATGCATCCGAGTCTAGCACAAAAACCTGCAATGCCCCTCCATTTATACACACGCCCAATCATTGGCATCTTGGGATAG
>Ga0307514_10003420_pt1 | contig 15267 bp, 4 predicted proteins | sample 16_EM_MG_FD_203088 | JGI IMG/M metagenome (GOLD analysis project Ga0307514, IMG submission 203088) | Populus trichocarpa ectomycorrhiza microbial communities from riparian zone in the Pacific Northwest, United States - 16_EM | ecosystem: Host-associated > Plants > Roots > Unclassified | place...
GATCTCATAAGCCAAATAATAATAATAATAAAAGCTAGGAACGAACAATGTAAAGAAAAAAAAAAGCCTTGCATTGTTGCTCACTATCAAATTTAACCCTTTTAAGTCCATATTTCTTTTACCCATTTAAATTGGATTTTATTTTAAAAAATAAAATATTAATGTAATGGAAATAATATTTTTTTTAATTAGAATAAGCCAATAAAAATAAATTATTAAATTCAATTTTCAATTAAAATAATAAAATTATCAAAAAATATATTTGGTAACTGAAATGAAATTTTATTTAAAGGATATAGAAAATAGAAACATGATGAGAATTCATAATTTAAGGGGTATTTAAAAGTGTCATAATAGTTGTTTTTTTTAAAAAAAAATTTGCTCTGAAATATATTAAAATAATATATTTTTTATACCAAAACATCAAAACAACCTTAAAAAATAAAAATATATAATTTTTAAATTAAAAAAAAACAAGTTGAACCATCCAACCAACCACACACAATAAAGTATAAACCACACCTTTTTTATTTTAATTTTTTAACTTAATTTGTTTTTAATTATTAATTAATAAACATGGCCCAAACTACATTAAAATAATCAAAGCAAACCATATTAAATGATAATAAAACGATCTGGTCCCCCGAGTCTTGAAAACGAAGTCGTTTGCTTCATCCCTGTGAAATACGCATACAAAATCTTTAACCAACTTGCTTTGAAGATTCCAAGCATTGCCATTGATTGACCCTCTCTCTCTCTCTCCCTCTCTCTCCCCCTCCCTCTCTCTCTATTTTAATTCTCGTTATGGCCATGACTACTACTCCTCCTCCTCCTTCTCAGATTCTTCTCTATTTTCTCAGTCAACCCCAGAACTCTCTCTTTCCTTTTCTCTTTCACTCGTCAATCCATTCCCTTTCATTCCAATCCCCATCTGGGTTCTACCCTCCTCACCAATATCTCAAATGGGTCGCCGGCAGAACGACTCTGAGCCATCCCGTTTCATCTCTCTATCCTTCCTCTTGGTGGGATTGATTTCTTGTGCTTTAGTCTACACTGTCCTCTCCGTCGTTCTCAATCCTAATATAAGTTCTAAAGGTTCGAACTTTGAGTCTTTGGAACTGACAGAGGAGAGTAGTGATGGTGGGTGCTGTAGAGGGATTGAGAAGTTGGAGCTTTGGGGAGCTGCCGTGAAGTGGGGGTCAGATTTTAAGTTCAATTCTTCCAAGGAGTGCTGTCAGGCTTGTAAGGCTATGTGCACTGGCATTGATGGGCCTTGCTTGTGTGATACCTGGGTGTTTTGTGGCAATAAAAAGGCTTGTGGATCTAAATTTGGTGAGGTCAGATTGAAAACTGGGGTCCTTTATCTTGTTTTGATTTTCATTTTTTTTGCTGGAATTTTAATTGTTATTTTGAATTATTTGGTTGAAATAGTGGATCACTTGGATTGACAAGAATGAATTTTATTTCTTCAATGGAATTAGATCCCGAATATATATAATTTAAATGATGCTGTGATCATGCCCTTTCAAATCTTGGATCGATCATTGACTTAATTCAATGCGAATTTGAGAGATATTGGATCTGTTTATCCTGAAATTATATAAGTTGTTCATTGTAAACGGGCTTAATTTTTACATGTTCAATATCAAAACTACGACTAATAAGAACAATGAAAGGGCTACATTTAAAGAGGATCTCCACGTTAGTTGGATTTTAACCATTAGGAGCCTGTTTTCTTTATGCGATTTTCGCTTTCTTTGAACTATTGATTTTTGAGTCTTTGGTTGTGTTTTTTTTAATGATATACTAAAGTTACAATTATGATGACAATAATCTCGTTACTTTGACTTGCTTCATTTCTCCAGTGTTGGCTGAAGAAGCAAAAGGATGTATTTGCCCCTGATCGACAGGAAGCAGGTGACACTGTTATTTGGACTTCTGGGATTGTCTTTGGAAAAGGAGAGGTATTTTAGTTTGATGAAATTTGATTCCATTTTAGGAGACAGTATATAGCCAACATACAGTGTGCACTCTCAATTAGATAATATTGTCATCTTCAGTTTTTTGAGTTAAAATTATAAAGATCAAGGTGGAATCTTCTTATTGGACACGCATTATTATGTATCAATACTCTGTTAAATGATTAAAATATCACTGGGTTTTCCTTTTGCATGATCTGAAAAAATAGTTGCCTATTATCAGGCACCACAGTGTTGTTCACATACATTACTGTTGGTGATACTTTACACTGGTAACTGGAGTCTCTTTAAGTAAGAAAGCTGTGTTTGACTATGAATAATCTTTTCACAATTTTGTAAATTGCTCTCTGTTGTAGCCCTAGGTAATCTGAGTCAAAGGTTTTTCATTTTTAATTTTTTGGGTAGATGCTTGTTCTTTTGCTGCTGGAATGGATGTGGTGACATATACAAATCTTAATAACAAAGTTTATTTAGCTTTGTATTTATGTTAATTGCTGAAGTTTCTTTGTTCTATTTCTGCTGTATTTCATTTATCTTAATAACAAAGTTTATTTGATGCGTCTTTCTGCATTTTTATTGTAAAAAATGTCTATGTGGTTACCATTGTCATTGCTGCAGCTTCCAACTTAATTTTAGGATCCCCTCTATTAATATCCTTGCTTACACTTGCTCCTTTCAGGGCATTGTTGGCCTGGAAACAGAATTTGGCACTCTTCATATAAAAGTAAGTGATCATGCTTTCGGCAGGTTTGTGTTCCAAATACCTCTGACAAGTCAATTGTGACGTGCTCCACTCATGGAGTTGATCTATTTCTTCAGATTCTTCGACTTTATGCATCTTTTTAAAAGTCAATCGTTGGACTAAAAATTGCTTGGTGCAGCTCTTCCCAGACTGTGCTCCCCATTCTGTAGCCTATATTCTTGAGTTGCTCACTCTGCGTCATTGTGCTGGTTGCCAATTTCATCGTGCCGAGGGCCGAGGTCAATTGTGGGATGCAGAAGGGAACCACATAAAAAAGGTAAGCTTTGTTAGTTGTGATGTGAGTCTTCTATTTGACAGGCAATAAGAAATGTGAAGATGCAATTTTCATTCAGTAGTTGGAGTTCTATGTGCACACTGCGATTCTGCCGTGTTAAGTTTCACCTAATCATATTTCTATTGCATGCTATTTAATAAAGGTTTCAGCAATGTTTGCCTGGGGTCTCATCATTTCAATCTTTTGTTCACTCAAAGCTCTTTTTGTTTTTTTGGGTCTTTTTTCAGGCTCCTTTTGGCCCTCCTTTTGCAATGATTCAAGGGACACTAGAAGCTCAAGGAACATCATTCAAGAAAATTCCAACTGAAGAGTGCCCATACATAAGAAGGGGTTCAGTAGCCTGGGTTGGCTCTGGTCCAGAATTCTTCATTAGCCTAGCCAATCACCAAGAATGGAAGAAAGCATACACTGTCTTCGGTTCTGTTCTTCCAGAAGACATGGAAATTGCTGAGAAAATTGCCCAACTCCCCACCAAATCCGATGTTTGGAACAATATTAACGTCTCTGTCTTAGAAAAGCCAGTTCCCTTGCTGGCCCGAAGACTCAAGACAAGACAGGGAAATCTAAACAAAATGTGAAATCAGAATAATTTTTTTTTTTCTACTTGGCAATGTATACAAAATTTTTTTTCCGGCTTGTTCACATTTCACATGTTTGTTGTCTCAGCTGTCTGTTATGGACTCGATTTTTTGTCATCGTTTCTTTTCTTTGGTTCTCTCTGTTCTTTTTTTTCTACCAAAGTTTCTTGGACCAATGGTGTTCTTCTCCTGAGAAATTACAAGGTAATTTTAGTACTGTTTTTCTCAGCATAAATTAGGATACGTCAGACACAGATGGGATTTGAATATGAGATTTTATTGCCAGTACAGTAGCACTGACGCAATTTCTTATCGTTATCGATTAAGGTAGATTTTTTTAATGATTTTTTTGTTTTGTTTGGAAATATATTAAAATAATATTATTTTATATTAAAATAATTTAAAATTATAATTTTTTTTTTAATTTTAAATAAAAAAAATATTAAACTTTTTAAAATACACAAATTAATAAAGAAACTAAAAGATTAAGGTTTTCTTGTATCTCTTCTTATAAAATTAATTAACAAAACATTAAAGAAGAATGATTTTTTTTTTGTACTTTTCCATGTAAATTACTATTTATTAGATTTTTCTAACATTATTTTTTATTGGAATTTTTTTTTCAATCAACGAATTTTTTTTAGTTTTTTCTTTTAATGTTATTTTTTATTGGATTGTCTCACTCTTATAACACAGCTTGTGAATTTAATGAGTTAACCTAATTGACTCAGGTTTTTTTATTACTTAACTTTTTTTTTCAATTTAATCATTTAATATTAGGTTAATTGAGAATTAGACTTCATGATTTATTTTGTTTGCTATTAGGTTATTTCAGTCTCATGACTTGAGAATAATGCTTAATGGGTTAACCCGAGTTATCTCGGCTCTTTTTTATGTCCTTATTTTTAATTGATTTTTTTTTAATTTTATCTTTTAACATTAGATTGATTGAGAATTAAGCTTTATAATCTAATTTGATTCACTTTCTATTGAAATATCTTGGTCTCATAATTAAGATCACGAGTATTAACATTTTAACCTCTACTAAACAGGTTGTTTTTTTGATTTTTTTTCTAAGAGGTTATCTTAGTCTCATGACCGAGTTGTGAGTTTGATGGATTAATCTAGTTGACCCAGTTTTTTTTAATTAATTTTTTCTATAATTTCATCATTTAATATTTTGACCATTAGTTTTTATATGATTTTTTTGTAAATTTTTAAAATGACCCGGACTACTTTAGATCTTTTTATTTGTTATTTTTTTTGTAATTTCCTTATTTTTTTTTGGTCGATTGAGTCTGATTCTAAAGTTTTATTTTTTAGAAAACTTTTTTAAAATATATTTGTATTGTAGAATATTTTTTTTTATTGGTAAAAAACATCTTCAAACCCGTAGCACAGCGCTCCAAGACAAATCTAAGTTAATAAACTAAAAGAATGAAGTCAACGTTCTCTATATATCTTTTTTTTAAAAAGAAAAAAAGAAAAAAAACAGTTTGGAAGGAAAACATTTCAAACTACCCTCCAATTCCAGTCCACCCCCTTCACTCCCCACTCCGCCACTTCTTCCTCTTCCCGTCACCAACACCAAGATGGTCCAATTCCACGAAGACATAATAAACAGACCTCTTAGAAGATCCCACCGGTGGCCTTGTTATCCTTTTCTCCGGTCTTTCCTTCGCCAAACTCCTTAGTGGATTGAACATCGGTTCTGAGCTGGTGATGACATTCTTAGCGGACTGGAAATCTGTTCTGTGGCATAAAATGCCCAAGTTTTGATTTGGTGCAATTATATTAGTGTGTTATGTTGTCAGTCTTTCTGCATCTGTAAATGGAAAAACATTCTGAGACAATTTTGCATTCTTTACAAGGCACTGGATCTTATAAGATGTAAATAGATTTGTTGCCTCCTCTTTGCTCTCTCTCTCTCTCTCACACACACACGCATCTCACAGCATGCACACTTTAGGCTGGTTTGAGTTTGAAACTGTGGCAAAAAGGAGTGGAGGGCAGAAACTTATCTGAAGCATCAGGATTTAGGTAATAGGCCAGCACTTGATTCACTTCAACCTACTGGCGTCAAACTCATACGAGTTTATGGTCCAATTGCACTCGTTTTTACTAGAACAGCACAATGCCTGGAACATTGCATGTATCATATTATTCATCCTTCGCTTGCAGCCATGTCAGTTCCTCTAAGAGGAATGTCTGCAACGCACAACTTACAAGAGCTTGTTTAAGAAGTAGAAAATTAGAAAGAGATGCAAGAGGTTGTGCCATAGACTCAAATTACGAGGGGAGCAAATTTATAAGTATTTGTTAGCCCTGGGATAGCAGGTGAGAGTGCAAACTCATTCTCTTCCATGCTCATCATCTTGGTTGTATCTTCATTGGCTAAATGCTGCCACCACCGATGTGTGTCCACATGGGGAGCAGGGAGTTGGAATCCATGAACTAAACTCCTTAAGACGGATGGATATAAAGATTATATTACTGTTTTAGAAGGAAGATTTCACCGTAAGGATCCGGTGGTAGCGCGTCCGGCTCCAGATCATTTCGGGTTCAATTTCAAATCCATCAAGCTTTTTAGATAGATAATTTCCCTAACATGATGCTTGTTGTAGGCCCTACTCCAATTGTTCATTTCCGGTCCAAGAAAGAAAACAAAAGGGAGCAATTAACTTTTCAACCACTTTACACACCACACCATATGATACCCCACCCCCACCAAAAAAGGAGCAGCGATCCGGAAGTGCGTATTCGGCGTGGGTGGCGGCGGAGTTGGTGCCAATTTCTTTTGTTACTATTTGCTGCTACTACTAAAGATTAGTCTGTCTCATTGTGCGCACCTCCATCCCTCAACCAATCGCACGTCAGGCGGTTGCCCCCTCTTAAACTCCCTCCCCAATCCTCGCAATGCCTTTAACTACAACAATAACCGCCACCAACTACCCATTCTCTCCTCCTTTCCTAACCTACGCCTCTTTTTTCCTCTCCTTATCCTTCACCCACCACCATGTCAACAGCACCATCTTCTGATTTCACCACCAAGCGGGTCCCTCCGCCATGCTGGACCCAAGAAGAGTCACTTGCCCTAATCAAAGCCTACCGTGACAAATGGTACTCCGTCAACCGCGGAAATCTCCGCGTCGCCGACTGGGAAGCCGTGGCCGCTGCCGTCCCACTTAAATCGTCCCTCCAGTGCCGCCACAAGATCGAGAAGCTTCGGAAACGGTATCGTGCGGAAAAACAGAAGTGTCTAAAGCACCCAGGTCGGTTTTTTTCTTCTTGGGATTTGTTCCCTTTGTTAGATTCAATGGAAATTGGGTCTCTAGGGTCTAAAGTAGAGCAAGAAATCGATAAAGGGAATGATGCTGGCGATGGGATTTGTGTAAAAACGTTAGGAGATAGGTATTTGCTGACTGCTCAAAAGAATGGGAAAATTAATGGGGATTTGGACCCAGATGAGGTTTTCGATCTGGATCCAGATTTTGCTCTTCGGGCTAGGAAATATAGCAAGGTGGATGGAGGTTTCAGTGTTAGTAAGGATTCGGGAAGTGGGTTTGGTGTTAGCTCTGTTGCATTTAGACCTAATGATTATGTTGGAGTTAATGGGAATATTAAGGCTAATGTTGGTTTTAATTGTGATCATGGAGGCGAGGTTGGTTATAAAATGGAAAAAACACAAGGGGATAGGCGCTTTATGCCTCAGGGAGTTAGATTACCGGATCACGGAATGATGGCTGATCATTATGGCTCATATAATAGTGATTTTTCTAAAGGTGTCGATGTCTACGAAGGGTTTCCGCTGAAGTCCTTAGGTGATAGGAATTTGCCGATGCAGGGGCTTAACCCAAAGAACTATAAAAAGATTGATAGGAAGCCCACTCCTGATTTTTGTGATGATGATCATGTGGAGATTGACTATAGAATTGATAAAAGAGATAGGTTTGGCAAAAAAGTTAATGATGGTTGGAGTTCCTCATTTCCAGGGTTTATACCAAATAACTGTGGCAATATTGATGGGAAGTCGAGGTCTGATTCTCGCTCTAGGGCTTTGAAGGGGTCTGTGAATGTTGGGACGAATGGCATTGGTGATGGAGTTAGGAGAGAGGCAGATTCGGTTGCGTTGTTGGTGTCAGCAATTGAGCAGGCTACAGAAAGCTTTGTGAAGGTGGAGATGATGAAGATGGACATGGCGATGGAGATTGAGAAAATGAGGATGGAAATGGGGTTGAAGCATAACCAGATGATACTTGAGTCACAGCAACAGATTGTGGATGCACTTGCGAAAGCCATGCTGGAAAAGAAGAAAAGGAGGAAAGTGGAGGTGCTGTCATCCAATTCAAACAGAAATGGATATACTCAAGTTGCTGCAGTGGATTGTGAAAGCATTGGTAAAAGTAGTATAGTAAAAGAAAGCGAAGCTTGTGTCAGCTGATTATCGGATCAAGCTCAAGTCATAGTTGTTTTTTTTTTTTTCCTGTTATTTTTCAGGGTGAATCAATTTTTTTTTGTTACTATAAGGAATACATGCAATGATATCTCTTTCTCATCGGTAAATATCAAGAGTTCTACTACAGGATGATAGATTTTCCTTTGATCTCAATGAATAGTGTACCTGGTGGGTTTTTGAAGCTGTTTAGTGCATCTATTACCTTGTTCTTACTGTTCTGATTATGACAAATCTTAATTGATAACTTATTTCAAATATCAACAGCATTTTTCCTTTCTAATTTATGAAGTACATGTAATTGTGCGCCTTCATGTCTCTGATCGTTTGGATCACTGTGTTTATGTTATCTTAGTGAGCTCAACCAACCACTCATTAGGTTTTTGCTTGGATGATTTCTTTGAATTTTTTACGTTGGTAATACCTAATGGAGATCTAATAAACACCCAGTCACGATTACCAACTACTACTTGTTCTTGGGCTTGGTGAAGGTAGAGGAGTTGCTGTGAAGTCATTGAACTGGAACCGTGGATATGGTGAAACAAGATGCTGAATTTCTTCCTTCCTGGGAACCTCTAAAAGTCCGAGTGCAAGCTACCAAGAGCGGAGACCAGGTTCGATGGCTGACAAAGAATTGGTAATCTTGTAAATTTTGGGTGGTCATTTTCCAATTCTCAAATTTGACCTGCGTGGGAGGATATTGGGTCGTTTTCCCCACCAAGCATATTGGTTGGAGGATCAAAGTTCTGTTATCTGCCCTTGAGCATATTCATGTCTTGTGTTTGAATCTTGTTTAACGAAGAACGTTACGGACATAATTGTTAATGAGCGAAGACCAGCCGGCCATAGTTGGACTGAGGAGTCATGTTACTTGTATCTTCAATGTATGTATTTTCCACACACTCATGCTCTTTCCCCCCTCTTTTGTCACTTGCGTTTTTTGTTTGTTGTTGCGTTTTCGTTTTCAGGATTTGAGCTATATTTCACCTGCGTTTGATTGATCTTTGTGTTTTTGGTTTTATTCAAATATCTTATGCTTGCTTTGTCCTCTTTTTCTTTGCCTGCTTTCTACATTTATTAGAGAAGGGGGGCTTGTATGGGTTGTTGCGCCATTGGATTATTGATTCCTGCCTCCTCTGCTTTGAGTTCTTTTGGCGGGTTTTGGTATTTGATTTTTTAAAATACCGAAAAATCAATGTTATGCTTTTTTAAATACCGAACCACTTGCCAATCGCGCCAACTCGATCCACAATTAGGATCATGTCTAATTCTTTCTTTTGGCTATCAAGAAAAAAGAGTAAAGTTTTATCTTCTTCTTCTTTATATATATATATATATGTTGTTCTACCTTTCTCTTTGGTTATGAAGAAAAAACCGATGCATTGTTCATGTACATGAAACTTACAGGTTTGCTTATGTGTTTTTTTTCCATTCAAACCATTGGAAGCCCTGTTTTCCTTCTCTGAATGTTTATGGTGTTAGGTTTAGAAGAGATGCCGTCGGCAACAACAACAACATCATCGTGAAGGTCATAGCAAAATGGTCAGATGGTATTATTAGCATCGATCGGAAATTGCCACATCAACAACCGTATACTGTGCCTTTTTACGACTAGTATGTAACAACTATATCAGCTATGCTTCGCTTCCAACTTGCATTTTCTTTTCTTTTGCTTTTTAGCAGTGTGAAATATTGATTTGTTGCTCAAGAACACATTTCAACAGAGTTTTTTCTGATAAAATTAATGGAGTGTTGTAATTGAAGTTAAATAAAATATTATTGTTCTGCATTCAAGAACTATAAAGCTACCTTTTGCAATGACAATCCGTTGTTTCTTTTTGGTTTTCCATTAGGAAGTCTTGGCTTATTGTTTTTTAAATCTAAAGAAACATGTGTTTAGAAGAGAGTTTATGAAGTTCATTGTTTAAGTTCGTTAACAGGTTTGCTGCTGTTTGGATTTTACCTTATTTTGACTGTTTTTCCTCCTCTTTTCGAAGGTTTGTTCCATTTTCTCTTCTATTTTTAGACTCTCATTGTTACAGGTCTTTTTTTAACTCTTAACACAAACATGCAAGACTCTTTTTGCCGTGCTGTGAGTATATTTTCCAGATCAATTCTGACAATTTGTAACAACTGATCTAGTTTGGAAATTTGAATGATTGAAGTCAAAAAATTCTGTAAAATTGAACAAAACACACACATATATATATGTTCAATTATGATACGAGGAAATATATGTTGTGTGTTGCACCCACCTCCCGCTCATTGTCTTCTTCATTCTTCAGAATATTGTCTTGAAACTATGCAGACTGGAGCGTTGAACTTAGAAGCTTTTATAGCTAGTTCATGTTTTTGGATTCAAGCTTTGATACACCTTATGTTTTTGTGCTTACATTTTTTTGCAGTAAAAAAAAAAATGATTGGACTTCGATGGTAAGGCCGACAACCTATTTAGCTATTTACTCCAATATATATGGTCACCATCTCATGCACAAATTTGTCTTTGATTTACAGAACAAAGGCATGGTTTTTTGAACCGATATGCTGTCTCTAAATTTAAATTTAAATTCTAATTTGTATTAGAATTTAGTAGTACATTTACCCATATTTTACTGCTAATTGGACTATTTTTTAAGAAAAAAATAATAATATTAAGAGTATGATTTTTTTTGACAGTATAATTAAATTAAATGATCCTAAAATCCGTTAACCCGAATTCTTGCTTAGCTCGAGTTTTGAATTAAATAGCGTGGGAACTGATCTAAAACAAATAATTTTATTTAATGGGTCTAAAAATAATTTAAATGACTGGTAAAAAAAATGACAGTCTCTTTTTTAAAAAAACTTTAAGACAACAATTTTTTTTTTAATACTGAGACGATGCCATAGTGGATTGACCTCGGTCACCCTACGATCTAAATCATGGGTTTCAATAGATATAATAACTTTGTTTTTTTATATATAAATTACTTTTATTTATTTTTATGATAAAATTAGATACTTATAAAATCGAGCAGCAACCCTAAACAGTACGCTTATTTGTGATTGTAATAACCCTATATATATAAACTATGAATTCCATTTTCCAACTATTCAAATATTGAAGAATAGTGAAATAAAAAAATAATTAGAAAAATTAAAGGACCAAAAATTAAAAAAAAAAACATATCAGATTTGATAGGTAAACCTGTTAAACTAGTGAATTGGATAACCTAGATCAACATGTCAAACCCACAAACCTGATATGACCCAAGTTTAAGTGAGTCTGGCTGCAACGTCAAGCCCAAGAGCCTTAAGTCTAGCTACAACACTAGACCCAAGAGCCTTGGATGCGAGTCTAATTGCAATGCCGTGTCATGAAAGTGTGATGACTAAATAGAAAAAAATTAATATTAAAAAATGAAATAAAAAAAGAGATTAATTGAAAAGAAAAAAAAAACAAATTACTTTCTCATGAATAGTATTTTGTGAGGAAGAGTACAGTAAAATTCCCTCATTAAATCAAATTTAATGAAAAGTATATATATATATTCTTTTGTCTGGTTGAAATCTGATCTTCCAAATGTGGCATGATCTCAGTGATCAAATAGCATCTTCCTTCCATTGTAAACAATAACACAAGATTGGAAGAGGATCTTTGGACTTTTTGATATTTGATTCTTAATCTACTAGAGATTTCTGACCTGCATGATCATCTCTTGCTCATTAAAATCCTCTCCCAAGCCTCTCATATTCTCACATTAGAGACGACTTTCAAATTTTCATCATTTAGATTTTGAGATCTTAATTGATCACTCACACAGCCCACCCGTGATTTGCTAGCACTACCAACTTTCTCTCATGCACCTCTCCACTTGCACCTCTATCCTTTGCTTCTTTTATAAGTCACAACACTGACTTTCGATATCTATCTCTACTGATCTGCTACCCAATCATTTGATCGATGCTCAAGAACCCTCACGCACGCGCTTATCACACAACACTACTATTTGCTCTCACTTCATAAATAGAAACAGTCATTATTTTCTCAGGGAAAGATTATTAATGTATAATATTATGAAGGTATTTGGAGTTCTTATGATACAAATTCTTACCGTCCTTGTGGGAATTTGATTATTCTCTCTATAAGAAAATGGACATTTTCTTTTGATTTAATATTTTTTATTTTTCAACAATTGTTTCTTAAGGTGTGGTTTTTGAGGCATGTAAATCGAAGGTGGTGGATGGTGAGGCAGATGATGAGTTGACTTTTTTTTTTTGATATACATTACGCCTCATGGCACCCACTTTATGAGATATAATCTCTAGGTTAATCATCAGTATATCAGACACATATATAGGGAACTATACATGCATATATGTAAGATCTTTCTACCATATTTCTTGGCGAGAATTGAAGAGGCGAATATGGACTGATGGCTTCACTGGGACTTGGATAGTGTTCTAATTAATCTGAAACTATTCTTTGGTTATGATTGTTCTTTAGTATAATTATTTGTTGTTCTATTTGTTTGTACAAATTTCATGAATTGGGAATTACCCAAAATTCATATTTGATCAACAAAATTAGAAATCCCATACTCTAATCCATGCTTGTAATCTGTAATGTTATATATAGAAGTTCATTTGAATTCTAAAAAACTTGTAGACTCATCCAAGAAATTCAAAGTATAGGTTCGATGAAGAAACTTGACAATACACACACATATCCAATTTAAATTGAAAAAAAAGCACGATCATAAATTATGAGTTTTTGTAAATTTTAGAAAAGAAAAAGGACATTTAATTAGTGAAAGATTGGCTATGAAAAATCTATAGAAATTATCATGATTTCATTAGCCTAATAAAAACCTCAAACAACTTTATTTTTTAAAGGATATTTTCCATATATAATTTTTTTTGGTAAATATTCCATGACAGGATATTTCACACATTGTTTTTTAAAAAACAAAAATATTATTTTTTTTAAAAAATTTCATACCCATTTCATTGCATGAAAACAAAAATAAGAACGAATATGAAGTTACATGGAAGAAAGAAAATGGTGAGATAATAAGAGAGGGGAGGGTGGAAGGGAATGTAAGAGATAATAATTATTCATTTTACACCAGTGGGCCAACCTAGTGTTTGAAAAATTCTAGCGGAAGGCTTGGTCTATGCTTTCTTATTGTGTTGGCTAGAGTATATGGCTTATGAGGAACAAAGTAATCTTCAATGATGGAACTGTGACCTTCGAAGACAATTTTTCCTTAATTCCTTATCGCCTATTGAATTGGCTCAAGTCTGTAGATAAGTTCTTAATGACTACTTGCACTACTTTAATTATGGGGCTTGAAGGTATTATAGATTGGTCTAACATCACATCAAGGCTTTAAGCGTGGTGTATCAGCTCTTTCAATTCTGATGTTCTTTTTCGATTATGTATCTGTTGGCTTTCTTTTTTTTTCTTTTGTGTTTGCTTTTTGTTTTTGTGATTCTTTTTTCTTTTCTTTTCTGCTTTTCTTCTATATATCTTGTTTTTGGCTACCTTCTAGTTAGCTCTTTAAATGTATTGACTTCTTAAAAAAAAAAAAGAATGTGAAAGGGGATGAGAGCAAGTGTGTGTGAGAGAAAACATTTTTGAAAATAAGAGATAGATATAATTGAGGGAAAGATATGGAAAATATTTTTTTGAAATTTGAATTACCAACAAAATAACTCTATCGCTTCATCTTTTTTAGGAAAATTATTTTAGGGAGGAAAGTCTAGAAAAAAAAGAAGGAATTGGAGGGGTCTTTTAATTTATCAATATAAAATATTATTATTTTAAAAAATAATTATGATTTTCAAGATTAAATTAGTTTTTTTCTGAAATATTTTTAATCATTCCCTATGGAATTATTGATAGAAAAGTTTAAAAAGAAAGATAACAATTGATTTTTCTTCATTAATCCTGTCACAAAATAGTGACGGATTATTTCGGTAATTAGTGATGGAACATCTCTATTGCTTAATGCTAAACGATTGGTAATTAGGCAAGGAATTCATCATCCATTTGGAATTTTCTCAAAATGACCTTGTTTTTCCCCCTTTCATATAATCTATAAATTAATCAATATAAAGAGAATCGTTTCTTTTTTAGTTTCATTTGAGGCCAACCTGGCCTTAATTAGTCATGTCTTTCAATAATTAATTGTTTTCTTTTTCTTTTTCTTTTTTATTTTTCATGTTGTCTCGATACATGTAAACAGGTGCGGAGCAAGAACAAAAAAATTAGGAGTCAAATTTAAAAAATTATTTTAAAAAGGTTAAAATTTCAGTTATTTTTACTAAAATTATAAATATTTACAAGGAAAGGGCTGAGAAAAACATTTCTTTGCAGGGGCCGGCCCCCTGCCAGCCCCCCTGCCTCCGCCACTACATGCAGGGGCAGAAGTAAGGGGGGCAAGCAAGGGCCCGGTCCCCCCTCAAAACATTTTAATTTTTTTCATTACCCAAAGGTCAAGTGAGACTTATTACAGTGACTTTACTTTGATTTTCAATTTCCTCGACCTACGTGGAAAGAAAAAAATATAAATACATTAATTTGTGAAATAAAAAACAGAGCATATAGCCATCAATTTATCTTAATATAAATTTTGCAACCGATCAAATAGAGAAATAAAAACACAAATCACAAGTAAAATTTTTTATAAAAAAATTGAAGCAGAGCCACCAATTAATTTATCTTTCATCAAACAAAACAAGGTAATTTAAATTTAAAATCTAATTTTGTTTTGTTTTGAGATGTTTGTTAATAATTTGATAATTTTTTTTTATATAATTATACCATTTTTGCTTTTTTTTTTTTCCAGATCTGCTAGTTCTACCAATTATTTTTTGAATTCTTGTTACAATGATTTTTTTTCTAATTAATTAGATATATTTTATTGGTTTGTTTTGATTATACTTTGATTTTTTTATGTTTTGTTTTTAGCAGAGCCACCAAAATTATAAATTTTTTTTTACGATATATGTCTTGATTTTAAGTTGAACCATGAACAAAATAACAAGAACTGATTCCTTTTTTTAAAAAAAAAAGAAAAAAAGAAAAAATATTGATGACTCACAGCCTAGTAAACCAACTCCAATGTGTAATGTTGAAGTTATGGTTGAGCAGCCCCAATGTGCTTCAGTTTACAAAGAACCTGCGTTGATTAGTGAGCAACCTTTTACCAGAATCGACATTGCTCATTTAATTA
>Ga0307514_10003421_pt1 | contig 15265 bp, 18 predicted proteins | sample 16_EM_MG_FD_203088 | JGI IMG/M metagenome (GOLD analysis project Ga0307514, IMG submission 203088) | Populus trichocarpa ectomycorrhiza microbial communities from riparian zone in the Pacific Northwest, United States - 16_EM | ecosystem: Host-associated > Plants > Roots > Unclassified | place...
GCGCCCAGGTGCCCGCGAAACCGAGCATCACCAGGGGTCCGGCCCACCCCGTGGCGTGCATCCAGCGACCGAAGAGGGTGTCGGTGGGGAGCGTGCTCTGCCGGCTCACCGCGGCGACGAACAGCGCCGGCGCGACCCAGCAGGCGAGGACGAGCAGCCGGATCCGCCATTGCGACATCAGCTTGACCAGCTCGAAGCGGTAGCCGCGCGGCACGGTGACGCGACGGGCAACGGCAGCACGGTCGTTGGCCCGGTCCTGGACTCCGGTCGCGGTCATCTGCGGGTCTCCTGGACTGCGGTCGCGGTCATCTGCGGCTCCCCTGGACTCCGGGCGCAGGTCATCTGCCGGTCTCCTGCTGTTCGGTGAGGGCGAGGAACGCGGCCTCCAGCGGCGACACCACGGGGGTGAGCTCGCGCACCGCGATGCCCGCGTGTACGAGCCGCTTGACCAGTTCGTCGAGAGCGGGCACCAGCGCCCGTACGACGAGCCCCTCGCCGGCGACGTGCCGTGCCCCGGCGCTGTCCACGACGTGGATCCCGGCCGTGTCGGCGGCCTCCCGGCGGGCGGCCTGCGCGTCGGAGGTGAGCAACCGGTAGTCGAGCTCACGGGTTTCGGCGGCCAGCTTGCCGAGCGGCCCGGAGAAGACGACTCGCCCGGCCGCGAGGATGGTGACCTCGGAGCACAGCGCCTCCAGGTCGTCCATGCGGTGACTCGAGAGCACGACGCTGGTTCCGTCCGCCGCGAGTCGGTCGAGGACACCGTGTACGTGCCTTTTCCCCGCCGGGTCGAGGCCGTTGGCAGGTTCGTCGAGCACCAGCAGCCGGGGCTTGGTCAGCAGGGCGGCGGCGAGCCCGAGCCGCTGGCGCATCCCGAGGGAGAAACCGCGGGCCCGGTCGTCGGCGACATCGGTGAGCCCGACCTGGTCGAGCACGTCGTCGATGTCCGCTGTCCCTGGGTCGCCACCGCGCAGATCGGCCAGCGCGGCGAGATTCTGCCTCGCGGTGAGCGAGGGATAGAGTCCGGGCCCGTCCACGAAACCGGCGACACCGTCGGGAGCGTCGAGCGCCCGCCCGACCGGCGTACCCAGGATCTCGAGCCGACCGCTGTCGGCGACGGCCAGGCCCAACAGGAGGCCGAGCAACGTCGTCTTGCCGGCGCCGTTCGGCCCCACCAAACCGTGTATCTGACCCTGGGTCACATCCAGGTCGATGCCGTCGAGTGCGACGACGTCGCCGAAACATTTGGTGATCCCGCGAGCGCGGACTGAAAGGAGTGTGTCCATGGGTCCCTTCTTTCACAGCCTTCAGGGACCTTAGGGACTGCATAAAGCGCAAGCAGGAACGCCGAATTGAACGTTGGGAGAACGGAAGGAGATCCGACCATCACCACGCCGCCGAGCTGCCACTATGCCCCGCGTCTTTTCGATCGTCGGGTCGCCGGAGCATAAATCGCCTGGTCAGTAAACAAGCAATAGGCCAGAATTGGGCAAAGCCCGGACCTGTCAAGTCCGTTCGCATTACCGTGCCGCAGTTCGGTGCGCGCGATCGTCTGACCGCGGGTTGGAGGAGACCGGGTCCCCCTCCATCAGGGTGATTCCGAGTGGTGGCCAGGGGAATGTTGGCGATGTCTCTTGACGGCATACATCACCTATACCGGAGGTGCTCGATGTCCATCACGCAGATCGATCTCGACGACGAGGCCCTCGCCGAGGCCATGCGGCTGATGGGTGTCACGACGAAGAAGGAGACGGTCAACGCGGCTCTGCGGGACTACGTGGCACGGATCAAGCGCCTCGAGGCGGCCGAGAAGCTGGCCGCACGTGGCGCGCGTGGCGAGTTCGAGCAGGCCGCGGCGGCGCATGACGCAGGCAAGCGGGCCCGACGCGAGGCCTTCGAGTGATCACCTACCTGCTTGACACGTCCGCGCTGTGGTATCTGTTCCGCACCCCTGGGGCGCTGTCGCCCTGGGAGGGACACATCGCCGCAGGGGTGTTCCACCTCTGCGAGCCGACCCGCGCTGAATTCCTCTACTCGGCGACCAGCCCGTCCCACCGGGACGAACTCGCGGAGGAGTTGGACGCACTCTGCCGCTTCTCTTCCGTTCCGAAGAACGCCTGGCGTTGGGTCGACACCGCTCAGTACAAACTGACCCAGCACGGTCAACATCGTGCGGCAGGAGCGATCGATCTGTTGGTGTGTGCGACCGCCGTCCACCACGGACACACCGTTCTCCACGTGGACAACGACCTCGCGGCGGTGGCCGGAGTTCTCAAGGACGTTCAGCAGCGGGCCGTACGAGCCTGATGTGCCGGCGCCGGTCCACCTCGGGTCAGGCCGGCTTCACCGTCTTCATCGTGAAGTGCGAGGTGACGTTCTTGATGCGCGGGATGGTCATGACCTGTCCGCTGAGGAAGGCCTCGTAGGCGGCCAGGTCGGCGACGGTGACGCGTACGAAGTAGTCCGGGCTGCCGAACAGCCTTCTCAGCTCGATGACTTCCTCGGCCTGCGCCAGGGTCCGTTCGAAGTGCTCCACCGTGTCCGCGTCCTGGGCTTCGAGGCTGAGGTCGAGGAGCACCTCGAAGGAGCGGCCCATGGCCGTGGGGTCGACGACGGCCCGGTAGCCGCGGATGACGCCGTCGGCCTCCAAGCGCTGGACACGCCGCAGGCACGGCCCGGTCGTGAGTCCGACCCGCTGCGCCAACTCGACATTGGTCAGCCGCCCGTCTCGCTCCAACTCGGCGATGATTGCCAGATCGATCGTATCCATGACAGAAGATTGCACTCCGAGCCACTCGGTGAGCAATCTTCGCAACCATATGTCATGCGTTTTCCGAGACGATGAACAGATGCAGCGAGAGGTTCTCACCCGGCCGGCGGCAGCGGCGGCGGCAGCGTCGGCGGCCGATCCGGCTCCGGCTCCGGCTCCGAGTGACAGGCGCCGGCAGATCGTCGCCGGAGTCCGCGACTCCTTCTCCGCCGGCCTCGGGATCTTTCCCCTGGGCATCGCGCTAGGCCTGCTGATCATTCAGGTCGGCCTGCCCTGGTGGCTCGCTCCCGCCCTGTCCCTGGCCGCGTTCGCAGGCTCCCTGGAACTGTTGCTGGTGGGAATGATCGCCACCGTCACACCCCTGGCCGCCGTCGCACTGACCGTCGTCGTGGTCAACTTCCGGCACGTCTTCTACGCCTTCTCCTTCCCCCTCCACCTGGTCAGGCACCCGGTCGCGAAGGCGTACGCGGTCTACGCGATGATCGACGAGGCGTACGCCGTCAACGCCTCTCTGCCCGAGGCGGAACGCTCGGCGCCTCGGCTGCTGGCGATGCAGATCGCCTGCGAGACCTACTGGGTCGGCGGCGGCCTGGTCGGCGTCGCACTCGGCGCCGCGCTGTCCGCGCCGGTCAAGGGCCTGGAGTTCGCCCTGTGCGCTCTGTTCACCGTCCTCACCCTGGATGCCTTCCGCTCCCGCCGTGAACTCCCCTCAGTCCTGCTCGCCGGGGCCGCCGCCGCGGTCGCGCTCGTGCTGACCCCGGGTCTCGCCCTGTTCACCGCGTTGCTGCTGTTCGTCGGGCTGCTCCTGGTGCGCCACGCGCTCACCGCCGGACGCTCCGCCTCCCGTCCCGCCCAGGAGGCCGACGATGCCTAGCACCTCGTACCTCATCGCCGTCCTGGCGATCGTCTTCACCCTCACCCTCGCCCTGCGTGCCCTGCCGTTCGCGGTACTGCGTACCCTGCGCGGCTCGGCGGTCGTGCGGCAGTTGTCGGTGTGGATGCCGGTCGGCATCCTCGCGATCCTCGCCATGACAGCCCTGTGTGGCACGATCACGACCGACCCGCACGGAACGGGGTACGCGCTGCTCGCGGTCGCCGTCACCATCGGCGTCCATCTGGCCTTCGGCCGCCGCACGATCCTGAGCGTGGGCATCGGCACCGCCCTCTACGTCGTCCTGCTCAACACACTGTGACCAGCACACTGTGATCAGCCCCCTGTGACCAGCCTTGCGATCAGCCCCAAGGAGAAACGTCCGTTGAACACCGGCACCCCGGTCCCCGACAGCTACTACGAGCGCATCGACGAGCACCACTACAAGCCGACGGTCCACGCGGGCGGGGCCTGGGACCCGGACGAACAGCACTTCAGCCCGCTCGGCGGCCTCGTGGTCCACGCCATCGACCGGTATCTGGCCGCGCGGCCGGGCACCGGCCTGGTCCTGGCCCGGATCAGCTACGACATCCTCGGCCGGCTCGCCCTCGACGAGTGCGAGATCCGGGTGGAGACCATCCGCCCCGGCCGCACCATCGAGCTGATCGAAGCCGTGGTGCTCATAGCCGGCCGCCCGGTGGTCCGGGCCCGCGGCTGGCTCCTCGCCACCCTCGACACCTCCGCTGTCGCCGGCGGCCCCGACGACCGGCTCACCGCTCCCGAGGCGCTCACCCCGTGGCCGATGGCGCCGGTGTGGCCCGGCGGGTACATCGCCTCGCTGGACGTCCGCCCGCTCGCACCACCCCGGCCGGGCCGAACGACCGCCTGGGTCTCCACCCGACTCGACCTGGTCGCCGGCGAGCGTGGCAGCCCCCTCGCGTCCTACGTCGCCCTCGTCGACACCGCCAACGGCATCGCCGTACGACAGCCGCCGACCGCCTGGATGTTCCCCAACGTCGACCTGAGCGTCCACCTCCACCGTCAGCCCGAAGGCCGCTGGACCGGCCTGGACACCACGGTCACGTTCGGCCCCACCGGCCAGGGCCTCACCAGCAGCGTCCTGCACGACATCAACGGCCCGGTCGGACACGCACAGCAGATCCTCACCGTCCGCCCCATGCCCGACCACTGATCACCGCCGAGCGGGCGCCGTGAACCGCCGCCCGCTCGGGGCTGTGCTGTTCCTTCCTGCCCCGCGCAGGTGAACGACAAATCGCTCAGGTAGGGGCTTCCGGTGGGCGCCGGGATCGGCACCTCGGTCTTCGCGGTGGCGTACGTCCAGTGCCGCACGCCGTCGCGGACGTAGGTGGCGAGCGGCGAGAAGGTGACGGACACGGGGGGTAGTCGCTGCCGTGGGGGCGGTGACGGTTCAGCCCGCCGTGACCGAGTGGCCGGGGCGGCCCTTGTCGTGTGCCGGTTCGGTCTTGCGGCGGTCAGTAGCCGCCTCCCGTGTCGCTCGGGGAGGTGCTGGGCGCGCTGCCGGTGATCGGGGTGCCGCTGGGACTGACCACGTACCAGGCGCCTCCGAAGGCCGTACTGCCCTGGCCCGTGGTGTCGCCGGGCTTGGCGTCCTCGGTGAAGCGGTAGAGGGGGTGACCGTTGTAGGTGACCTGGGTGGTGTTGTCCTTCCGGGGGGTGGTGCCGACCATGCCGGCGTTCAGGCCCTGGGCGCTGGGGCGTCCGGTGGTGGTGTCGGGCGGCCATGCCTGGGCGCAGGCGCCGTAGCAGTTCGAGGTGGTGCCGCTGTCGGCCTTGAACAGGTACAGGGTGCGGCCGGATCCGTCGACGAGGATCTTGCCGAGGGGCGAGCTGTGTGCCCGCAGGGCGACGGATCCACCGGTGGCGGAGGCCGAACTGCTGCTCGGAGGTGATGAGTTGGTGGTGTCGGAGCTTCCGCATCCGGCGGCGAAGGCCGCGACGGCGGTCGCGGTCGCGGCGATGATGGCGGCGCGGTTCATGATGATCTTCTTTCGCTGGAGTCCCCTGCCGCTCGGTGTGCGGAGGGCTGGTCCACTGGCCCGCCGTAGGACGGGTCTGTAGTTCGATACGTTGGTTAGTGCCAATTAGTTCATGTATGTCCACATATTCGTTCGGCAGGGGGCGGAGATCGGGTGGCGACGCGATGGCGTGTCGCGAGAGCCTCGCTCTTGGCGCCTACCTGCTGGGGGCGCTCGAGCCGGCGGAGCGCCCGGCGGTGGAGCGGCACGTGGCCCGTTGCGCGGACTGTCGCGCCCGGCTGATGGAGCTGGAGCCGCTGGTCGGGCTCCTGCCGCAGCTGCGGTTCGAGGAGCCGCGGCAGGAGGCGCAGGCCGTGGAGTCCTCACAGCCCGCGCAGGCCGCAGAGACCTCACAGTCCTCACAGCCCGCGCAGTCCTCGCGGCCCGCGCAGGCCGGTCCCGCCCGGACCGCACCGGCCGCGGTGACCGGGCAGGTGGGCGTGGCTCGGGCCGCGTCCCGAGTGGTGCGGCGCGCAAGGGTCCGCCGGACCTTGGTGGCCTGCGTGCTCGCGGTCGCGGCCGCCGTCTCGGGCGCCGGTATCTACCTGAGCAGCGCGCAGAACCCGCGACCGGCGGCAGTCCCGTCGGCGGTCAGGGTCTCCGCCACCGACCCGGCCACCCACGTGACCGCGTCCGCCGTGCTCACCCCGGACCCGACGGGTACGTCGATCCGGCTCCGTCTGTCGGGGCTGCCCCCGGCCGTCTGCCACCTGGTGGTGCACGCCCGTGACGGCCACACCGAGACGGCTGCCGGCTGGACGTCGGGCTACGCCACCGCGGTCAGTGTCCCGGGATCGTCCTCGCTGGGCGTGCGGGACATCGCCCGCATGGACGTCGTCACCAGCTCCGGCCGGCTCCTCGTCGAACTCCGGCCCCGGTGAGCGGGAACTGTTCAAAAAGGGTCGAAATATGGATGAACTGGGAGGTGTCCTGACACGTACCCCTCTGTAGGGGGTGGAAAAGGAGGCTTCGATGACAGTCATCGGATCCGAAACGGACGTGCCGCCCCGGGCGCCGCGGACACCCGCCCTGAGCGCCTGCCTGTGGCTCCTGCGCCTGCTCACCGCCGCCGGTCTCGCGGTGGACGCCTACGTGCACGCCGACCTCGCCGCGACCTACGACTCGGCCACTCGGACGATCGACCAGGGCGACCTGTTCCGCGTCGAGGCCGGCGCCGCGGCACTGGCGGCCCTGCTGCTGGTCGTCCTCGGCACGCGGCCCCTCGTATGGGCGTACGCGCTGCTGGTGGCCGCGGCCGGACTCGGCGCGGTGCTGCTCTACCAGTACGTCGACGTCGGCACGCTGGGGCCGCTGCCCGACATGTACGAGCCCCTCTGGTATCCGGAGAAGACCGCGTCCGCTGTCGCCGAGGCGGCGGCGACGTTCACCGCTGCCGCGGGGCTGCTCCTGGCCCTCCTCCGGCGTGCGCGCCGCAAGGCTCCGGACGGGCCTACGCGAGACGCGCACCGCGGAGAAGCAGCAGGGCGACACCGGAGACGGCCAGACCCAGGCAGATGAGGAAGGGGGCCCGGCTCCGCCCGGCCGGCCACAGGGCGACGCTGAGCGAGAGCGCGCAGGTCACCGCTAGGCCGACTCGTGCGGGGACGCCGACGGGGCCGGCCGGGCCCAGGACCAGCACGGCCGAGCCCGCTCCCAGCGCCGCCGCCGCCAGCGTCCGCGCGCCGCGGTGGCCTCCGCGTTGGGGCAGGCCGCGGACGTTCGCCGCGAGGTCGTCCTCGATGTCCGGCAGGACGTTCGCGGCGTGGGCGCCCACCCCCAGCAGCACGGCGCCGGCCGACGCCCACCAGTGCGGCCACGGGGTACCCGGCAGGGAGAGGGTGACGAACGCGGGCAGCAGCCCGAAGGCGACCGCGTACGGCAGCCACGACCAGACGGTGCGCTTGACGCCGAGGTTGTAGCCCCAGGCCGCGGCCACGCCCACCAGGTGTGCGCCTCCCGCCTGCCACCCGTTCGCGAGGGAGAGCGGCACACAGGCCGCCAGCGCGCAGCCCGCCGCGATCGTCACCGCCCGCGCGGAGACCGCTCCGGTCGCCAGGGGTTTGTCGTGACGCGCGGCGGCCACGTCCCGGTCGGCGTCGATCAGGTCGTTGCTCCAGCCCACCGACAACTGCCCGGTGAGGACCGCCGCCGCGATCAGCACCGTACCGGCGCCGCCCCGCCCGGATGCGGCGGCCAGCGCGGCGACCACCGCGGTCACGACCGCCGAGGGTGCGAGGTGAGCGGCCAGCAGCAGGCCGACGGCCCGCCCGGGCCGACCACGGCGAGGCTCTGCCACGGCCGGGGTGGCCACCGAGGTTCCGACGCTGCGCACCCGCCGAATGCTAGGCGCGGGCGGCTCGCTCCCTCCGCTGCCACACACGCGAAATGCCGATGATCTGTGCTGAGTGAGGATTCGTCATGGTCATCTCTATATTTGCCGGATGACGCGTATCGCCGCTGTCCACGGAGTGCTGCCGACCCACCGCTACCACCAGCGCGAGATCACCGACGCACTCGCGGCGAGGTCCCGTCCCGGAGCCGGTGCCCCGGAGCGGGACCGCGGCGTGCTGGACCGGGTGCACGCCTCGGCCGGTGTCCGCACCCGCCACCTCGCCCTGCCGCTGGAGCGGTACGCCCAGCTGGACGGCTTCGGCCAGGCCAACGACCTGTTCATCGAGGAGGGCCTGCGGCTCGCCGAGGAGGCACTGCGAGCCGCCCTGGACCAGGCCGGGCTCGCCCCGCACGAGGTGGACCTCGTCTTCGCCACCTCGGTCACCGGTATCGCGGCCCCCTCGCTGGAGGCCCGGCTGGCCGGACGCCTGGGACTGCGACCGGACGTGAAGCGCGTGCCGGTCTTCGGCCTGGGCTGCGCGGCCGGTGCCGCCGGACTGGCCAGGGTCCACGACTACCTGCGGGGCCACCCCGACCAGGTCGCGGTGCTGCTCTCGGTCGAGCTGTGCTCCCTCACCCTGCAGCGCGGCGACACGTCCGCGCAGAACATGGTGGCCGGTGCGCTCTTCGGCGACGGCGCCGCAGCGCTGGTCGCCGTCGGCCACGACCATCCCCGCCGCCAGGAGTACGCCGGACCCCAGGTCGTCGCCACCCGCAGCCGCCTGTATCCGGGCACCGAGGACACCCTCGGCTGGGACATCCGCGACAGCGGCTTCACCATCGTGCTCGGTTCCGACCTGCCGGAACTGGTCCGGCTCCACCTGGGCGAGGAGGTGCGCTCCTTCCTGTCCGCACATGACCTCAAGCCGGACGACATCACCGGCTGGGTCTGTCACCCCGGCGGCCCCAAGGTCCTGGAGGCACTCCAGGAGACACTCGGCCTCAAGCCCGACTCGCTGGAGCTGACCTGGCGCTCCCTCGCCGAGGTCGGCAACCTCTCCTCCGCCTCCGTGCTGCACATCCTGCGCGACACCCTGACCCTGCGCCCGCCCCCGGCCGGCACCCCCGGCCTGATGCTGGCGCTCGGGCCGGGCTTCAGCTCCGAACTCGTGCTCCTGCGCTGGTAGGTGAGGGATGACCGCATACACCGTACTGATTCTGCTGGTGGCCGCCGAGCGGGTCGCCGAGCTCGTCGTCGCGCGCCGCAACGCCTCCTGGAGCCGCGCGCACGGCGGCGTGGCGTACGGGGACGGCCACTACCCGGTGATGGTCGCCCTGCACACCGGACTGCTGGTCTGCTGCCTCGCCGAGGTCCAGCTCGCCCCGCGGCCCTTCCAGCCGCTGCTCGGCTGGCCGATGCTGGCCCTCGCGCTCGGGGCGCAGGCGCTGCGCTGGTGGTGCATCAGCACCCTCGGACCGCGGTGGAACACCCGTGTCATCGTCGTGCCCGGCCTGCCGTTGGTCAGCGCCGGTCCCTACCGGCTACTGCGCCACCCCAACTACCTCGCCGTGGTCGTGGAGGGATTCGCCCTGCCGCTGGTCCACGGGGCATGGCTGACCGCGACCGGCTTCACCCTGCTCAATCTGCCCCTCCTGGCCGTCCGGCTCCGCTGCGAGAACGCGGCACTGGTCAGTTCCGCCTCGCCTCCGGCCCCCGCGACCTCGCCATGCTCGACCTGCTGATCGTCGGAGGCGGGCCGGCCGGACTCGCCACCGCGATCCACGCCGCGCGCGCCGGACTCGACGTGGCCGTGGCCGAACCTCGGCCGACTCCGGTCGACAAGGCCTGCGGCGAAGGGCTGATGCCGGGCGCGGTGCGGGCCCTCGCCGAACTGGGCGTCGCCCCGCCCGGGCACCCGCTGCGCGGCATCAGGTACCTCGACGCCAGGGGCGACGCCCGGCACGCCGAGGCCGGCTTCCGCCGCGGACCAGGCCTCGGCGTACGGCGTACGGACCTGCACGCGGCGCTGGCCCGGCGGGCGGTGGAACTGGGCGTCCCGGTGCACCCGGTCAAGGTCGACGCGGTGACGGTGTGGCAGGACGCCCGCAGCGTCACCGCGGCCGGGCTGACGGCCCGCTACCTGGTCGCCGCCGACGGTCTGCATTCGCCCGTCCGCCGACACCTCGGCCTCGGCCTGCCCGATCAGCGCCCGGCCCGCTACGGGCTGCGCAGACACTTCACCGTGGCCCCCTGGACCGACCACGTCGAGGTCCACTGGTCCGCGCGAGCCGAGGCCTATGTCACCCCGCTGGGGCCCGAGTTGCTCGGCGTGGCCATCCTGACCGGCGAGCGGGCACCGTTCGACGCGCAGCTCGCCCGCTTTCCCTCGCTGGCCGCCCGCCTGCCCACGCACGCCTCCTCGGCCGTACGTGGCGCCGGACCGCTGAGACAACGGGTCCGCGGCCGGGTGGCGGGCCGGGTCCTGCTGGTCGGCGACGCCGCCGGATACGTCGACGCGCTCACCGGCGAAGGCATCTCCCTCGCCCTGGCCGGTGCCGCCCAGCTCGTCCGCTGCGTCCGCGACGACCGGCCCCTGGACTACGAGCACGCCTGGCGCCGGGCCTCACGCCGCCACCGCCTGCTCACCGACACCCTGGTACGCCTCCGCGCCCACCCCCGGCTCGCCCACCTGATCGTCCCCACCGCGGTGCGCCTGCCCGCCCTGTTCACCGGGCTGGTCAACGGCCTGGCGTGAAGCCCATGGGCCGGTGCCGGTTCAGGAGCCGAGGATCCTGCTCTTCTGGTCCTCGAACTCGGCCTCGGTGAGGACACCCTGCTCCTTGAGCTCCCCGAGTTGCTTCAGCTGATCGATCTTGCTCGTCATGTCGGCGGGTGGCTGGGCGGAGGGTGGCTGGGCGGAGGGTGGCTGGGCGGAGGGCGGCGCCGGCTGCGGCGGGGCCTCCTGGTAGTCCTGCTGGGCCCATCGCCCCTGCTGGCGGCGGGACACACGGTTCGACACGGCGGTCGCTGTACCGGCCACTACGGCTGTGCGGGCGACCCCGCGGATGAGACCTGGCACGGCGGTTCCTTTCTCGCAGGAGGGCATACGAAACAAACAGCCCCGGGCCGGCGCGCGATTTCGGGCACACCGGTCCCTTCCATCGGATCACCGAATGGACTTCCTCGCACCCCGGCCTCGGCACTGCCCTGCGTAATAGTCGGTGTTCTGCCGGTCTGCGATTCTCGTGCCAAGCTGATTTGTGGGCCATCGGCCGCGGAAACACCACAGTGGTCTACGTGGGAGGAGCCCAAAATGACCACAGCTGGAATGCACCGACACGGTGCCAGGAGTAGCAGCGAAGGGGCGTGGGCAGCCGGCTGGACCGGCTTCGCCGCAGTCATGATGATCTTCGGCGGGTTGATGGCGATATTCCAGGGAATTGCCGCCATCGCCCACGACGACGTCTTCGTCACCACCAACGACTACGCCTACAACTTCAACCTGACGAGTTGGGGCTGGATCCACCTCGTCCTCGGCGTCCTGGTGGTCCTCGCCGGCGCCGCCCTGTTCGGCGGGCAGATGTGGGCCCGGGTGGTCGGAATCGCGCTGGCCGGCCTTGCGATGATCGCCAACTTCATGTGGCTGCCGTACCAACCCGTCTGGTCCATCGTGCTGATCGCCGTGGATGCCTTCGTCATCTGGGCGCTGTGCGTCGGAACGGGCCGGGAGGCTCGCGCCGATTAGTCGACCACGCCCTTTACGGCGACCCGGAGAGAGGGAATTCCGCCGTTCGGCGCGGGACAGTGCCCCGAGCGGCTGACCCGGGACGCGCCACCGGGCCGTAATGGCTCACCCGTGTTTTCGTTGTCGGGCGGATAACTCGATTTCCGCTTCGGCACTCAGAGGGAGACACGAGTGGAATCCAGCGGCAGTGAAGGTCGCCAGTCCCCTGCCTACCCGCTCCTCAAAGGACAGAAGGCGCTGGTGACGGGCGCGAATTCCGGTATCGGCAAGGCCACCGCGATCGCGCTGGGGCGGGTGGGCGCCGATGTGGTGGTGAACTACGTGGCGGGGCGGGACGCCGCGGAGGAGGCGGTGCGCGAGATCGAGGCCTTCGGCGTCCGTGCGTACGCACACGAGGCGGACGTGTCGCAGGAGGACCAGGTCGTCGACATGGTGTCCCGCATGGTCAAGGAGTTCGGGACCATCGACGTCATGGTGGCGAACGCGGGGCTCCAGCGCGATGCTGCCATCACCGAGATGACCCTGGCCCAGTGGCAGAAGGTGCTGGACGTCAATCTGACCGGACAGTTCCTGTGCGCCCGCGAGGCGGCCAAGGAGTTCATGCGGCGCGGTGTCGTCCCGGAGGTCTCCCGTTCCGCCGGGAAGATCATCTGCATGAGCTCGGTCCACCAGCTCATTCCCTGGGCGGGCCACGTGAACTACGCGGCGTCCAAGGGCGGGGTGCAGATGCTGATGACGACCCTCGCCCAGGAACTCGCGCCGCACGGGATCCGGGTCAACGCCGTCGCCCCGGGAGCGATTCGCACCCCCATCAACCGCAGCGCCTGGGACACCCCCGAGGCCGAGGCCGATCTTCTGCGGCTCGTGCCCTACCGCCGTGTCGGCGACCCGGACGACATCGCGAACGCGGTGGCCGCGCTGGCGTCCGACCTCCTCGACTACGTCGTAGGCACCACGCTCTACGTGGACGGCGGAATGACGCTGTTCCCCGGTTTCGCCACGGGTGGCTGAACCCCCCTTCCCCTCAGCCATCCGGTACGAGCCCCCGAGGCCCATGTGAACAGCGCGATCCACGACTATCTGGCGGACGCCCCCGCACAGCTTCTGCCGGCCCGGGAGCTGATGGCTTTCACCCTGGGCGCCCACATTCTGCTCGTGCCCTTCGGCGTGGCCCTGCCCGCCATCACCCTTCTGATGCACTACCGCGGGCTGCGCAAGGGCGATGCCGTCGCCCTGCTGCTCGCGCGGCGCTGGTCGGCGGTGATGGCCGTCCAGTTCGCCATCGGGATCGTCACCGGCACGGTGCTCTCGTTCGAGTTCGGTCTGCTGTGGCCTGGCCTGATGGGCCGGTGGGGCGATGTCTTCGGCCTCGGCTTCGGTGTCGAGGCGTGGGCGTTCTTCCTCGAAGCGATCCTCATCGCGATCTACCTGTACGGCTGGCGCCGGCTCAAGCCCTGGACGCACTTCTGGCTCGGTCTGCCCCTGCCGCTGGCCGCTCTGATGGGGGCGTTCGGCATCGTGGCCGCGAACGCCTGGATGAACACCCCGCGCGGCTTCACGCTCGACCGGTCCGGCAACCCCGTGGACGTCGACGTGCGGCAGGCGGTCTTCACGCCGATGTTCGGCCCCGAGTACTGGCACTTCGTGGTCGGCGTGATCCTGACCGCCGGGTACGTCGTCGCCGGGGTGTACGCGGTCGGCTGGCTGCGGGGCCGCCGGGACCGCTACCACCGGCTCGGCTTCACCGTGCCGTTCTCGGTCGCCGCGATTCTCACGCCCGTACAGTTCGTGCTCGGCGACTCGATCGCCCGCTCCGTCTTCCACAAGCAGCCGATCAAGTTCGCGGCCACCGAGATCGTCTGGAAGACCGACACCCACGTACCGGAGTACATGTTCGGGCGCCTGCATCCCGACGGGTCGGTCTCCGGCGGGATCAGGATTCCCCAACTGGACTCGATCCTGGCGGGGTTCAGCCCGGACACCAAGGTCACCGGACTGTCGTCGGTCCCCGCGAGCGACCGTCCGACGGCGACTCAGGCCACCATCGCGCACTGGGCGTTCGACATCATGGTGACCATCGGAAGCCTGCTCATCCTGCTCGCGCTCTGGTACGGCTGGTGTTGGCTGCGCCGCCGTGGTCTGCCGGGATCGCCGTGGTTCTTCCGGTGCGCCGCGCTCGCCGGCGCCGCCTGTCTGCTGACCGTGGAGTGCGGCTGGATCACCGCCGAAGTGGGCCGGCAGCCCTGGATCGTCTACCAGAACATGCGGGTCTCGGAGGCGGTGACGGACACCCGGGCGGCGTCCCTGTGGACGATGTTCGGCATCGTCGTGGTGGTCTACGTACTCATCCTCGGCTCGTTCCTGACCATCCTGCTGAAGATGAGCAGCCGATGGCGGCGGGCCGACGAGGACGCTCTCGCGGGACGCGCCGCCGAGGACCTGGAGGGCGACACGCCCTACGGGCCCCGCCCGTTGTCCAAAACCGGAGACGGCGAGGGGGGACACGGATGATCGAGGACGTCGTCGCCTGGGTGCTGCTGGCAGCGGTGGCCGCCTACGCCTGCGCCGGCGGTACGGACTACGGCGCCGGGTTCTGGGACCTCCTCGCGGGCGGCGCCGAACGCGGCAAGCGGCCCCGGTGGCTCATCGACCACGCCATGGCACCGGTGTGGGAGACCAACAACGTCTGGCTCATCTTCGTCCTGGTCATCATGTGGACCGGCTTCCCGGTCCTGTTCCAGACGATCTTCTCGGCCATGTGGCTCCCGCTGGCCCTCGCGACGGTGGGACTCGTCCTGCGCGGCGCCGGCTTCGCCCTGCGCAAGCCCACGCGGCGTCTCGCCCGGCGCAGGGTCTACGGCGCCGTCTTCGCCGTGTCCTCGCTGCTGACGCCCTTCTTCCTCGGAGCGGCGGTCGGGGGGCTCGCCACGGGCCGGGTGGCTCCCGGTACGAAGGCCTCCGCCGAGGCCTGGTCCAACGGGACGTCCGTGATCGCGGGGCTGCTGACCATCGCCGCGACCGCGTTCCTCGGAGCGGTGTTCCTCACCGCCGACGCCCGCCGCTTCGACGCCGCCGACCTCGTCGGCTACTTCCGGCTGCGGGCCTGGTGCAGCCTCGTCGCCGTCGCGGTGCTGGCGGTCGTCGGGCTCGCGGTGACCCACGACGACGCGCGTTACGTCTACGACGGGCTGACCAGCGGAATCGGTCTCGTTCTGGTCCTGGTCGCGGTCGCCTGCGCGTTGGTCACCGCGGGGTTGCTGTACCGCATGGCGACGGGATGGGCGAGGATCGCCGCGGTCGGGAGCGTGGCCGCCGTCGTCGTGGCGTGGGGGCTCGCCCAGCGGCCCTATCTCATCCCGACCTCGCTGACCGTGTCCCAGGCGGCCGGCGCGTCGACGACGCTGCGCTGGCTGATGCTGGTCACGGTCGTCGCGGTGGTGCTCGTCGGACCGTTCCTCGTCCTCCTCTACCGGCTGGACATCCGCGGGATCCT
>Ga0307514_10003422_pt1 | contig 15264 bp, 18 predicted proteins | sample 16_EM_MG_FD_203088 | JGI IMG/M metagenome (GOLD analysis project Ga0307514, IMG submission 203088) | Populus trichocarpa ectomycorrhiza microbial communities from riparian zone in the Pacific Northwest, United States - 16_EM | ecosystem: Host-associated > Plants > Roots > Unclassified | place...
ACTGATTGTTACGTTATATCAAGTTGAAAATACTTAGTACCAAAATTTTATGGTGGCTATTACCCTGAACTTGCATAGGTTACCCTGAGCTTACTACCGTTACCCTGAAGTTTAGTCAGCCCTTACCCTTGGCTCAACTTCGGAGCTTAATAACTCAAGGTATATCACTTGGATTAAGTTAAGAAAATTACTATTACTTCTAGCTCACTGAATACCTCTAGATTCAACCTTCAAAGCATGAATCTGAGAACATTTTTGTGGAAGTATAATTCCGTAAAAACCAATAAAAAAATCAACCACGTAGAGAGTAATTTAGACCTAAGCAGGTCCAGTGACAATATAAGGGGGCATGAGTTGAGCCGAGCTGAAAATCACGTGTAGTGAAAAGTTAATTGGAAAGAATTCAGTTCAACTTAATTCTAAGACAGAATTACTGGTTGATACCAAATCTGAACTCACGATATTTTTATGATTTAAACTCATGAAGTTATTGACCTGTTTTGGCATGGGCTGTAGGTCCCTATCAGGAAAAAATATATTTTGTCACTTGGGCTTCAGAAGCCGAGAATGCCCTAGACGCATTCTGCCAGTTAAGAAGACGGTCCTTTGGATAACTGGCTTTTAGAGATACTCAGAAGATACAAGAGACACTTGGGAGACACCTGAGAGACACAGAAAAGATACAGGTCTGTGCAGGATGCCCAAGATGCCCAAAAGACATGCGTTTAGGACTGGCTTCTAGAGACACCAGCAAGGCATCGTGACGCCACTTTTTTTTTCCTGATGCCCAAAGCGGCAAGTCAGGCTTTTACATTTATCTTATGAAGTATATTCTCGATTAAGATGTACTAACATTCTATTATGAAGTACATATCAAGGGCTTTCTAATAAGATAATAACTAAGTTATTCAGAAGTATATCTACAGAGTATGAGCAGTTGAATTACAGAATTACTTATATTATCAATGGACACTAGACGCTAGCATGTGGAATTACCAAATATCCATTTTGATATCTCATGATATGTGGCTAGTCGAGTCTAGACTTGTATCAAGGATTTGCTGATGAATCGTAATAAAATAATGTGGGATTATATGTGACTTCCAAATTAATTCGTAACTACTTAACGGTTGCAGAATCCTTAATATAAGAACAGGATAGTAGTTCTTAGTTAAGTCAAGTATGTACAATGACTTCTTAGGCAGGAGTAACACCAGTGAGTGAGAATTATACAAGATGGTGTGAAGTGACTATTATTGGAATTGAACAAACCACATGAATAAGAAGACTACTCTTGAATTATATATTATGAATAGTTGAAAGTAGCTGAAGGTTGGGATCATACTCACCACAAGTGTTAATCAAGTCTCGAGAAACATACTACCTACAAAGTTCTAAGTTAATGTAGGAATATGCATTTTACCTAGTTAGGAAAATACTTGTTGAGCTCAACTTGTATTGAAATCATACTGAACTTTACATCTTGAAAAACTGAACCTGAGTTGTGGATTAGTTTGATTGTGGGATTAAATTTGGCCCCCTACTTATCTGCTAAAGTTCAAATATAAAGGGATAATAGTGACCCCGTAACATTACTTTGTAGCCAAAGTATCTCTATACTTGTATGCATATATCATCACTATATCTCTACCTCAAACTCTTGGTAGAGCAGGGCCCAGCCAGCCCTTCCAAGCTCTCGAATTTGACGACCCTACCCCAAGAGCCATAGTACCAGCCATAATATAATACAATGTATTTTCTAGCTCCGAATCAAATCATAATGCCAATGACAATATATCGGATAGTAATATGCTAGTCACAGCACATTCATACCCGTACTAAATGATCACATCCCCTAACAAATTATCACGAGGTGCATGTTTCCTTGAATTATTCCGTCCCCATACTTGACCTGCTAGCATAACCAGCAGCAGGAGATCAAACCCATGAACCAACAGGAGACCCCCACCCCCACCTCCAGTACCCGAAATACCTCGAGAAGCAATTGACCAACTCCTTGCTGAGATCATCTCTCAAGAACAGGCCGAATTCAATAAGCAATGACAATAGCTTAATGAGCTGGCATCAAGTCCTATTATATAATCCAAGGAGCTACGGTGACAACAAGAAGCTCAAAATGCCATATTCCTAGCAGCCAAAATTATGTATAATGACTTGAATACCTTATGAGATCAAGTCAAGGCCGAAATCGCAGCTCTTCTTATGTCTTGCCCTACGCAGACCGAGAAGGTTCATACTGTTACTGAACAAATCTCTGGAGTATTCACCAAGCAATGGGAAGACCTAACTAAATTAATCAAGCCCGAAACTACTACTGTTGTTGATGGCACAAAGGAAAGGTTTGACCAGGTCAATCAAGAACTTATCAAGCTTTATGATTGGACTAAGAAGTCAATTGACCAAGAAGTCTAGGACTGAATTGCTAGTGATAAAGTTGTTGAAGAAATTGCAATTGCTACAATTGATGTAGACAAGTCCTTGAAGATGAAGCAGAAGGAGTCTCCAGCTCCCTTGGGTACAGCCTCAACCAAGTGACAATGACAGCATCAACTAGATATCACTCTCGACCTCAGAGAAACCTCTAAGCCTCTACCACCTCCACAAACCAAAAAAGAACCCTGTAATATTCCTCAACCTGATAAATATGATGGGAGTTCTACCAAGCTCAAACCATTCCTTAATAATATAGCTAATGTATTCGAACACATGCCAATTACGTACGATTTGGCAAACGACAAGATCCTTTATGTAGCAGCTCTTCTAACTGGAAGTGTGAAGCAATGGTATCTTGCCAATGAGACAAGGCGCAAGCCTGACCCTATGTCAGGTTGGTGTGTATGGGCTAGGTATGAAGACTTTCTAAAAGACTTTATAGCCATATATGAAAACAGAAACGAGGTATGAGAGGCCAAGAGGAATATCCAAATAGAATTCCAAAAGGCTAGCGAATTGATAAAGGATTATATGTCCAGAATGTATACCCTTAATATGGTTGCTAATCTACCATGAGACCAGTTATGGGAATACCTTATTACAGGCTTACAACCTGAAGTACCTCAATATATGAAGCGGACAAATAAGGACTCTTTGGACGTAGCTCTAACCAGTCCTGAGATGTGTTTTGAAGCTATAACAAGTGTAGGAATAGAAGTGGAGAATGAGAGCATATGAGAGCAATTTATACGTAATACTCAGAAGTTAAAAGAGCAAATGCAAGCGGCAGGTGTAGGCAAGAAGTCAGACTAGGAACTCCAAGCCAACAAGAAACCAGAGGCTCTGAAACTCTCTGGTGTTCAAAAGAACAAGAGCTAGCAGGGCGAGACAAAGAAGTCCTTAGTCAGCTTCAAGAAGTCCAAGACCTCCGAAAAGAAAGCTAAGGAACCAAGTGAAGATAAAGTAACCTATTCCAGGGGACAGGCTTGAATGAAGGAGAGTCAATATATTAAATGTAGTAGTAAAGGTCATATTCAGAAGGACTATACAGTGGAGTGAAAGGTAACGGCTGAAGAAAAGAGCAAGCAAAAAAGGAAGGACAAGGTGGATAACAAGAAGGTTGTAGTAGTACAGGCAGCAGATACCTTAATTTCATGAGTTATGTCTCCTATTTCCTTTGGTCATATCATTTCGGAAAATGAGTTGGACTATCAGTGTGATTAGGGATGCAAGCTGTCTAGTACATTGGGTCAGACAGTCTCGCAGAATTGGTTTAATATCTGTATTTTGAAGAAGAGCATCTCTGTTCGTAATTGGAAGAAGGAATATGAGGAGGAGGTTATAGATATTGATCCGGTTTCTATTTCATCTTGTATTCAAAATTTATCTTCTTCTTCTTCTCTTTCTTTATTATAAAAGACAAAAACAGCAAAAAAGAGAAAAGCTGAGTAGGAGTTGGCTCCTCAACTCAGCGACCACAAAAAAAGACCACAACAAGTAGTGATATCGGATATCTCCTTAGTTGGAAATGTGGATGCATGAGCGAAGGTATTAAAGTATCAAGGATTGAAGTTTCTGGTTCTTATTAAGTTATCTTGGATATATGAAGGAACTATAAGAGAAATTTCTATGAATGCTTTGGTTGATACTGGCACGGAGGTAACAATTTTTGATACCCAGTTTGTGGAACAGATAAGGATACCCTGGGTGAAGAAGAAACTCGATTGAAATTGGATAGCACCAACAGCTCAATACTCAAGAGATCGGGTACCATTCAAGTAAAGAACATGTAGATGTGTGTGCCTGATGCAAGATCAGGGAAAAACAAGACTCTTGACCTAGTTACTGAAGTGGCATGCTTGGAACCAGGATGTCCACTCATTTTAGGTTTCGATTGGATAACGGTGCAATGTAATAAGCTAAGGGTCACCACTCCTTATGGCCTGGAGCTAAAAAGAGCACTGGAGATAGAAGAGGTGATGGATTTTTCTGAATTTGGTGAAATTCTGAAACAGAGTTCTTATGTCGGTCTTATGTATATGTGCAAGTGGGAATCTAGGCATTTGTCAACTAGTACAGTCTGCAGGATAATGCAAATCATCGTGTATGAAGACCTAAAGACACTGGCTGAAACATTCCTAGTCTAATATAGAGATTGCATTGAAATCTTTGGAAAAGCCGCCCAAGCTTCCCTACCTGCACATGGACCTCAAGACATGGTTATAGATCTCGAACCTGCAAAGCAGCCACCTTTTGGGAAACTGTACTCTCTGCGCCCTAATAAGCTAGAACTATGTAATAAATACCTTGATGAAATAGTGAGAAGTGGCAAAATCCAGCCAAGTAAGAGTAGTGCCGGAGCCCCAATATTTTTTGCCAAACAAGCCAACAGCAAGCTGCATATAGTGGCAGACTATCATAGCCTCAATGCCATTACTATCAAAGACAAGTACCTTTTGCCTTTCATGCCTACTCTAATGGAACAAGTCGGAACTTCTCAACTATTTTCCATACAGGACTTGAAATTGGGATTTAATTTGCTACATATACCTGAAGAAGACGAATGGAAAATGGCATTCAAAACTCGTTACAGTTTGTATGAGTACACAGTAATACCGTTTGGGCTGATGAATGCTCTTTTTGTTTTTCAAAGGTATCTCAACAATATTCTATTTGAGAAAATTGACCACGGTGTGGTCATATATATAGATGATATCTTAATATACACTCAGACTAAAGAAGAGCACGTAGAACTCATGCGTTGGGTGCTTAAGAGGCTATTGAAAAATAGCCTCTGTGTTAATATTGATAAGTGCATTTTGCATGTCCCAGAAGTTGAATTTGTTGGGTTTCAGATTGGTACCCAAGGTGTCCAAATGAGCCAGAAGAAAGTCAAAGACATTCTTACCTGGCCAGCCTCAAGAAGTATGAAAGAGGTCCAAAAGTTTATTGGGTTTGCTAACTTTTATCCCCGATTTATTCAAGGCTTTAGCAAACTCACACTCTCTATACAAACCCTCACACATAATGGTGACATGTAGAATTGGATACAGCAATATCAAGAAGGCTTTGAGGAGTTAAAATACAGGTTCACGACTACTCCTATACTGTGTTACTAACACCCAGAATATTGCAAACAAATCAAGACAGATACCTCAGATCTAGCCAAGGCTGGAATCCTGTCTCAACATGAACCAGATAAGTACTGGCACCTATTAGCATTCTACAATAAATGCTTTCTCCCAGCTGAATTAAACTATGATGTTTATAATAAAGAGATAGTACTAATTGTGAACTGTTTCCAAGAATGGAGATATTTCTGAATAGGTGCACCTGAGCAGATAGTGGTATATATGGATCACAAGAACCTGGAGTACTTTAAGACCACTAAACTCCTCAACTGAAGGCAGGCAAGATGGGCAGAGAGTTTAAGCGAATTTAATTTCAAGATCATTTATTGCCCAGGTGAGAGAAATGGCAAGGCAGATACTGTGTCATGTCGAGTTGATCCCGAACTTGAAGGGAAGTGGGAGAAGCAGGACCTGACAATTCACATATTCAAAGCAGGTCAACTTGACCTAGGAACAGGTGAAGAGACTCTAGTAATGCGCCAAATTATACCAGTGAAGGCTTTACAAACGCAAGAGTCAAAATAGTCGAAGGAAATCCTTGAAGCTAGCCTACAAGACAATACATGGTTAGGAATTTGGAATGCCTAAAAGATGGACAAAGACTATGCAGGACTGGAGCATTACGGTTTACAGGACGACATAGTAACCTATGAGTGGTGCTTATATATCTCTGATAATAATTCCTTGAAGTTGAAAGTTACTTACCAATATCATAATGTAAAGATAGCAGGTCATTTTGGTCGAGATAAGACTGTTGAATCAATAAAGCGCAACTACTACTGGCTTAATATGGAAGACTGAGTATGCAATTATGTTTGCACTTGCGATCCTTGCCAAAAAAACAAGAGAATTTGATATAAGAAATATGGCAAGCTCGTCCCCCTTTCAATACCCTACCAACTATAGGAATAGATATCCATGGATTTCATAACTGATTTATCAAACGCAAAAGCATATAATCAATGTTGAGTAGTAATAGATAGGTTCACCAAGATAGTATATTTTATTCCTCTCAAAAATCGAAAAGAAAAGGAACTACCAGGAATATTTGTAGGTGAGATATGGCGACTATATGGGTTACCAAAAAGGAGAGTTTCGGATAGGGACACAGTCTTCATGAGTTCGTTTTGGCAGGAGGTAATGTGATTGTTAGAAGTAGCACTGTACAAGTTGTCAGCTTATTATCCTCAAACTGATAGTCAAACAGAATGAGTTAACCAAGTTCTTGCACATTACTTGAGAACTTACGGCACTTAGGACTAGAATAACTAGGTTGAGTTACTCCCATTTGCAGAGTTCTGTTATAATAACACAGACCATTCCACCACAAAACTAACATCTTTCTTTACTGCATATTAATAGCACCCACAAAACAACTTTAAGTATCTTGAAGAGGCCGAGCCTGAATCAGCCAATCCTGAAGCACTCAAGATGGTCGAAACCCTAGAAGGTATGAGAAGCATAATAAGGGAAAACATGCAGGCAGTGTAATTCTATTGTAAAGTATACATCAAGGGCTTTCCAATGAGGTAATAACTAAGTTATTTGGAAGTATATATGTGGAGCTATAAGTAGTTCTATTATAGGATTACCTATAATATTAATAGATACTAGACGCCAGCATGTAGAATTAGTAAATACCTACTTTGATATCTCATAATATCTGGCTATCCAAGTCTAGGCTTGTATCGAGAATTTGCTGATGTATCACAATCATATAATGTGGGATCGCATATGACTTCCAACTTAATTCGTAACTACTTAACGGTTGCAGAATACTTAATATAAGAACAGGATAGTAGTTCTCAATTAAGTCAAGTATGTACAATGACTTCTTGGGCAGGAGTAACACTGGCGACTGAGAATTATTCAAGATGGTATGAGGTGACTATTATTGGAATTGAATGAACTGTGCGAATAAGAACACTACTCTCTAACCATGCATTATAAATAGTTGAGAGTAGCTGAATATTGGGATCATACCCACCACAAGTATTAATCAAGTCTCGAGAAACATACTACCTACAAAGTTTTAAGTTATCGGTGGAATACAGATTTCACCTAGTTAGGAAAATACTTGTTGAGTTCGACTTGTATTGAAATTGTACTGAACTTTACATCTTAGAACACTTAACCTGAGTTGCGAGTTACTTCAGTTGTGGGATTAAATTCAGTCTCCCTACTTATCTGCTTAAGTTCAAACATAAAGAGATAGTAGCGGCCTTGTAAGACAAACTATCTCAATCCCATATTGACTGGGTTCATCGAACAGCGGATTGAGGATATGAGTAATAATCTCATGGGTTACTTATAGCATATTAAGTTTCTGAAAATCTTGAAAATAGTTTGCTACCTTGTCTAATCATTTGTTATAGGGCTACTATTATCCCTTTATGCTTGAACTTCACCAGATAAATAGTGGGGCCGAATATTATCCCATAACAGAAATAACCCATGACTTAAGTTAAGTCTTTCAGGATTAAAGTTCAGTATGATTTCAATACTTAGTCAAAGGCAACCAGTATCTTCTTAACTAGGTGAAATCCATATTCTAATGTAAACTTAGCACTTTATAAGTAGTGTGTTTCTCGAGACTTGATTAATACTTGTGGTGGGTACAATCCCAACCTTCAGCTACTTGCAACTATTTATAATATGCAGTTGGAGAGTAGTGTTCTTATTTGCGCAGTTCGTTCAATTCCAATAATAGTCACTTCATACTATCTTGTATATTCTCAGTCGCTGGCGTTACTCCTGCCTAAGAGGTCATTGTATACACTTGACTTAACTGACAACTAATATCCTGTTCTTGTATTAAGCATTATGTAACCGTTAACTAGTTATGAATTAATTTGAAAGTCATATGTGATCTCACATTATTTTATTGCGATACACCAGCAAATCCTCGATACGAGACTAGACTCGGCTAGCCACGTATCATGAGATATCAAAGTAGGTATTCGGTAATTCCACATGCTGGCATCTAGTGTCCCTTGATATTATAGCAAATCCTATTATTCAACTGCTCATAACTCCGCGGATATACTTCCGAATGACTTAGTTATCATCTCATTGGAAAGCTCTTGATGCGTACTTCACAATAGAATCTTAGTCCATCTTAATCGGGAATATACTTCATGAGATATATGTAAAAGCCTGACTTGCCACTTTGGGTACCTATAGCCTACACCAAGACAGGTCAAGAACTTAGTGCGTTTAAATCATAAAAATATTCTGAGTTCAGATTTGGAATCAGTGCGTAATTCCGTGCTAGAATTAACTTGAACTGAACTGTTTTCAATTAACTTTTCACTACATCTGATTTTTAGCTTATTTCAACTCATGCCTCTTTATAGTGTCATCGAACCCACTTAGGTCTAAATTACCCCTTGTGTGGTTGATTTTTTTATTTATTTTTACGAAATTATGCTTCTGCAAAAATGTTCTTGGATTCATACTTTGAAGATTGAATCTGGGGGTATTTAGTAAGCCAGATGCAATGGTAATTTTCTTAGTTTAACCTGGGTGATGCTTGTTGAGTTATAAAGCTCCGAATTTGAGTTCAGGGTAAGAGCTGACTAAACTTGAGGGTCAGGGTAACCTCATGCAAGTTCAGGGTAATAGCCACCATATAATTTTAGTACTAAGTATGCTTAACTTGATATAACTCAATCACCAGTAGTCGGAACCTGATGAAACTCACACATATAACAGAGGGTACCTGTCTGAACATGTTGATAGAATCTTGTTCCAACCCAATAACACTACGGTTGTTCAGTGACTGCGTTGTCCTAGTTCAAAGTACTTAAGTATCTCTAACTTGCGCAATACGCACAAGACTTCCCCAAGTTTTCCTGATTCCTATTGAAGATTATCAGGATCGTTTTTTATTGATACAAGTTCCTCAGGAAGGGCTGGATGTCACCACATGACAGTGCCTCCCTTCTTAAAATCTTGTCCTCAAGAACCTAATTAAGCATGCAAGTATCAGGTATCAATAATTCAAACTTAGAACATTGATTAGGGCCTGGGACTAATGTTCTCTTGTCACGCAGCCGAACTCAGCATATGAATGTCTCTTTTTACCACTAGGACAATTGGTATATGATAATTATATAGGAAAAAAGAACAAACATATAAAACAAATATCATATAAGAGACCTCATCAAAAACTATTGCCTACAATAGGAAAAAGAGTATCTCAAATGAAAACTGCTGGATCTCATGGCTTCCTAAGATTGTCCTGGTGAAACTTCAGCACTGTTGCAGCTGCACCCTCTCATAAATTTTCCCATGGCTTCCAAGTATCATCGTCTGGCTCATAACCTTTCCAAGAAACCAAATACCAAACCCAGCTCTTCCTCAACTTACTGGTCCTTATCTTTTCCACCTGATACTCCGTCTCTTCCAAATCAACCAGTGATGGTATTGGCGAGCGCCTGCCTGGTATATTGTGTAGGTAGTAGGGTTCCAACAAACTAATGTAATAAACTGTATGTATTTTGCTGCTACTTGGAGAAAGTTCTAACTCATAGGCATTCGTACCTATTAGTCTTTTAATTCTGAACTTCCCACGTAGTTTATAATCCAGCTTCTTGGTCGGATGCCGTGTTTTGATATTTTTTGCATTGCGCATTACCCAATCTGCTACTTTGAATATTGGTTCCTTTTCTGCCACTTTCAGGTTAAAGTACTTGACTATTTGGCATTGTGCTGTCTCCATATTTTCTCTCATTGGGCTTCTCACAGCTTCCAGGGTTTCGACCATCTTGACTGCTTCAGGATTGTTCGATTCAGGATCACTCTCTTTAGGATGCTAAAAGTTGTTTTGTGGGTACTATTGGTATGCAGCAAGGAAGCGTTTTAGTTTAGTAATAGAATGGACTGTGTTATTGTAACAGAACTCTTCATATGGCAGTAACTCGACCCAGTTATACTGGTCCCAAGTGTAGTAAGTTCTTAAGTAATACTCAAGAACTTGGTTAACTCATTCTGCTTGACTGTCAGTTTGAGGATGATAAGCTAATAACTTGTTCAGTACTACTTCTAACAACTGCATTGCCTCCTGCCCAAACGAACTCATGAAGACCATATCCCTATCCAAAACTATCCTTTTCGGTAACCCATGTAGTCGGCATATCTCATGCAGTAGGATTCCTACCAGTTTCTTCGCTTTGTGATTTTTGAGAGGAATAAAATGTGCCATCTTGCTAAACCTATCTACTACTACCCAATAATAATTGTACCCTTTTGTGTTTCGTAAATCAGTTATGAAATCCATGGATATCTGTTCCCATGGTTGGTAGGGTATTAGAAGTGAAACGAGCTTGCCATACTTCTTATGTCAAATTGTCTTGTTTCTTTAGCAAGCATTGCAAGTGTGAACATAATTTCATACCCAGTCTTCCATGTTAGGCCAGTAGTAATCGCGCTTCATTAATTCCAAAATCTTGTCTCGACCGAAATGAACTGCTACTTGTGTGTCATGATATTGGCAAGTGGGTTCCAACTACAAGGAATTATTATCAGGAATATACAAGCATCGCTCAAAAGTTACCATGTTATCCGCTAAATCGTAATCCTCTAGTCCTATATACTTTTTGCCCATCTTTAAGGAATTCCGAATTCCTAAGCATATGTTGTCTTGTAGACTAGCTTCAAGGATTTCTTTCGACCATTTTGACTCTTCCGTTTGTGCAGCCTTCACTGCCCTAATTTGGCGAGTTACTAGGGTCTCTTCACCTGTTCCAAGATCGAGTTGATCTGGTTTAAACATGCGGATTGTCAGGTCTTGCTTCTCCCCCTCCCCTTCAAGTTTGGGATTAACCTAATGTAATAGGGCATCTGTCTTGCTATTTCTCCCACCTGGGCAGTAGATGAGCTTGAAATTAAATTCACTTAAGATGTCTGCTCATCTTGCCTGCCTTCGGTTGAGGAGTTTTAGGGGTGTTAAAGTACTACAGCTTCTTATAATCCATATATACCACTATCTGCTCAGGTGCACCCATTAAGAAATGTCTCTATTCTTGGAAAGAGTTCATAATTACCACCATCTCCTTGTCGTGAACATCGTTCTTCAGCTCAGCTGGGAGAAAGCATTTATTGTAAAATGCTAGTGAGTGCTAGCGCGTATCGGGTTCATATTGAGACAGAATTCTAGCCTTGGCCAGATATAAGAGATCTGTCTTGATTTGTTTCCACCATTTTGGGTGATAGTGATATAGTATATAGGCGGTCGTGAACCTGTCTTTCAACTTCTCAAAGGCTTCTTAACATTGCTGTGTCCAATTGCACATAAGGCCAGTGTGTCGGAGGGTTTGTATAGGCAGTGTAAGTTTGCTAAAGTCTTGGATGAATCAGCCATAAAAGTTAGCAAACTCAATAAATTTTTAAACCTTTTTCATAGTTCTTGGGGCTGGCCAGTTCAGAATATCTTCGACTTTCTTATGGCTCATTCGTATACCTTAGGTACCTATCTGAAACCCAACAAATTCGACGTCTGGGACATGGAAAATGCACTTGTCAATATTGACCCAAAGGCCATTTTCTGATAGCTTCTTAAGTACCCAATGCACAAGTTCTACGTGCTCTTCTTCAGTCTGAGTATATATTAAGATATTATCCATATATATGACCACACTATAGTTAATTTTCTCAGATAGAATATTGTTGAGATACCTTTGAAAAATAGAGAGAGTATTCATTAGCCTAAAGGGCATTACCGTATACTCGTACAAACTGTAACGAGTTTTGAATACTGTTTTATATTCGTCTCCTTCAGCTATTCGCAACAAATTAAATCCCAACTTCAAGCCAAGTTTGGAAAAGACTTAAGAAGTTCCGACTTGTTCTATTAGGGTAGTCATCAGAGTTAGAGGGTACTTGTCTTTAATAGTAATGACATTCACGCCAGGATAGTCTACCACTATATGCAGCTTGCTGTTGGCTTGTTTGGCAAAAAATATTGAGGCTCCGGCACTGCTCTTACTTGGCCAGATTTTGCCAGTTCTAAACATCTTATCCAGATATTCTTTGATCAGCTCTAGCTTATCAGGGGACAGAGAGTACAGTTTCCCAGAAGGTGCATGCTTTCCAAGTTCGAGATCTATAACCATATCTTGAGATCTATGTGTAGGCAGGGAAGCTTGCACGGCTTTTCCAAAGATTTCAATGAAATCTTTATATTGGACTAGCAATCTTTCAGCCAGTGTCTATAGGTCTTCGCCCATGCTAATTTCCATTATCCGGTGGACTTTACTAGTGGACAAATACCTAGATTCCCCCTTGCCCACATATATAAGACCAACATCAGAACTCAATTCCAGAATTTCAGCAAATTCAGAAAAATCCATCATCTCTTCTATCTGCACTGGTCTTTTTAGCTCCAGGCAATAAGGAGTGGTGACTCTTAGCTTATCACATTGTGCCATTATCCAATCGAAACCTAAAATGAGTGGACAACCTGGTTCCAAGCACGCCACTTCAGTAACCAAGTTGAGAGTCTGGTTTTTTCCTGATCTTGCATCAGGCATACATATCTCTACGTTCTTCAGTTGAACTGTACCCGATCTCTCGAGTATTCAGCCGTCAGTGCTGTCCAATCTCAATGGAGTTTCTCTCTTTACCTAGGGCATCATCCTCTGTTCCACAAAATCGGTATCAAAAATCATTGCCTCTGTACCAGTATCAACCAAAGCATTAATAGAAATTTCGCTTTTATTTCCTTCATATACCCAAGATAACTTAATAGGAATCGAAACTTCAATCCTTGATGTTTTAATACCTTTGCCTGCACATCTGCATTTCCAACCAAGGAGACATCCGACACCACCACCCATTGTGGTCTTTTTTTATGGTTGCTGAGTTGAGGAGTCAACTCTTCCTCAACTTTTCTCTCTTTAGCTGGTTTTGTCTTTTGTATTAAACAAAGAGAAGAAGAAGAAGATAAATTTCGAACACAAGAAGAAACAGAAAGTAGATTAATATTTATAAGCTCCCATTCATGTTTCTTCTTCCAATTACTAACAAAGATGCTCTTGTTTACAACACAGATATTAAACCAATCCTGCGAGACTGTTTGACCTGACATACTACACAGTCCGCATCCCTAATCATACTCGCAATCCAACTCATCCTCTGAAATAATGCTCCCAAAACATACCAGTACTACTACTGAAGAAATCACTGCATCTGTCACCTGCACTACTGCCACCTTCTTGTTATCTATCTTTCCTTTTCCCTTGTCCTTACCCAAGCCCTTAGCTGCTGGTTTCCAACCTGAAGTACATTCTCTCTTGATGTGTTCTTCGGAACTGCACTTGATACACTGTCTTTCCTTCATATGAGCTTGCCTTATGGAGTAGGTAACTTTATCTTCTTCTGGCTCTTTCTCGCACTTGCTTGAGATTGTGGACTTATCAGAGGTGGCAGTAGCCTTTTGCTTGTCTGCTAGCTTACTCTTCTTCTTTTGGATACTAGCTGTCTTAGGGGCCTTCTGTTTCTTGTCAGTAGAAGGCTTGTGTTCAGGTTTATGCTCGGGTTTTCTTCCCTTTGCTGCTGCAGCTGTCTGCTCTTTTAACTTGCATCGATTTTGGATCTATTGCTCATACTGCTTGTTGTTTTTCACATCTATTCCTACATTGATAATTGCTTGGAGGCATATTTCTGAACTGGCTGGTGCTAGGTCTAAAGAGTCCTTGTTCACACGCTTCATATACGCGCGTATATCTGCTTGAAGACCTGTGCTTAGGTATTCCCATAACTGCTCTCACAGTAGATTAGCAACCATGTTATGCATACGCATTCTTAATATATAATACTTGATTCTTTCTCCAAATTTCTAGTATTCCATCTAGAGGTTTCTCTTGGCCTTACGAACTTCATTTTTATTTTCGTATATAGCTATGAAGTCTTTAAGAAAGTCTTCACAGGTTACCCACATAGTCCAGCCAGATTGGAGGTCTAGCTTGCGTTTTTGTTTGTTGGCAAGGTACCAAGTTTTGGCACTATCAGTTAAGAGTGTCCCAACATAATGAATCTTGTCATTAGCAGTCTCGTAGGTGACTGGCATGTGTTCGAATACTGTGGCGACATCATTACGGAATGTCTTGAGTTTGGCTAAACTTCCATCATATTTATCAGGCTGGAGAATATTTCAGGATTCCTTTGTTGTAGGAGGTAGTTGAGGGATTTCGGATTGTTGTCGGGAGTGTTTAGTGATGTCTGGGGCTGGTCTGTGTCTCACAGTAGAAGCAGTGCCTAAGGGATCCTCAGGATCTCTTAGCTCCCTCTTTAGAGATACAATAGTTTTCAGTACGGCTTCCCCAGCTTCCTAAATGGTAGTATCACTATTAATTCGGTCCTGGGTTTCTTGTTCAATCTTCTTCTTTGTCTACTTGTGTAGCGGAACTAGCTGGTCATTGACTTGTTTGAATTTCTTGCATGCCGACTCAACTATCAAGGTAGTCTCGGTTTTCAGGAGGTTAGTCATGCTATCCGATTACTTCCTGAATGTGTCAGCTATCCAATTAGTAAGTGTTTTTACTTTCTCAGATTGGGAGGTCCTCTCAGCTTGTATAATTTCAAGTTCAGCCTGGACCTGTCATCTGAGTACTTTGAGTTCCTCATACAGTGTCCTAGCAGCTTCATAAATAATATTTTGGGCATCCTGTAGCTTTTT
>Ga0307514_10003423_pt1 | contig 15259 bp, 22 predicted proteins | sample 16_EM_MG_FD_203088 | JGI IMG/M metagenome (GOLD analysis project Ga0307514, IMG submission 203088) | Populus trichocarpa ectomycorrhiza microbial communities from riparian zone in the Pacific Northwest, United States - 16_EM | ecosystem: Host-associated > Plants > Roots > Unclassified | place...
GTAGTCCCTTCCCAATTGGGAATCACCTGTCTTGATAACGCAGCCCCAATCCCAATATCATACATTCAGACTGACATACATGACCCAATATCTCAAAGAACTAATAAACAATAAACGAAGACATCCCTATCTATATTTAAACATACATGAGGCTGAATCCTCAGGTCACACGCTTCCATATTCCTAACCTCTTGACGTCACACATGACGCATTGTCGTCGATGCCCTAATAGGTGATCAGTCTATTAGCCTAACGAACAATAAGGTATAGGTTCCCCTAATTAGGGTAGGTCTCTTACTTGAGCCTTAACATTACTCCGCGTTTCGAGGCAGTCATCTCAACTAAACACTTATCCCAAGACCGTTCTAGGAGCTCATGTTAGCAATAGCTCAAGTAACTTCCCTGTGGGCTACGAGTACTAACATCCCAACTGCTAGATACCCTCCTCCCCAGAAACTGGAGTTCCCAAAGACTGGTGTGCCTATTGTATGCCCATGGCCGTTAAAAACCTTCATTATTGCCAAAAAACCTACACGGGAAAAAGATGACAAGTAAGGAGTATAAAAGGTACCATGTTTGCCAGTTAGAGCCCTTTGCTCTACCTATGATTGCCCAAGTTGCCTTGTTATACTTCCCGTATATCCCGTGGCTTGTTGGGATAGCGTTCACGGAATACCTTGACCCTTTCTGGACAGTTGTCCAACTTATCGAACGTTTCCCAAGTATCTTCAAACTCTGTATACCCAACCTATTGTACTCTGTATTTGACAACACTGCGGATTTTGCGAGAATCGATGATACATTCGACCTCATAGACATCTGGATCATCGTCGTCCATTTCTTAATCCTCGTCTCTCCTATTGAATGCCTTGAGGAGTGTAGTATGAACCATATTGTGCTAGCAAGTACCTTCTGGGACTTCCAATCGATATACATAGGAACTAATAGCCTCAATGACCTTGTACGGCCCTATCCACTTATTGGTGAGAGATCGATTGTTGCCTGCTTGTACTTGAAGGTTCTGGCAGTCCACTAATACCTAGTCATTGACAGCAAATCGTCGTGCTTTTTCGATATTGATTGCACTTCATTTGTTATTGATTTGCTTAAGGGTATCATGTATCTAGTTATATACTGTGGTCATGCAGTCTAGCCATTCTTCTGCAGTGGGTGAAGAGAAGGTATAGTCATCCAAGAGGTGTATTGTACGAGGGTCGAAGCTATAAAGACTTCGGTAAGGTGAGTATTTGTGGGTCGAGGTGGCAGATGTGTTGTAAGCAAACTCAGCTAGGGGTAGTCATGCTCACCAGTGTTTTTGTCGATCATGGCAGTAGATACATAAGTACTGCTTCAGGGTCTGGACAGCGCGTTCTGACAGTCCCTCTGTTTGTGGGTGGTAGGCAGTTGAGAGGTGAAGTTGAATACCTAGACAGTTGTTAAGTTCCTTGAGGAACCTAGAGGCGAATTGTGGTCCACGGTCTGAGGTGATATGTCAAGGAAGGCCATAGAGTCTCTAGATCTCATTGATGTAAGTAGCAGCTACATCTGCTGCAGTCCACGTTGTTTTTGTGGGTAGGTAGTGCAGAACTTTCGTAAATCGATCTGTGATGACGAGTATAGCGTTAAACCCTTCTGACTCTGGTAGCTCACCCACGAAATCCATGGCAATCTCCTCAAATAGTCGTTCCCCAGTTGGCATTAGTACTAACTTCGTTTGCCTACTATGCCTGTCTGCTTTTGCCTTTTGATACCTAATACACCCTGCCACATACTTTGCCACATCCTCTTGCCAACCTTCCTATATGAAATTCCGAGATACCAATTCCTGCGTTCAATGCCTGCCCCAATGCCCTGCCACTTGTGAATCATGGTGCTATCATAGCACGTCTAACTTGTGCACTTCTGGCACTACCCAAAGCCTATCCTTCTTTTCCCAACCCGAAATGTCAATGCCCTGCAAGTCTATATCTTCTGCCTCAAGTTCCACATCTTCTTCATCAACCAATAACTGTCCATCCTCAAAAAACATCATTTCCATGCCAGATTTTTCCTCCCCTGAACGCCTAGACAGACCATCAGCCTTGCCCATCTTGGTTCCAAGTCGATAGTGAATAGTATAAAAAAATTCTGACATGCGGAGGTACTACGACGCCTGGCGGGAGTTGAGTTTCTACTTGGTATTGAAGTATTGCAGACCCTGATGGTCGGTATAGACGTTCACTTGGACTCCTACTAACCAGTCTCGCCACTTCTGGAAACTATCTACAATTGCAAATAGTTCCCTATCATGGATAGGCCAGTTTCGTTGGGTTGCCGTCAGAGTCTTAGCATGATATTCAATAGGGTGGAGCTTCTTGATGCCATTGGAGACGTGGTATTGTCTGAGGATACCGGAGATTGCCTGGTTGCTAGCATCTTTTTTAACGATAGTTTCGAGAGTGCGGTCAAACTGTGTGAGGATAGGAGCAGAGAGGAAGCATTGCCTGAGTTCGTCAAAAGCAGTTTGCTGAGCTTCTTCCCAAGAGAAGGGAAAGTCTTTAGTCAATTCAGTCAAAGACCTGGCCTTTGAGCTGTAGTTGAGTATAAATCAGCGATAGTAGTTGGCAAACCTGAGGAATGCTTGCACTTCCTTCTTCTTGGTAAAGGTTGGCCATTTTGACATAGCTTCGAGCTTGCTGGGATCGATCTGCAATTGTTTCCCATTCATGATGTGCCCTAGGAAGAGAGTTTGCTGTACATGGAATTTGGATTTAGGGAGGTTGACTGCTAGTCCATAATTGATACAAAGCTAGAGAACTTGTTCGACCAATGCCTAATGTTCTGCCTCAGTGGTGCTACCAAAGATGAGTATGTTATTCAAGTCCCAGATACATCCTACCGTATCCTTGAAGATTGTATCCATCATCTCTTGAAAGCTAGCTGGAGCGTTGATTAATCCGAATAGCATAACAGTATACTCAAAGAGGCCCTTTGTTGTTCGAAATGCAGTCTTCCACTCATCACCAATTGCAATCCTAATCAAGTTGTACCCATTCTTGAGGTCCAGCCTCGTAAACCATATGCCACCTTTGGTCTTGTCTAGGAGTTCACTGATGAGAGGGAGTAGATATTTGTTAGGGATGGTAAGGCAATTAAGAGCCCAATAGTCAATACAGATCCTAAGGGATCCATCCTTTTTATGTACAAATAGCATAGGAGCTCCTGTTGTAGAGCGGGAGTGACAGACCTTCCCTGTAGGAGTCTCTGATTCTAGGTATTGTCGGAGTGCCTCGTCCTCTTCCCATGTAGTCTTGTATATAACTCCAGTGAGTATCTTAGCGTTGGGATCAATAAGTGTGATCTGGTGGTCCCAGGACTTATGTTCAGGTAAACATGCTGCCTGTTCAGCGGAAAAGACTTGTGTGTAATGAGAGTATCATTCCCGAACATCAATGATTAGCAATACCTCACTATCAACTATAGGTTCGAGGTCTAAATCCAATGAAGTAACAGAAGGTATCCACCGCACAGAGCACTTAATAACTATACCTGTATTTACATTCCTTAAACACCTGCCCTCAGTATCTACCATAAACCCATTTTCAACCAACCATGACAAACTCAATATCAAATCCTTATTACCAATATCCAATACCTCAGTATCCAAAGAGAACTTACTGATAAACACCTTATCCTGAAGTATCTGAATCATTGTATTAACTACGAAATTTCCTCCAGAACGATTTGTCCCATTACCCTGTTTGACATTCACTTTCCTAGCTCTTTTCCACACGCACATTTTCTTTGCCAACCTTTCTCCAACCACGGTTGCACTTGCTGCACAATCTACAATAGCTTCGACTTCTTCTCCAGCAATCAAAACTCGTACTGTCAGAAGGAGGGTATGCCTTGGAGTATGTCCAACAGCTAGGCTCGTACTCCTTATTCGTTTCCCGATTGATCCTCATTCTCAGAACTAATCTCCATAATTCTGAAGTGTCCAGTCTCCGTTCGTAGCTTCTTTTGTGTGGGCTTGGTAGCAGGATTAGGAATGAAGGGTGGGGGTGTCTTTGCTCGCCATCCTGTCTTACAATCACAGAGAAAGTGTCCCTTATGACCACACTTGATACACCTTTCTTCTGTTCTTCTCTTGTCCTTAGTAGAATTGGAGACTAATTCTCCAAAGGTCGGCTTATCTTTGGGCTCATCTCCTCCCTTAGGCTGTGTTCGGTCTTCGAATGAATGCTTCTTGCCCTTGTTTTTGTTCTTTGCATTGCTATCTTTGTGATGGAATTCCGTAGTAGCAATGTCCATCTCAAGGAGTTTCTGTTTCCATCTTATAGGATTGGATCGAAGATCTTTATAGTGGGCCATTGCAAGATGTAATCGAGAGGGGATGCCATTAAGAATGATGTTGATAAGATGATGGTCAGTCATGTCTGCATATACGTTGAGTTTATTGACATCATTGAGGTACTTCTGAACCGAGCCTGTCTGTTTAAGTGCCACAATATCGTTATATGCCTTATCTGCCTGATCATGGTCCTCATAATAGCCTCGGAGTGCCTCCTTAACTTCTGACCATTCCTGATACCTATGTCGATTTGCCTTCCACCATTCCAATGCCTCCCCTTCCGTACACAACCCAATATATGCAAGCTTCTATTGTTCATTTCGTATCCTAGTGATAATAAAGTAATCATCCATTTGTAGTATCCATCCTTCCAGTTTGTGTTGTTTCCCACTAAATGGTTTGGATGGATGAGCTTTGCCAGCGATTAAGTCGTCATGCTGTTGTTGTTGCTGCCTGTGTCTGTGTCTGTTGTCTGGTGGGGGAGATGGAGTGACATTAATCACTGGGTGATATAGAGGTGTAGATGGTGGTGGTGATGGTGCTTGTTGTTCGACCACTCATTCTAGCAACTGCACTGTATTTTGTTCTTGTGACCTAGCGCGAGGGGATTCTGGTTGGACTTCTAGTCTTCTTAATTGGTTTTCGATGCCACTGAATCGGCGGTCATACTACTGGTGTCATCGTTCGCTGGTCTCATAGAGGATATTCTGATTAAGGAAGGCACGTTTGAGGTCTTCATTGATCCTCCCAAAGCCTTGATATAGGGCATCATTGATCTGGTTAAGTTGTTGACTAACACTGCCTGCAAGTTGTTGGGTTTGATTTGTAGCCACATTGGCTGTATTCTGGATGTTGGCAGCTACTTGATGTAGAAGGCCAGTGGAGTGGGCTTGCTGTCTTTTGAGTTTGTTTAGCTCTGCAATGGCTGCGTCTTTCTCACGCTGTAGTTGCTGTAGCTGGTTGATCATATGAGTGGATGCTTGGGCAGCAGGTGTCACAGCTTGACTTGCGGGGGTCTTTCCCTTATTTCGTGCTGCTGGGGGCCTAAACTGTACACTGGTGCTTCCAATAACTTCGTCAGGGTTACTGTCAGTAGATGGAGCAACAATACCAGGAGCGGGGGAGCGGGGCTGAAGAGATGGTAGTGCGGTTTGTTCTTCAACCCATCCTTCAAAATTAAATGCTGATTCTGGACGATAATATGGTACCATGTCGACGTCCTTCAGAGTATCTTCTACAGTGGGGTTCAGGGGCATAATCTGCGGGCGTTGTGACATATTGGAGTGCTGCTTGTCTATTTAGACAAAAATAGGCAAGCAGAGTAATATTATGGGAGCCCTGAAGTACTCGAGAAATAATAGGATAAAATAGAGTAAGAGTCACAGTAAATAGAATTATGCGGGTGTTCGAATACCCAGACCTGGCGTAAATGTGTGTTCGATTAGAACGAAGTATAAGATAGACTTAGAACTCCACTTGGGGCTTGATTCATTAACTATGTAAACGCGGCGGCTTATATAGAACCCTTGATCAGATAACAAGGTTATCTGATCTTTGCTAGAACCTTCTATCATGACTAGTACTTATCAGCTGCCTCTTGCCACTTCAGGTAGTCCCTTCCCAATTGGGAACCACCTGCCTTGATAACGCAGCCCCAATCCCAATATCATACATTCAGGCTGACATACATGACCCAATATCCCAAAGAACCAATGAACAATAAACGAAGACGTCCCTATCTATATTTAAATATACATGAGGCTGAATCCTCAGGTCACACGCTTCCATATTCCTAACCTCTTGACGTCAACCATGACGCATTGTTGTCGATGCCCTAATCGGTGATCAGTCTATTAGCCTAACGAACAATCAGGTATAGGTTCCCCTAATTAGGGTAGGTCTCTTACCTGAGCCTTAACAGACACTTTTAATCAAGAAGGGTGAAAAACAATCCCTATGAACTGGCAATCGGTAAAATGATATCTGTAATCTGAACTCTAGAAACAGGGTCTTAATCTTTACGGAAGTGGAACTTGAAAGTGAAATCTGAGACAATGCACCCATGTTAAGAATCCCATAAATTTATGGAAAGAACAAGAATGGAAGTGGAAACAAGATTCGTGATTCAGTGACTCCGCTGCCATGTGATGACTCTGCAATACAATGCTGTCGGCCGGAATTTGTGTGTGGAATCTGTCATCAGGATTTTGCATTCTGGATTTTAGTAATTGCATTATGGGTCTAGCAGTAATAATGGAACATATGTATACATATAATATGACCAAAATATACAAAGCTGAATAAGGGGTTAGTATGGCAATAAAAACAGTTGCAATTGTATAAAATGCATGCAAAATGGTACTCTGTACCATATATATGGAAGTCATTTCCATGTAGAAGTGGAATTGGAGTATGATTTTGTCAATTAACAATTTCATTGAGTACTATATAGAAGCAAAATTCAAATTTTAGCTAAGTATTCTTCTTTATTGGAATGACTATGGAAGCGTATTATGCAGAAAGGAAATATTACTTCAACCTTCCATGCTGGTCCCATATCTCCAGCGAACCATACATTGATGCAAACATCTACCACTCTCGTACAAACTTATATAACTAGTAGAAAGTGCATTCCTATTTCTGCCTGACCAAAGAAATCATATGCATATGCAATAGTAATAGCTACTCATAAGCTTTCACAGTAATAGAATTTCTGATTATATAGCCCATGCTATCCTCCTCAAGCTTGCTTCCATCCATCAATGCTCTTATCTTTCGCTGCCACCTAGTAACAGACAACTGCGCTGCTATGACTGGAATTGAATTTGAAACCTGTGAGCTACTCAAATTTCTTGATATTATACGCTGAGACCTGTGTAAAAGTCCTTTCCCGGATTCTGGTCGTGGGGTTTCCGGCACTTGTAGCTATATTTCTTATTTTAGTTATATGGTTATTCTTTTCAAATATTACTAAGGAGCATTATCATACTAACAATGATTTCGGCTGGCAGTACGGACCTTGTGTCTTCTATGGTACAATTTTGCACAGAAGTATTTTCTTTTGGGGCTGGCTTTGCTTGGTTATTCTGAAAATGCCTCTGAATATTAGGTGGGGTGACAGGGAACAGAATTTCATTTGTGAGCTGCTTTGGACAAGTCCAAATACGATTAGGAAGGGGTTGATTAGTAGCACTATTTTCACCTGCCTTTTCTATCAAACTATTACCCTTTCCCAGTAGCTGGTACTTCTCATATTTATTATTATCTGTTTTCTTCATTCCGGTACTCCAGTTGCCAGTAGGTCTGATTTCCTTATTTTTTGTGGCATATATAGGATTATCTTTGACAAAGACTTTGGCAGTTGCTGTGAGTATTACATAATATCTACTTTCTCCTCCCCAGTAAATTCTGCACTACTCATATGATCCCTCCTTATAGCAATTGAGTTGGTACCATTAATCGAATAACCAGCCCCGATATTCTCTCATGTAGGACCATATGGTTGTTGACCCAGATTATTACTCTTGGGTTTGGAAATATGAGTATTATCTGCGGCTGACTTCTGTTGTTCATTAAAGATGAATAGGCGGCCCTCCTTCACAGCTACGTCGATATTCGAGGTGGGAACGGGTCTGGTAAGAAATGATAAGTTGTTTAGGGGTAGCAGAACAGGATCAGCAAGTGTATTGTTATAGAGAGATTTCTTTTGAACAGGCTCTGCTATTTTATATATGACTGTGCTAAGTACAAGCTGGTGTTTTGCCTCATCACACTTTTTGAACTTGATATTTGTAATTGGGATGCCCTGCTGAGGGGTAGGAGAGAATGATATTCTAGGCTGTTTTGGATATTCCGTGGTATTTTTCGGAATCTGTCGTTAGAGGTATTGATTGAGGGAGTTGATTTAGGGAAGTGATTGATTCTGGAGATTGATTCATAGTTCGTGGGAGATGGCTAGCTATCGAGGTAGGAGGAGTTATAATTTTGACAGGTTGAATATCTAGATGAAATACGGAGATGGCACTGAGTGGCGGCAGAACTAGAGGACTACTGACTAGTAGTGTAGCCAATGGAGTTGCCTTTGAGCACTCTCGAGTTGAGGTTTTCACTTGTAGTGATGCACTAGAGGTCTTTTGGTGATATTGTATTTGTGAAGCAAACCAAATTCCGGTGATGAATACTTCATTTGTAGAAATAATAGCACTGGGAATTAAAGGATTGGAAAATGCAATATTATAGTGCCATGGTTTATAACATGTTCCACAACCAAACACAGGGTCAGCATAATCATCTATGTCCTTTCTAGTTGGGGTCTCCTGGCTCAAATGTGTCGAGAAACCCTATTTAAAGGATTGTTGAGAACTGTCACGTATGGAGGGCATGTGTTCTGGAGGCGTTAATCTTGTTGCTTGGGTCTTTTGACTAGACTTGTTCTGTTGGTTCATATCTGCAGATGGACTCTCCACATCTCCTATGAAGATTCCACATTAAGTTAGGTATGGACTATGAGGATTTGTGTAGTATAGAATTCCTACATCTTATATTACTTGGCTGAGGTTTATTATGAGAATTGGAGGCAGCAGGAGTCTCAGTCCCTTGGCCTAAAGCACCATCTTGCAGCCCCCTAGCTCCCCTCGATTTCGAGCCAGAATAGCTTTTTGGATTTCCAGATCTGGAGTTTTCTGGATTCCTATGACTTTGTTTAGATTCAGTACCAGACCCATCTTGAGGTTCATCCCCTCTCGTTGATTTAGACCTAGACCCACTACCACTACCACCACCACCACCTTGTCTCTTCTCGCATAGAATGTCTCAGTATTTCACTAGTGTTCTCTCTTTATCCTGAAATATGTATTAGCATTACTTGTCTGGAGCTGCAAGTACAGCTCTACTGCTATAACCAAAAACTAGGTTTGATTTTTTTAAGGAGTTATTAATCATATTCAGCCTATCTAGACTATGGCGATAACCAGGTTTGATTGACGGAAGTACATACTTCATTTGTCCATTTTGTAAGCCTGATTGTCTTCATTATCCTAGAAAATATTTGCTGTAGCATTGTTTTATAGTCTTTTAAACTGTCAAGGGGATATTCTTCCTTCAAGCGATGCAATTCAGTAAATCTATAAATCAGCTCATAGTTCTTAAGCTTATCATGCATATTGTGACCTAATGGGTGAGTGGTTGGGAATAGCCATTGCATGGCAGTGGCGCGGAAGGCCTCCCAAGTAGTTGATGGCCCAAAGTCGAATTCCTTGTTGGATGGTCGAACATAACCTGTATATAATAGAATAATTTCTGGAGTAGGTGATGTGGGTTGGATATCTATTTCACCTCGAGCTTTCATGTTAGAAAGAGTTGCTTTTTACAAAAGTGAGATTTTTATGTAGGGTAAGTATAGAGATAGCATTGGAATTTAGTTCATACCAAGTGGAAAGGAAGTGACAACCCGGTCAAACTTTGACTGAACCTTATGTTTCTTAAGAGCTGGAAGAGATGGGGCAGATAGGATAGGTAGGGTTAGTTCAGCGTCAGTATCATCAATCTCAATTGTGCTCTCTTGCACACATTTTTTGCCTGTGCCACTCTTGTTTATATCAATATTCCTATTCCCTATCACTGGGCGAGTCACCTTAACTAGGGTTAGTGGTTCCTGTTTGATTTCAACTGGGCTCGATTTCTTCTTGGCTTGCTGAAGTGCATCGATTAGGGCAAGTTCTGTCACACCTAAGCTGTATGCTGCCTGCTTAAGACCACTTTGACGTACAATTGGAGGGGAGCTCGGTATATTAGGGTCATTGCTTTGTAGAGCTTGTCCAGTGCTGGATCAAGAAGTGAACTGGCCAGTAATTTGATTGCAGTTCAGGTTCCTAGCAACCGAGCCTGCTTTCTGTTTTGGCAATGCTATTGGCCTTTGGGACAATCTCGCAGATGTTACAGATGCAGGAGGTATCATATTCTTCTTTGGAACTGCTATTGCAGGTTCATCAGTATCCTCTTGTTCCTCCTCCTCCTCTTTCTCATCACCATCATTACCAACATCATCTGGGCCCTCTTCCATACTGTCATTAAGGTCTTCGTATGCTTCATCACAGCTATTGTCACTGTCAACATTTTCCTGGTGAAGGCAAGCATGCTTCTGCGAATAATTTATTGCATCCTTGACTAGGCGGTGGGCAATCCAATTTTGGTCAGCTCTGTTTAGATACTTCCAGAATCTTTTGTCATTCAAGAGGTCCTCTTTTACAGTGTTGATACCATTCCCTGTCACACGACTGAATGGTAGTGGGTCATTTGCTGCATCATATTGATGGAGTTTGTGAATGTCACATAACTTCCTCACTTGTAGCTATATAGACATTAGTAGAATACATACTATAGAAACAAAGAATGCCTACCCTTATGGCTTTCCATACTCTTCTTGGAATGTTGCAATTCCAGCATTTCCATTGAACTGGTGGAGCTGGATTATCAGGCTTTTAGATAATTTTATTCACTTTCTTGGCAGGCCTTTTGTTCTTTGCCGCTGAAGATGGTAGTACTACTATCTTGTTTGAACTTGTCACTGCCATGGACATGTCAGTAATCGAGAACTCGAAGGGCTGAACTCTCATACATTGCTTCTTTACTGGAGCCTTTTGCACAGGCTTTTGATACTGAACTCCCTTCTTGTGTCTTGTTTGCTCCTTGAGTTCCTCCTCTAAATCATTATCTTCATCATCATCCTCTTCTACATTATATCAGTAACCAGTTTGGCCCAAACAGGAATTGAAGATGATATTGTATACCCTGTTCCTGACCTTGATTTCTTTGTCGTTGCTTCTGAGCAGCTTCTTGGAATTGCTTAATCTGTTTTGAGGTAAGCCCCTTGACATTGATTGAGGGTGACATGGCAGTCCCATAGACCGATAGAGGCTTTAACTCCGAGACGTAATACAGTTAGCACAAATTGCAGGGAACGAGAAGCTATTGATATAGTACTACCGGGAGATCTCGAGAAGCATTACCTTGTACTAGAGTATCGATGTGATACTTGTGAAATAGCCCCAAACCTATGTCCTCTTGCTTGGACATCAGCAACCAACAAATTCATTTTTGTACTACTAACCTACACTTACTGCAACCCTCCAGGGGTCCTTGGTTGTCTTGAAATGTAGAAAGGTTAGTCTTATAATTGTGTCCGAGAGGTAGGGGTCGAGTTGGCTGAGCAAGAGCTATAGTGAGTGATGAAGCCCTTAGAAGTAAGTCATTAGGACAAGCATACTTTTTGAAGTGCCCTTCTGGTATTAGCTCAGCAAGATACTGACGCGGAGTTGGGAGGGGAATTGCGTGTTGCTAGGGATCTGGGCACTATCACGAGAGAGCGAGCCTGATGGGTAAGGGTCACACACACGTGACTCTCAGTACGTATGTATGGTGGTATATAGTTTGGAGGGCGTGGTCCCATTCCTCCTCATCTTGTACCTACATCATCTGAACAGAATAGACTTCAATTATTGTCATCAACTCACTCTATAGGCTCTTCACTCTTGTGGGTTGATCTCTGCTCTTGCATGATTTCTATTTGTTCCCTACAAACCAAGCTCCATTGCCTCTCCTGTTTAAATCACAGCGAATGCCAAGATCAGCCTAGAGTGAGAACACTCCATGGCCACAAATTAGATTTACAGGGTATGTTAGTACATAGGTGCCTTGAACTTCACTACTCCGTTTTCAATCTGAGTATGCATGGCACCCAATACTCGTAGTAGGATCAGCCCGAAAGGCAAATGGCAATACCTGTGTACTTGTGGAATAGAACTAGTTGCACACTAGTGAGCTCAATCAACATGGTACTATCATCAAATTCAATCTTCCGTCTGCCATTTTGACTCCAATGAGTTGTCAGACCTTAAAGTATTTCAACCACCTGTTGCTGAAGATTCAGAGAATGAAGATAACCTTCGCCGAATATAGTGCCGAAGGCACCTTCCAGGCCGTGAGCCTACAGAACAGTTGGGAATACCACACCGGCATGCAGGAGATGGGCAGACTACAAACCAATATCCAACATCTTCATCTAGCAATTCTAGCATATCTCGTAGCCGACTACTTACCAATTCAGCAATTGCACAAAGTGAACAGCATCTTAGCAGATCCGAGAGCTCTCATGAACATGAACTCTAGAGATTACCTGGGGAAAACAGAGCTCTTACTGAGGATGACAAGATAGATGATAATGACGATATGGACGCAAGGGATCATACTGACCTAGATGCTATTTTACATATTCAAAACCTCACTGTAGATCAAGGGCCAGAGCCTCCAGCTAATCCAAACTTTCATCTGGACAGAGATCCCAACAGCTCTAGAAGTGATTCGAGCCAAAGTGATGATAGCAATTATAATGCAATTGATAATAATACAAGTGATAGTGATAAAAGTGATAGTGATGAAAGTGATGAAGTAGAGGATGAACAAGTTAATAATGAAGATGAAGACGAAGAAGTCATGGAAGCTCAAACTTATGTTACAGAGTTCTTTGAAGGTTACCGCTTAGATGACCTGCTAGAGGGTCCTGGTAAGTTCCCCAAGTCTCTCACTTGGACCTAACGTTACTCTAACTATGTGGAGATCTACCTGTTGATGAGGCACTTAACTTGTGGATATTATTGCTTCTTTGGAAGAGTCAATTCAAGGTTACCAACCATGCCTTCAAATCACTCTGAAATATTCTCTCTAGATTTGCTTTATTGCCCTCTTTTCAAACACTAGTTACGCAGCTTCAAAAGCTTGTGGGATATATTAAGGCACACAAGGTTGACTGTTATGTTGACCTGTATATAGCATTTATAGGCAAGGCTTCATTGAATTGGAGAGACACCCCCATCACTGACCGACAATAGGGCGATATCAAGATCTCGATGCTTGCTCTTGTGATGAGCCACCTTACTTCTATCTTCAACAATAAGAGGGCTTAAATCCACATATCAGAATCTGTCCCGATCAACTTGCTCGCCGACTGTGGAAGACATTCACATATTTCCCATTAATACTCAGGCTTCTTTTGCAATATGCGAGTCCCAAGAGAGTTACAGAGCTTGCTTCTTATGGACATGCAAAATATGGAATTGATCCCAATGATGCCTACGGGAACGGTGAACCAATATTATATTCTGATTGAGAAGCACTTACAGACTTCTGGACTGGTTGCCTATATGAGCAATTATATAAAAAAGATTGGTTTCCAGATGAATTATATCGGGATATTGCCTTTCTCCTCACCTTTGATGGGCTGAACATCAACAAGGCCAAGAAGGGTCCAGGCTATAATAAATTCATATGTAAGTTGTCATCCTTGATCTTTGGTATCATGTGTGCTTTTCCCATGGGCTGGTAAAGCCAAAAACAGGGGAATTTCATGTTTAAGGCTGACTTGTATTCATGTCTGACTTTTGTCTTGCCATTTTGAAAAGTGAGCTAACCAGTTATGGGCAAAGTCCTTTTAATCAATCTTAATCTCCCACTCGATGTCCGCGTTAAGAAAGAAAATCTCCTCGTTGCAATCGTCATTCCAGGTGTCAATGAGCCAAAGCTGGTTAATTCGTTCATGTACCTCTTGGTGATGAAGTTTGAGAAGCTTCACAATAGCGTACCAGCAATTGACAGACTGACTAAGGAACAATTCAGGCTTCATGGGCATATCACAGAAGCAAGTGCTGATCAATGGGCTTTTGCAAAGGTGCTGCAATTTAAGGGTCTTGGATCCAAAAAAGGATGTCGAATATGTGACCTCATCGGTATAGTAACATTCTCCCCTTACTCTACCACATCCATTGGGAAAGAAGTCTCCATATCGCTTTTTAAGATATAGGTTGGATATACATAGTATCGAACCCGATATGCAAGGTCAAAAAAAAGTGGCTTGAACGTAAGCTCAGCCTATGTCTTGAAAACTGACATGTACCTTTGTTCACCAGTGGATGCGTAGTCCTAAGCTAGATGTTCACCTAGTTAATTACTGGTACCTCATTTCTATGCTTTTTCTTTACTTATCATATGGAAATATCTGAGCTATTGCTAATATATTACCAGAAGTCCGATTTGGAACTATATATTACCATGTTTTCTGCAAACGTGACGATTTAAACCCCGAAGATCAAGCTAACCCACATATTGTTACAGGTGATTACCCGTTTCTTCACCCACTGTTGCGCCGTAACCTAAGACGTCAAATGTTAAATGTTGCACGGGTGAACGATGCCCAATTAAGGCTTGATACAGAAATCAAGGGTGTGAGTGCTCTGATAAAGCTCAAATTACTCAAATTCCCTGCTGCTAATTTATATGACACTATGCATACTTATTTATTGAATACCACTCGTAACATGATTGGGTAGGTATCCATCTTAAAATCGTCTTGTCAGCTATTTGGATCTGTACTAACTCATTCCTGTACTTCATGATATATTATGGATGGGTATCGTACAATTCAATCATGCAGTCCCTGTACGGTGCCACTGACGGCATGTAGAACACAGAAATGAAGCATATAACATTGAGGAAGATAATGATGACTCAGATGGAGACAAAGAACATGACAATAATATCCCGGAGGATCTATTGAATGATGACCTATTGGATTACCAAGATGACCCTGTGGGGTTAGATAATCATGATGACTTTATCTTGACCAAGGAAATTTGGGAGACCATAGGAGCTGAAATACATCAAAGTTGGACAACAGTTCCAAGTGTCTATGGTCGCCCTCTACGTAATATCATGAAGTATTGGAAGTCCTTCAAAGCTGCGGAGTGGAGTAACAGGATCCTACTATATTCTGTACTACTACTGCATGTTCGAATGACACAATGATACCTTGTGCATTCGAAGATATTTGTGTAGATCTGGAGCTTTGTCTGTATGCGGACTATCACAAAGGATCAG
>Ga0307514_10003424_pt1 | contig 15256 bp, 13 predicted proteins | sample 16_EM_MG_FD_203088 | JGI IMG/M metagenome (GOLD analysis project Ga0307514, IMG submission 203088) | Populus trichocarpa ectomycorrhiza microbial communities from riparian zone in the Pacific Northwest, United States - 16_EM | ecosystem: Host-associated > Plants > Roots > Unclassified | place...
TTTTTGCCTGCCACCAGCGCATATTTTTTCTTTCTCGTATGCACATCCGCATATTATGCAAAGATTGGTGAATGGGTCGACCGATCCATCAATGATTGCTGAACGGGTCGCGCTAACAGCGGCCTGTACGCAATTGGTGGATGGGTCGAACGATCCGTCAATATTGACCCATTGGCCAATGGGTCAACCGATTGACCAATCGTCATGATTGCTAAACGGAACAGAACATAAACAAGGTGAAAACCCCATGCGGGAAGTAATTAATCCCGTAAGTTCAACCAAGGATTCTGCACCAGAGTTGAGCACCTGTTCTCACAAAATTGGCAGCACCAGCCCTATGAACAATGAAAAGGTATACTATGATCTGGTAGTTAATTACAAAAAGAACTTCAGTTTGGAAGGTGATAGATAGTGTGATACAAGTGTTATATTATCGTCTTAAAGTACTAGCTGGTGTAATTCCCCCACTCCAATGCCCATCCAGTCCAGCTATTTTTTTTTGTAACTCATTACTCATATTGAAGCTATTTAGCCTATGACGAGGAAGCGCATCTCCCAGGTGACTGAGGCCTGAGGATTGTCTACTCTACGGGGTTGCTTTCCCGCCGCCTTAAGTACATGTGGAGTTCTGAGATTCCATCCAGCGCCTGGTAGCTATCGAGTATTACAGTACCAGGCCATACATGTTCGCATAGCAACACCTTTTGCCTGACCAACAATCCGACGAATGAACATATATCTTTGATTCACACAACAAGCATACGGGCTATAGGCATAGGAATTCGGGGGTATATACAATGGGATATCTAGTTGATCGTAGTCTACTTAGAATTTCTTTAAAAAGGCCTAATACTTGATATACCATCCATCTGCCCCAATGACTGCTTGAGCTCTACGAGGTATACTCCTCAACCAGTTGGTCAAAATACTCATCTGATACCTTCTTCAAACATCTGGTAAGGGCTGCTTCAATGGCTTCTTTAACGGGGCACCAGCTGTCATTGTAGCGGCTTCAAGGAACTTTTCATGAAGGAGTTCCTTAAGCCTAGCCCAAGTATGTTCAATGGGATTGAGATCTGATGAATATGGAGACCGTTTCATAACATTATCCCATCTCAGTAAACAGTTTTTGTAGTGATATATACCTATCGATGCCGCATCTTAAATGGGACAGAGAGACTCTGTGGGGCAGGGAGGGCGGAGGACGCCAGGTGCGAATGTGGGGCCGCTCAGAATGTGGTGCACCTGCTGCGGTGCCCACTGGTGGGAGATGGGAGGGAGTGGACGATAGAGGAGGTGGAGCACGATCCGGAGCGGTGCCGGGGGTGGTGAGGTTCCTACGCCAGTAGTTAGCTAAGGTAAGTAGTAAGTGATTGGTTAATGTTAGTTAAATTTTGTACGCAAGGGGAGTATAGTAGGGGGCAGAGACTGGCCCTGGGGTTGGAAAGCCCACTCGTAGGCGCGGCCTCTCGTCATAGTCTACATAGACTGAATACGAGCAATGATTCACCAAAAAAATGCCTGCATTGACTTGCATAAAGATATAGGTTTCACCAATCATAATGTTCAGTAATTCTGCTCTCAGCACTCCTTCAGAGTTTCAACCTCATACCACCTGCCTCTTTGACTCGGGATCACCCATCAAAGCCACCAGATGGGACTTCCAATCACTCCAAAAGAGCACCCCATGTCATCTGGCTAGCAGATTTAGATGGTCGCTTTCCTTGAATTTTATCTCTGTTTCATTTTTGGTACCACCTTCTAAACACCCATTTCCACCTCTCCCCACTATCTTTGTATTCATCACTCCAAAATTGTGCCACTGTCCAACCCTTATCCCTAGTAACCATGCTAGTCGATCTGCAGCTGTGGATGTTTGAATGTTGTTGATTATTGAGATTGATATATTGAGGGTAATATCTTGCTATAACTCCTTATAAGTTCCTAGCTCAGCGCCCATGATGTAGCTATCGAAGGAGTAGTCTGGCAGGCACAGACTTCTCGTAGAGGAACGGGCTTAGGAATTGGAATCTCGAAGAATTGAGTCATTGGAGGGGAAAAGGAGATCTGAACCACATCGGTAGAATCATAACAGTGTAATTTTAGAGAGTGGCGGGGTGGTTTACTAGGCCGGTTGGTACGGCTCCTCCTGTGGTCATGTGAAATATGCGCAGCACACAGTTTACATGGGTGGAGGGGCTACTGGGTATATAGCCAAAACTCGAACACAAATTCCCCGAATGAGAAAAAACATAATCATTTTGGCCCTCTCAATCTATACCTAAGTCCATGACTACCGGCTGTAGGTATCCGGGAGTAGTAGATAGTAGAATACCTAGACCTGCCATACTACTTACTACATTACAATTTCGGGAAGTATGGGGAGTATTGCTACAGAGGGAGTGGCACCATACTTCCCAGTTCTACAGAGTGTACGGTTGGTATGGAATGATCAAGGTGTACTCCCCTCCTACTCCAAAATGGTGGAATGCAGTCACTCTCCTCCGCATGCTCCCATTTTGCTTCCCCACTATGTTACCGTAGTGAGCCGTGGAGTGGTTTGACATGGCCTGTAAAGTAAACACTACAGTACAATCTAATGAATAAAAACTCACATGCGACCGTTACATCTGCTACCGCAAAAAAGAGCACTGTCACGCTAGCGGAATGCTAACGATATTCAACAGCTGAGGGGTACGGTAGAATATGCAGTGTGAACTTTAGCAGTCTGCTTGGCACCGCTATGGGCTGAGACTTGGACTCAGCCTGTGTAACTTCAATAATTATACTCAAAGCAAGAAAATGATTATTCACAGCCTCTTCCCCGATCCAAGTACGGTCTGGACTTCAAGAAACCACTGCATTGTGTGTTTCCAAGTCCGTATCGAAGTGTCTCAAGACCAGAAGCCTTATGTAAGTGTGCCCACTTATATAGGTGGGATCTTGGTCAGTATTTAGATTTAGAAATTTATACAGGGTCACCCCTAGTGCAGTTTCTCTTTTTTATAAATACTGCACTGCCACTCCTCCGCTATGCACACTAGCGGGGAACACGCTAGTGCTTATTTCCATTTAACTGTAGTATCCTACCAGTTACACAGGATTGAGGTATTAACGCCAGTTGTTTTCAGCCAGCGTCAGATCAGTCCGACAGCTGGTTCTGGATGCTTTGTCAGGTATTATACGGTTAGGCCATGCCAGTACTTGTAGTAATCTATAATGTACTTTCTCATGCAATCCAATAACATATGCTAGCATTCCTCTACATAATATGAATTCCTTACCTGAGAGGTAATGGGGGACTCTTTCGGGTACGAGAACAGCCTCTGGTATACCTTATATATGGGGGTAAGGATTGCAATGTTACTACACAGCTCATTTGCGAGCTCGCTACATGTTAGGTTACAGCACTTGCTGGTCATGGTAATGGTCATGGGTAATGTACAAGTACACTACGTTGTGTGACGGCCAGGCATACAGTGCACTACTGTACTAGTATGTCCCTGAATGGGGTTGGGGCATATTAGAGTGCATGCAAAGGCTGAGTAGCTAAGGGGGTTAGGGTCCCGTGATATTGTGCCATGACCATGGGGCTCAGCATTTGTGTATTAATATTTGAAACCGCGCTGCCAAGATTCAATGGTTCTTCAGCTGAGGCTGGTACATATAAACAGCCATCACTAGCACATTTCGTGCTAACGTACTCATGAAGCATTGGGATATCCTAAGTACAGTAGCACTTCTCCTTTAGACGTACGTATACTTGGGTAACCCATGAATTATTGCACCTTGCATGCACACTGGCACAATCCTGCCAGCAGCGTGCAGCATGTGATGATTTATGAACTACCCGAGTAGATCCAGCATACAGCATAGGGTATTAGTGTATGGCTAACTCTGTGTCATAAAATATACCAGCATCAATCTGGAGGGGTCAGCTCACTGGAGACATGGATTACCATTCACCGCCTTTTGATAGTAGCTGCAGGCCAAGACACTAACCTGAATCTTTGTTTGTGATTGGTTACAGACCTCTACTGCAACCGGACTACGCTAGACTATAACTACATAGCGTGAGAGTCTGGTTAGCACGACCCTCCTCAGTAGAAGCAGCGTGATTAGTCTGGTTAGCGTGATGCATGTTTTTTCAGCCCTAGAGACTTTATTTCAACGACCGTGACCAAAACCCCTCCACTCGATCACTCGAACTGCAGCACCGCCAAGGCACTTCTCACCATACTTTCCTGTCTCAAGCACGATGGGTGACCCGCTCTCGAGATTTGTCACTTCTACTTTACTTAACAGTATATTTGGGGCCATCCCACGACTGCCCCAGCTGCAGCGCTGACCAACTCGGCACAAGACTAACCAACTCGCGAGTGTATACCTATACCAATGAGTTCGGGTGCCAAGGCAAAAATTCGGGTAGTCAAATATAGTAGCTAGGGTTTTGCATGCCTCGATAAATTGACTACCAGGCTACAAAGTTGGTTTGCTCTAAGTACAATCACGGGACTTGACATACGATCGCTGCAATTAACCGTATATGTCCGGCCATCTTCATAGTCTTCAGACCGTTATCGTCTGTGATCTCGTACCCAGACTCTTACATATCGTCTGTTAGTTGCTAGTCGTGCCACCACAGGTACTAATCAACTAGTACTTACAGAGCCTGAAGTATAGATAACGGCAAACGTGTACTATACTATTATGATAATTGATGGTATTTCGACAGCGCTTCATATCGTTATCATGCACTATACGATATCTTCACTGCTCCTTCGCACCAGGCGCCAGCCACGTGATACCGCATGAGGTAATATTCTCAACGCTAGGGCTGAAGTTGCCATATTTCACAGCGGGGGAGCCACACAGTCAATATACATTCTGCTGCGGTCATGAGAACTGTCTAATCTGACTGCAATATCTCCACACCGCATAGATAGAACCTAGCGAATAAGGTTTCACCATTGGGCTTATAAGTGCGCTCTTGCATTTTTTTAGCGTATGAATCTAAGCCTCTATGAACCGGCCGGCAGGGTAAACTCTTCAGCCCCACGAAGCTACTTGAGAATTGCCCAGTCTAATTGAGGGGTAAGAGTGGTATAATGAATACTTTATAAGTCCTACGTTTTCCCGACTGTTCCCACACTCCTCACCGCACCGGCATTGCAATTACAATCTCAAGCCTCGCTGACCTTGAGTGATAAAGCCACCGTCAATCAGGACTGCTCAAAAGCTCCACGCACAATGAAATCAACTCTTTTCGGTGCAGCATTCCTTGCTGCCGCTTCACTCGTATGTGCTGCACCCGCAGCACCACTAGTTGAAGAAAGGTCACACCATCCTGAGGTTTTCCGCCCTGATATCATGATTCAAATAAAAGAAGTGGAGCCCGACCATCCCTTTGGTGATACCAACTGGGGTTTAGTTTCTCGTGTAAGTGCTCTGATTCTTCGACTTTCTTCTTGATATTGATGTATGATCTCATGTCTACATAGAGAAATGGCAAAGAAAATGTTCAAACACTCATGAGCATTCATATTCCACACCATGTATCTGGCAAAAAATGTCGATACACCTTTACTCAACCTCATGACCTTGGTGGCTCTATGTCAGCCCAACTCTTCACTGTCATCGGGAAGGTTCCACTCGATGCTACCTTCAACAAGCGCCCATCACGAGATCGCCACATTGCGACCTTCAAGACGGACTGGAAAATTGCCCAGGCCGGGGAGAATGCACAATTCACTTTCTTTGGCGGTGAAACTTTCGACTGCCCAGGCGGTAAGAGTTTGCACCTGGAGCTTGTCCCAGTTGGTGACGATGATTACATCGAATGGTACGATCCATATGGATTCGCTGTTGTGGCTGATGGTTGGTAGAGAAAGTAATTCTCAAGGAATGGAAGGAACGGTATTTTTTCAGGGTTTTGGAACGGTTAGGAATTTTGTCTTGGGGGTTTCAGATAATTAGATGCATATGTTGTGAGGTTCACTGTGGATATACAATATAGCTGGAATGGTGTATTCAGATTGTCATAATGGGAATATTTCTTATCGATTCGATCTTTAGACATCACGGCCTTTGTAAAGTTACTTGCATCATATACATAACTACCTAGGTTGTCGCTGCTTTTAGCTACTTAGTAGTATGTATTTGTGACCCCGCATCACCAGCTGACAGTACCTGGTACAGACAATAGTAGCGGGCCAGATTGAGGTACCTACCAGTAAGGCGACTTAATGAACCTATTCCATCTTGTGTTGAGCCATTCAGCGCCCAGACCTAAAACTGGTTCACTCCTACACACTGCATGTAACGAAACTATTCATGTTTGTGTCGATGAAGCTGCATTGTCCCAGCATACCGTGGAGCCCTTCATGGTAATGGAGCCAAGACCCTGTACTCGTACTCTATTTCATATGCAAGTGTAAACTTGCTATTGGGGCAGGGAATAGCCCAGAGGTGGAAGATAACCTGGGACTTACCTTGAGGGTGCGCTGCCTCTTGAATATGAATATTGAGTTGCCCCCGCGCCGAGATTCCTTAAGAAAGAAAGTGCCATTTAGCGCGAATAATTTGCGTATAGATCTACGTATGATAACTAAGGTAATGCAGTCTACTAAAAATATGCTGGTAGGTAGGTGCAGGCAGATAAATCACATTTTTTTTTTTGAGTCTATACGCCTTTCCCCCGAACGGAGCCTTAGGCTATGAGGCGGAGATAAATCACAGCCTACCTACTCTGTGTGGCATAGATTCATAGAGTGGTTTGGAAAAGATCCCTCTTCTACGTGTATGAAGAATATCTGGTAAGTAGAGGTGGTCAACTCAAACATGTTCAAGAGGATTGAGAAGGGAAGGTGATCACTGATACCAAAACCATACTTATTATGCAGGGGGGGTCGCGGATGCTTTTGCCCACGCACTGTATCTAACAAAGCAGTAATTATTTTGGCGATGTGGACTGGTAACTTGTCACTTTAAAAAACTAGCTAGTCCCCCAACAGCAGCAGGCAGATCTGACATTTCACGCCTGGTGGAATATTAGCTGATGTCTAAGACGTCAAGCTCAGCTTGTCGATTATATATCCGTACTGGCCCCACTTTTACAGAGTTCTATTGGCCCGTGGTTCATCGAGTCTATTGGTGTTGGGGCCATGCTATAGCGACCTAAATGTGTGCTGATCCCTGCGCGGCTGAATCTCGGGGACTTTCTGCATGTAAGAAAAACATGACGGCGATTCCTTGTGGGCTTGACATTGGCGTAGCCTAGATAAATAGATGTATTTTTTTTGTGTCCATAATTCCGTATCATACGGTATGTCTGTGGAGATAGATAAATAGCAATGTGCCTGTGCCAGAGTGACTCAGGACAGGTAGAAAGTTTTTCCGGGTTGAGTTTCTCCGAACTAGTGAGATAAGATGCTATCGGGGCTCAACAACAACGCAAGCTCTACAGTAGGTATGCCGTGCCAACCCAGTCTCGCACCAGACGTTTTTGGCAGCTCAGTTCTTGACATGGGCCTTTGGGATGCACAAGTGAGCAGGCTTGTCGCATGCGAGACTGGTGCCAACCAGACTACAGTACGCCCTCAACCGAGCGCACGCAACGTTAACATGGCAGGTACGAAGGATGAAATCTCAGACTTACATCAACATGCATCAATTACAGAAGAACAATATGCATTCCCACTGATGCTTATCAAATGCTACAAGACTATGCAATGCACACAGGATGTGGTATTGTTATTGGTAGCAGTTTAGAGATAAAAAGGTGTATTAAGTATCTTTGGGTACATCATGGCAAGCCAAGGAATACCTGGCTATTGATTATCCAGACCTCCTTGATCAACTATCACAGCAGGAGGAACCCCAAGATATCTATATCAATCAATGAAAAGAGTTGGTTTTGTCACAAGAACAACTACATCAATCCCTTAGTGGAGAAGGCCAAGTGCTTTGCACAATTGCAGCATACTCATGCGGCGGAGGTGCAGTAGATGTTTGGCCCTCAAACACTTCCGGCTTTAGACAATATATTTAGTCCACCTATTGAGAAACCCGTTATTCAAGAGTTTATTTCACCTACTTTGAATAAGTCCCGGCAAAAAGGGATGGAGGGGGAAGCTAAGGCACGGGCTTTAACTGGTGGAGAGTTGGGTGAAAAGAATGCAAATACCAGAAAACGCCGCTGGGTGGTTGAGGTCTGCCATCAAGAGACACAGGATACCATTGTTGTAATTCCTTGTACAGCTCCAATGTAAATTAGTATCTAGGTCATGCCGATAGCTTTCCAAATAAACTCTTTGGCTCGGGCAAGTAGATTGTAGGGAAGGGCAACTCTTTGGACATACTTATCAAGCTGTTGCTGAATCCAATAATTGAGACCTGGAAGAAGGGATAGATTGGCTCTAATAGGTATACAACCTAAGGAATAAATGACTTGGACCAAAAGACTAGGAGGGAAGTACTATCATATTAGAGGACAGCTGGTATTTCAAAGATATACTAATCCTCAACCAACCTGATGCTTGTTGGGATATAGAGGCACTTGTGTACTGACTAAGGGCAGCACCTCTGAAAAACACGTGAGGCCAAGAAAGCAATATGAGCTAGGCCAATATGGGACAAGGGCTTGTAAACGTCGAAAAGTACTATATAGGAGGCAGGCCTCGCACTCATGTTTATTTCCTTCCTCAGAGCACACTCTAGCTAGTATTCGAGCCCCTCGAGTATTATTCTAGCTACCAATATAAACTCTCATCTACAAAGCCTTCTCTCCGCTTTATTAACCTCCGCTACAATTCCGCACCTATGCATAGCTTGTATTCTGACAGTACCAACTCGGGGGAAAGGCGTAGGTATAGACCCAAAAAGAAAAAGAGGCATTAAAGATTGTGTGAAACATTTCAAGGGCTATGCACTTAACTGAAAGTCTAGATTTTGTATGCAATGGGTACGCAAACTGGTAAGACTACAGATATCGTCCGCCACTTATCCTTGTACGGCTAGATTACCAGGACCCTTGGGTCTGGACTGTATATCATAGGTATCGCTGCTTATATACGTGGTGAGGTGAAGTGTACTATTTTTTATATTTCCGCAAATCATTAACCATATCCATACTATCTAGTATATGATGAGGGCACACATCCCTAGGTAGGCGGGACCTGGCTGGATTGTCTAGTCTCCAGCTCTCTGGTTCGGTGTACTTTTGCATGTCCAGAGTCTTGCACTTTCACGCGCCCCTAGGTAGCGCATTCTGAGTCAGCCTGAACTCAGCTTATGTATACCGGTACCTTCCTCATAGCAGAAAACGAGGCACGTGCACGGACTAGCACTCCCAGGGATTTCGCCCGGCGATTTCGCTTAGCTAGTGCATCTGTCAGTGGGGGCACAGAAACTTCCAATATTAGAGGGATTTTGCAAGGTTTTCCTGTTAACTGTTCCTGTTATCCTTAGTAAGCGCAATAGTCTAAGAGTAATACTAAGGGTAGCGAGAGGGATTTTGCAGCCAGTGCAAATCCCGGCAGCCAACAGAATTTCTACTAGGGGCAATTGCAGTTCTGCCGTTTAAAATAGGTGGTTGTTCTAGTGAAGTTTGCATTTGAATTGCCACAATAGGGAACACGCACTCGGCACCCTATAGCAGATTGATCCTGAGAAGGCATATCGTGAGTTTTAGACTGTTCTGGTAAGAATTGATGGAGTGGTAGCTGGTGCAAGAGGGGGAGTTATTTGGTTTAGTTAAACCAAAGTGTGCGGTTAAATGTGTTCATAAACACATGGTTGCCATGGTAACTTAACGAGAGGCATCCCAGCGGCCTTGAGTTTATGTCCCATGCCCCCAGTGCATGGGATGATATTACCGCATCTACTGGCAAAAGAAGGTTCATGTCGCTTTTCAAGACATAGACCGAGCTCATGTTAAAGCCACTTGCTTTTGACCTTGTATATTGACTTTCCTGCCTGAGCTCGGCCCATGTCTTGAAAGGCGGCACGGACCTGTAGATGCGGTATAGCACTGGTACCTATTACATAGCATTTATTTTGTTCTTTTAGCATAGCATGACGCAGTTAGATTAGATAGGTAGCTAGTGGGGAGCGTGCTTGGTGAGATTGAAGCTATTAGGGCCGCTCTCCCAAGCCCCTCTTCTGAGGAAAAATCATCACAAAGCTGAGCACACGAACGAACGAAGAGCTGTACGCCGTAACGTCTTCGCCTTTAGCTTGTTGTTTCTTAGGCTTAATATTATTTCTGATGCATACATACATACCGCCATGACATCTAGAATCCCAATTATATAGCCCTCGCTCTCCAGTACCCTATGGCTAACCAAAATACTGCACGTAGGTGCCAGACAAAAATATGTATGCATATGTAAATTGAGGTCTATTATGTACATATGTATGTAACTACAGTGTCTAAGAAAGGGGCCAGATTAAGGAAGGGCTAGATATTCAGAAGCACATCATGATCAATGCGAGTATGGCTGATTCAAGAGTCTAGATCATGAACTTGCTTGGTAGCTGGGCTGAGGCCGCACCAGCCACACTCAGGCACTAGCCACACAACACTAATAGGTAAGGCGTATATGCATGGTTGCTGACGTGCAGGCGGTATCTTCTGTGTGTGCATGCATGCAACCTGGCAAGGCTCTTTGTTCGTACAGGGGCCAATCCACTGAGAAAACAGTACATGCGACGTACAATACTAGTCCAGTCACTAATTGCACTATCGTACAACTGATATATTTATTTTTAAATATTAATATATCAAAGAGAATAGAAAAAAGAATACAGTAGTGTATATACGAGTACTACTGAGGGCACTCTGATCTCTTTTCCATTACACTATTGGATAGCTATAGATATTGCCCTTGATCATATCTAGGGGTACCTAGTTTGAGGCATCTTGATAGGGGATATTGGTATTAGTTAAGCTAGGTACTAGCTAAAGCAGTTTCGAGCTGGTCTCACGGCGTGAGAGTCTAAATAAACCCCCTTAAGCAGGTGCATGACTACTTAGCGAAATCAAGTTACAAGACTTGATTTGTCGATGCAAGCATTCATCCCCGGTGGTTTATCTATTAGTGTGTGAAGACTTTGCGGTAAAGTGACAACTGTAGTATGGTAAACTACCACCAATTGTTTGCAGTATGTGGTATCCAGTGACTTTTCATATGGAGGTAATTGGCCCTTTTCGCAAATGGAATATGTATCTGAAATATACTGTAGCTATAGTATAACTGCAGTTAGGACTTAGCCGACCTACTGGAGCCCAAGAAAATATCAATTCCGAAATATAATCAGATCGGAATGTTTACAATCCCATTGTCATGTGCCACACAATTACTTAGGCATGAACAAAATCTCGGCCCATTGGTAGCAAGTATGCCTAGCTGGAAGACCCATGAATGGAGCTGCACGGCCACATTACTTCAGACAATGGATATCATTGGCTGTACCTAAACGCCAAACAAGTCAAACATATACTTTTTTTTTGGCAGGTTATTCTGCAGTGCCCAACCGAATTTGGATCCTGGTCAGCTTTCCGATTTGGAAATTCAATAGAAGCCACACGAGTCTAGTCTGATCACTTCATTCGAGAACCTTTGATTACACTTCAGGGACTGACATTTGGAACATCTATGTCCACAGGGCTATAGTCTGTCGAGCGTGTATATATATATATCATAGCTGGGCGCATTAATAGGTATCAATTCTTCAAGTCACAGAAAGAGCATCTCTTCGGTAGATACAATCGCATGATACACATAGCCATTCAACGTGTATGCAAACAGGGTCTCCGCTGAGATCATCTACTATTTTACTATTGACACTGGTATTGGTGCCATAATACCTGCTCGGTATAAATTACACAATTGCAGTTATCCCTATTTCTTCCCTTTCAGAATTACTAGTACAAAACTACGGATACACCCCACACACTCCAATACATCCTTAAGCCTGGGCTTGCATTGGGGCATCTATCCAATATTAGCAGCTCCAGTGCTAGAAGACAGCTTATCACGACTGAATTCCCTCTGGGTTTGCTATCCCTTTTGGCCGATTCAACATAGAGATTTTGAGCCCCTCCAGAACGCAGTTGCCGACATTTTCACCGCTACTAAACTGCTTCCCACCTTGAACAAGATTCGTTGCAACCAATCTGTTCCTCGGCTTGTATCATTTGCTCCCAATAAACTACAAGCTTTTGATTCCCACTATGTACCCCCCCTACAATACCAGTAGCCGCCCTATTGGCATGGGTTACCATATGAACGAACAAACCCCCAGTTCTGAAATTGACACAGACCCAATACCACAAATTTACCACCCTGAGGGATTCTGTTCTTGGGGTGACCGGGATTATGCGGCGCGAACTGCCAGTATGTCGTCACCTCTGCTAGCACCAGTAACTCATAACGTGCGTTACTCATTCCCGCATGGCCCTGCATCACTGCAAGTTCCTGCAGGGACATATAATGGTATGCCGCATTTAAACCCATACGCCCATGTCGACACTTCAGCGTCCCCACTGAGTTTGGGCTCTTTTGAAAGATCCACCGCGGCTTCAGAGTATCATTACTCTGAGAGTTACGAAAGTGAGGTAGCAGAACACGCGCATATATTCTCCCACTATGGGGTCTACAAACCCTCTCCTGAGGCTGAACCCTATATTTTCCCTCCAAACCCACCTGAAGTACAGGAAATACCATTTGCATCATACCTCCATGTGTATCCTGGGGAGGCTTCCCACCGGCCAAGCAGCAGCTATGATAGCTCTTCTCACCCAAATGTGTCCTCGGAAGCTCACATGAGAGCTGGAATGGGGGAGGTAACATTGATGTTAGGATCTGCAGCCCTGGGCACCACAAACAACGCTTCTAGGCGGCCCCTGGACCCCGAAATGGAAGGGGTCACTGCAAGGAAACAAAAAACAAGAAAGCCCTTCGAACCTGAAAGGCGATTAGAGGTCAGAAGGATGAGGCAGACTGGGGCATGCTTCCGATGCCGATGGTTGAAAAAGCCAGTGGGTACTCCCTCAAGTTTAATCACGAATTTCCTTGCCACCCAAGTATCCGCGCTTGACTAACGAATGTAATGTCAATAGTGCGGAGTTGGCACCCCTTGCCCACAATGTGTAAATGTCCGAGGGCGTGTATGGACCTATCCGTGCATGCGAGTGAACATGGCCGACCTCACAGGACTTTCAGATCTTGGCTGTAAGTTCATTTTTAACACTTTCGACATCACACTTCCTTGGAAGAGACTGATTTGTTTGTAGTTCAAGGCCGCCAACGTGGCTTCCTAAACAGCAGCATCCTAGAATGGACTGGGATTCAACGCACCATACAAATTACGCATGGCTTTGGTGGCCTTCTCAGCGTTTCGGCAGAGGAAATAATTCCCCGTGACGTTGAGGCCTTGGTGTGGAAATGGGCCCCCGAAAACAAGCGGCCATATGGCACAATATGGCGTTGGTTTGAAGAGCCTGGCTCCGTCGACCGTTGTTATGAGACTACAACTATGCCCTATGCAATTCGAGATTTCCAAATCTCGGAAGCAGATTTGGATAGTTACCTCGATTGTGACAGGGGGCACTGGGCTCCTAATGCTTTATCAGGAGTGCGTGCTGATTCATTTTATGGATCTGATTTCACGAAGGTGATGATCAGGAGCGCATGGGACTATGCTGAGACCACAGGTGTATGTTCTGTAACTCCATCTTCTACCTAGGTATCAAGCACAGAGTTACTAATGCAACATATGCTACATAGGTGGCTATGGTTAAGAAGGCACTACGAATTAAGAATGCAGTGTACCTCCAAAACTACATTTTGCAATGTGAGGTGAGCTCGGGCGGTGAGGCTGGGGCGCGAGTAGCCGCACCAGCTTTTGTGCAGATACAACTCGACTTGCTTATCGATGGTCGCCGGGCTGAGCTCGAGAAAGAAGTTCTCACTGAATTGCAAAGGACAGTTTTCAGCAGGCAGCGAAAATGCTGGTTATCGATATTCTTCACGATTTTTATCCTTCTGACTACCCTTGAGGAAACTTTATGGTGCCATCAAGCCTGGATAACAAAAGGCTGTTCATCCACAGACTTCTCCTATGAAAGAGCACAGGAGATTGCCGATGTCCTCTTGGCCGTTTTTCGGGCGATCAGCCAAGGTAGCCGTCCATTCACCAAGTTGGAGGATGGCGAGGAAATAGCAAAGGGGCTCAGTGAAGAGTATGGCCCTGCCGTAGGCGCACTTTTCAACTCAGTAGCAGCGCTGATAGGTACCCAATTACAAGGTACGGACTTGACTAAACCACTCCGAGTAAGCCACTCTCTAATCAGTAATACTATTTCTAGGCTCAATGCTCTTGCAACGAAAGGATGCCGGCTTTGACTTCCATGATCAGTTCAGCCTTGAGGGCAAGTTTTCCAACCTCCTTCTACTTCTTTAATCCCCAAGTGCATGTACGAGACTTGCTCTTATCAAGTCCCGCGGCCGGGTCCCAAGTACCATGGCCAGTGCCAGGGACTGGGCGTATTTATTCATTCTCCTTTGTACCAAGGTATCGGTTACGCTTATAAGCAGCCTTACCAGACATTTTGTTCACGATTTCCTATGTCACAAATTTTACTTTCTTCACGCATAGTTATGCCATCTACTTATACTGGTCTTTGGGTTCGGAATCTGGGCAGCACCATTGTACTGAGGTGACACGATGGAGTCAACCCGATTTCTATATTACACAGCATATGCATTTTTGGGGCATTTTTGGGGCATTTTTTAGTATTTCTATACCGATTATCATATGTTAGCATTATTGTTGCTCTATTGTAAGGTACAATATCAGAAACTTGAGCCTCATTGGTATACAGACTGCTAGTAAGTAACTACCAGCATCTCGACGGATTCTAGGGTCCCCTGCCAAGCGGTCCCAGTGAGTCGACCCTCATCGATTTGAATCGGCCAAAAAGACTTCGAGTCACCTGTACCTAGTTTCACTGCAGTACTATCAGTATTGCTAGTGTTAGATTGCATGTACTCTCACGTGTTGGGCTGAAGGTCACGGGTACTGCAGGTGTCCCCAAATGGGTAGTTGGAACAAACTGTGCTGAACCTCGCATACTAAGGGTCACGGGAACTGCAGGTGTCCCTATATGGGTAACTGGAGATAAAAGTGTCGAAGGCAGAGTCTGTATATGGGTAACTGGAAATAATCCAGTTTAGATAAAAAGGACCGGTTT
>Ga0307514_10003426_pt1 | contig 15254 bp, 14 predicted proteins | sample 16_EM_MG_FD_203088 | JGI IMG/M metagenome (GOLD analysis project Ga0307514, IMG submission 203088) | Populus trichocarpa ectomycorrhiza microbial communities from riparian zone in the Pacific Northwest, United States - 16_EM | ecosystem: Host-associated > Plants > Roots > Unclassified | place...
CTCGAAGTCGAAGTTCATCGACCCGGCGAGGGCGTAGGCGATCACGAGCGGAGGGCTCGCGAGGTAGTTCATCTTCACGTCGGGGTTGATGCGGCCCTCGAAGTTGCGATTTCCCGACAGCACAGCGGTGACCGCGAGGTCGTTCTCATTCACTGCCGCCGAGATCTCCTCGATCAGCGGGCCGGAGTTTCCGATGCACGTCGTGCAGCCGTAGCCAACGGTGTAGAAGCCGAGGTCCTCGAGGTACTCGGTGAGACCAGCCTTGGCGTAGTAGTCGGTGACGACCTTCGACCCGGGTGCCAACGTGGTCTTCACCCACGGCTTGGCCTTGAGACCCTTCTTGCTCGCGTTGCGCGCGAGAAGTCCGGCAGCGAGCATGACGCTCGGGTTCGACGTGTTGGTGCAGCTCGTGATCGCTGCGATCGCGACGGCTCCGTGGTCGATCGTGAATCGTGTGCCGTCTTCCAGCGTCACCTTCGAGGGGTGCGAGACGGTGCTCGGGCTGTGGCTGACGTGGGAGAACTGGTGGGCCGACTCCTCGTCCTGTGGCGTGAGCCCGATTGGGTCGGAGGCAGGGAACGTGCCCTCGATCGCCGCATCCACCTTCGAGTGGTCGACCGAGGCGTAGGCGTTGAGGTCGATCTCGAACTGGCTCTTCGCGTTGCTCAGCTCGACCCTGTCTTGCGGGCGCTTCGGGCCGGCGATCGACGGAACCACTGTCGACAGGTCGAGCTCGATGTACTCGCTGAACACGGGCTCGACCGCGGGGTCGTGCCAGAGCTTCTGCAGCTTCGAGTAGGCCTCGACGAGAGCCACCTGCGTGTCGCTGCGGCCGGTGAGGCGCAGGTAGTCGAGCGTCACGTCGTCGATCGGGAACATGGCTGCCGTCGAGCCGAACTCGGGGCTCATGTTGCCGATGGTCGCGCGGTTGGCGAGCGGAACCTGGGCAACGCCCTCGCCGTAGAACTCGACGAACTTGCCGACGACCCCGTGCTTGCGCAGCATCTGGGTGATCGTGAGCACGACATCGGTCGCCGTCACGCCGGTCGGGATGGCACCGGACAGTTTGAAGCCGACGACCTTGGGGATGAGCATGGAGACCGGCTGGCCGAGCATGGCAGCCTCTGCCTCGATTCCGCCGACGCCCCAGCCGAGCACGCCGAGGCCGTTGACCATGGTCGTGTGCGAGTCGGTGCCAACGCAGGTGTCGGGGTAGGCGCGCAGGATGCCGCCGACAGTGCGCGTGAACGTGACCTGCGCGAGGTACTCGATGTTGACCTGGTGCACGATGCCGGTTCCCGGCGGCACGACTTTGAAGTCGTCGAAGGCCGTCTGGCCCCACCGGAGGAACTGGTACCGCTCGCCGTTGCGCTCGTACTCGATCTCGACGTTGCGCTCAAGGGCGTTCTCCGTTCCGAATAGGTCGGCGATGACGGAGTGGTCGATGACCATCTCGGCCGGGGAGAGCGGGTTGATCTTTGTGGGGTCTCCCCCGAGCTCGACGACGGCCTCCCGCATGGTGGCGAGGTCGACGATGCACGGCACGCCGGTGAAGTCCTGCATGACCACGCGAGCGGGAGAGAACTGGATCTCGGTGTCCGGCTCCGCGGTGGGAACCCACGACCCCAGAGCCTCGATCTGCGCCTTGGTGACGTTGGCGCCATCCTCGGTGCGCAGGAGGTTCTCGAGCAGCACCTTGAGGCTGAACGGCAGCTTCTCGTGTCCGGGAACGGTGTCGACCCGGAATACCTCATAGTCCGTGCCGTCTACCGTGAGTGTGTGCTTCGATCCGAAGCTGTCAATTGCGGACATGATGCCGTCTCCCTTGCTGCGAACCATCTGACCTGCGCGCTCAATCCTCGCCGCCAGCGGGCACCGCTGCCAGCAAGGCAAGCCTAAGCCTGCGGCATGCCGGCAGACCCTGAACGAGAGGATCGCCGAGCTCAGTATATATCTTGACGTCAAGATACTTTCGGCGACGCTGACTACTCTCCGACGGCAGGTTTCGGCTCTGGCGGGTACAGGCTGCGCACGAGGAGCCACGTGATCCAGAGCACGAGGGCGTAGAAGGGAACGCCGAGGATGAGCTTCGCAGTTCCCAGCGCCGCCGTCTGATCGGCGAGGTAGAGCGGCACCTCAACGGCGAGGCGGATGGCGAACAGCGCGACCCACAACCAGGTCGCGCTCGTGAGCACTCGGCGTGGACGCCGCTTCTGCTGCCATCCGGCAGCGCGCTCGCCAAGGAGCACCCCGACGACGAACCCGATGATGGGCTTGCGGATGACAAGACTCACGAGCATCGCCACCAGGAGCGCGGCGTTGAGAAGGATGCCCGGCACGAAATTGTTGTTCGCGTTGTTCGAGGCGATGGCGAGAAAGGCCGTGATGGCGACTCCGACGGCGCCGGTGACCGCGGGTGTCACGGGAACGCGCTGCACGACGCGTACGACGATGAAGACCACCGCGATGCCGAGCGGCACCAGCGCGGAGGCGAGGATCTGGTCGCGGTCCTCGAGGCGTCCCTCGGTCGCGAGGAAGACGATGAGGAAGGCGAAGCTCGGCAGTATGGACTCGATGAGGCCCCGCACGCCGCCGATGGCGGTGAGGATCGCGGTTCCCGTCGGAGTCTCATCCGCGGAGACCTTGCCAAGGTTCGACTTCTTCACCGCGGCTTCGAAGGCCTCGCCAACGCGTGGGTCCTGCGAGTCGTCTGCTGCCATCAGCTGGTTGCCGGGCCGCTCGGCGGCATGTGTAGCGGGATGAGGTCGCGGGGAGGCATCGGGGTGCTGCCGCGCACCACGACGATGCTGCGGAACAGCTCCTCGATCTTGGCCGCGGCCTCGGCATCGACAATCGCCTCGCCGGCGATCACTCCGCGAAGGAACCAGCGCGGGCCGTCGACGCCGACGAAACGGGCGAGGCGGTTGCCCCCGGGCGTTCCCGGTGCGGACACGGGGATCTGCGCCTGCACCTCCGGTCCGAAGGTGCCGGTGACGACACGCGTCGTTCCACCCTGCTTGTGGATCTGGTCGATGATCTGGGCGCGGATCTCGTGCCACAGGCCGCTGTTGCGCGGTGCGGCAAAGGGCTGAACCTGCAGGGTCGAGCCTGCGTAGTCGAGACCGACGGCAACGACCCGCTTGCTGCCCTCCTCCACCTCCAGGCGAAGCTGCAGATCTGCCCGGGGAAGGATCTTCACACCGCCGAGGTCGACGTAGGGGCGAACCGCGTTCGCCTCGCTCTCGTCAAGTGGTCCAGCGCTCGCGCGGTCCGGCGGCGCCGACTTGGCGTCGCCGACCGTCTCGACGGGGCCGGTGGTGTCGAATGGGCTGTCGCTCACGCGTGGCCTTCCTTCTGTGGTTCCGTGGTCGTAGCGGCGTATCCGGTCGAGCCGAAGCCGCCCTCGCCCCGATGGCTGCCAGGCAGCGTCTCAACGGGGATGAACGTGGCGCGCGTCACGGGCATGACGATGAGCTGCGCGATCCGATCACCGACGGTGATCTCGTACGGCGCGGCCGAGTCGGTGTTCAGGATGGTGACGCGGATCTCGCCGCGATAGCCGGCATCCACCGTTCCCGGGCTGTTCACCACGGTGATGCCGTGCTTCATCGCGAGCCCGCTGCGTGGTACGACGAACCCGACGTACCCGTCGGGCAACGCGATCGACACACCGGTGCCCACGGTGGCCCGCTGGCCGGGCTCGAGAACCAGGGCGTCGGTGGAGCGGAGGTCTGCGCCGGCATCGCCGGGATGCGCATACTCTGGCACCAGCGGGGCCGTGATCAGTACTTCAACGCTATCTGCCACCCCATGAGGTTAGTGCAGGAGGGGTCGCACCCTGAAAGTCTGGTCAAATGGAGGCATGACGACCTATCGCGAGAGGCTCTGGCCAGCGCCGTGGCTGTTCATCGCCACCGCTCTCGTGATTCCCGCGAGCTTTCTCGTGTTCCTGCCGATCAGCGTGCCTGCCGGCATCGCCACCGCCATAGGGCTCTACGCGGGATGCGTCGTGCTGCTTCTGCTTTCGTCGCCGCGCCTCGAGGTCACCGAGACGGAGTTCATCGCGGGGCGCGCCCGGCTCCCCCTCGACCTCGTCGGAGCGGCCACTGCCTACCGTGGCGAGGACGCGACGCTCCAGCGCGGCCGTAGCCTCGACGCTCGAGCCTGGCTGCTCATCCGAGGGTGGGTGTCACCGGTCGTCAGGGTCGAGCTGACCGACGAGAACGACCCGACGCCCTACTGGCTCGTGTCGACGCGGCGGCCAGATGATCTCGTGGCCGCCGTCACACGGGTTTAGGCCGCGCACTCCGCGCAGATCGGGCCGAGCTTGGTCTGGTGGTCGATCTGCGATCGGTGCTTCACCAAGAAGCAGTTGACGCAGGTGAACTCGTCGGCCTGCGGAGGAAGAACCACGACATCGAGGTCGTGATCAGAGAGGTCGCCGCCCTCGAGTTCGAAGCTGCCGGGGTTGTCGGCGTCATCGACGTCGATCGAGCCGGACGTCTTGTCAGGAACGCGCTCCTTCAGTGCCTCGATCGACTCAGCGTCGTCGTCGGTCTTACGGGGAGCGTCGTAATCGGTTGCCATGCCCATCCACTTCTTGATTGCCTATTGAAAACGAAATCGGCGCGCACAGTCTGCATGATCGGCTGACTATTCGCAAACCCGTCGCGCCGGTGCCAGAGGCGCTGGTTGTGCAACCCGCGACCCGCCCGGTCTATTCCCGGAATTCTGCCGTGAGCGTGGCATCCTAGACGCGAATCTAGGGCGCTGGAGGGTGACTCAATGCAAGATCTCAGGGTTATCGGAGTGGAGAACGGCGCACTGCTTGTCGCGGCTGACGACGGCGAGCGGTACCGCATCCCCATCGACGAGGTGCTGCAGTCGCGCCTTCGCCAGACCTCGCCAGAGAACACCGTCGGCCGCAAGCTCTCACCGCGCGAGATTCAGGAGCAGATCCGATCCGGCATGTCTGCCGAGGACGTCGCATCGGTGACCGGAATGGATGTCGACTACGTCGAGAAGTACGAGCGCCCGATCATCGCGGAGCGCGAGCACATGGTCGAGTCAGCCCTCGGCGTGCCGGTGCACACGGCCATGGACACTGGTCCGGTCGCCGGCGGGGTCAGCTTCGGAACCGTGATCCGCTCCCGTCTGTCTGCGATCGGCGCGATCAACGAGCGCTGGGCCAGCTGGAAGGACCCGGGCACCGGCTGGGTGATCAAGCTGTCGTTCACCTCGGATCAGATCGACCACGACGCCCGCTGGAGCTTCGACCCACGCAAGCTCGCGCTGTCGCCGCTCAACGGCGAGGCCACCACCCTGTCGCAGCAGGGCGATGTTCCCACGGCCCTAGTTCCGCGGCTGCGCGCCGTTGCCCCGACCCCCGAGCCGGATAGCGCGCGGTTCGACAGCGGTGCCTTCGTGGCCGACGACGTCAAGGAGGCCGTCACCGGCTCTCGTTTCGCGCCGACCGGGCCGTCCCAGCCTCTGCGTGCAGACTCCAATCAGACGGCTGATCTTCTCGACGCCCTTCGCCGCCGCCGGGGCGAGCGAGAGAGCGCTGCGTTCGACGACGACGCTCCGTCAGAGCCCGTCATCAACCCAATGCACCCGTCGACGGGGAGCATCCGCGTCGTCGACGTGCCGATGCCCGACTTCGCCGAGGCAACGGGCGCGGACTTCTCGGATGGTGACGACACGCCCGACGACCAGCTGCGCCCGACACTCCCCCAGCCGACGATCCTTCCGCAGCGAATCGACGCGCAGCGCACGGGACCACAGCCCAAGGCACGCAAGGGACGCACCTCGATGCCCAGCTGGGACGACATCGTCTTCGGTGCACGCCCTGACGACGGCGCCTAACCCGCACTCGCTGCTAGACCCCGAAGGCTCCAAAGCGCAGCAGCGGCACCTGCAGCTCTGCCGGTGACCAGGAGCCGTGCTGCCCGACCATCGCGCGCGATCGAGCTGACGACCCAAGCGAGTAGTAGGCGATCCCCTTGCGAGCGGCGACGACGAGATCGCCGATGCGATCGCGGACATCCGGGGAGACTAGACCGAACCATCCAGCCTCGATCGCCTCGTCGCGGGTCGACACCCAGGAGCGCGCGTCCTCGCTGTCATGCCATGCGGCGATCGTCGCTGCTCGCGTCGACGCATCTGCGGCGGGGTCGAAGTACAGCTGGAGGCACCGCGGCTCACCGCCCACGTGGCGCACCCCGGTCATGAGCTCTGGCACCGAGTCGTAGAGCACGTGGTTGTGCGGCGGCACGTCGATCACTCCATGGTCCGCGGTGACGATGAGGCCAGCAGCGGGCGCGGCAGTCAGGAAGGCACGGACGGCAGCGTCGACCGCCTCGAGGGCGTGCGTCCACTGGTCGGACTCCCAGCCGTAGGCGTGCCCGGCCTTGTCGAGCTCTGGAACGTACACGTAGACGAGCTGGGGCGATCCAGCCGACGTGGCGAGCCGCGCGGCCGCCTCGAGTCGGCCCGCGATGGTAGCCGCCTCAAGGAAGTCGGCGCCACGCAGAACGGCGTGCGTGAAGGCGGAGTCCTCGTACCGGTGCGGTGCGATGACCGTTGCCCGGTAGCCGGCATCCCGTGCGGCCTCGAATACCGTTCGCGACCGCTGCCACGCCACCGGGTCGTCGAGCGTGCCGAGCTCTGAGAGCTGCACGACCAGCCGGTCGTTCGCCGCATCGAGCACGCTGTAGCCGACCATGCCGTGCTGACCCGGCCGCGTGCCCGTCGTCAGGGTTGCGAGACTGGATGCCGTGGTCGTCGGAAACCCGGATTCAATGGTTCCAGCCGCCCCGGCCAGCGTGCGCGCATGACCGGACCGCGCCTTCAGCGCGGCCGCTCCGAGGCCGTCGACGAGGAGCACGACCGCTGTCGCCACCGCCGGAAGCCCGAGCGCATTCGGCTGCCCGGAGAGGGCGGCGAGGCAACTTGGGAACACGTCGGCAAGGCTCAGCCGGTCTGCTTTGAGCGCCGGTAGCATGAGGTCGATCTTATGACTACTCCCCAGAATCCCCCGGTTTCCAGCGAGGCCGAGCCCGACGAGCACCGCACGACCGACATCGATGTGGCGACCGAGATGCAGGGCTCGTTCCTCGAGTACGCCTACTCCGTCATCTACTCCCGTGCGCTCCCCGACGCCAGAGACGGACTCAAGCCGGTGCAGCGCCGCATCCTGTTCCAAATGACGGAGATGGGCCTCCGCCCCGATCGCGGGCACGTCAAGTCGGCTCGCGTCGTCGGCGACGTCATGGGCAAGCTCCACCCGCACGGCGATGCCTCGATCTACGACGCGATGGTGCGACTCGCGCAGGACTTCAACCTTCGAGTACCGCTCGTCGACGGGCACGGCAACTTCGGCTCGCTCGATGACGGCCCGGCCGCCGCCCGCTACACCGAGGCCCGCCTGAGCGCCGCCGCTCTCGCCCTCACCGACGATCTCGATGAGGACGTCGTCAACTTCGTTCCCAACTACGACAGTTCGATGATGCAGCCCGAGGTGCTGCCCGCGGCGTTCCCCAACCTGCTCGTCAACGGCACCAGCGGCATCGCCGTCGGAATGGCGACCAACATGGCGCCGCACAACCTCATCGAGGTCGTCGGTGCGGCAAGGTTCCTGCTCGACAACCCCCGGGCTACGCTCGAGGAGCTCATGGAGTTCGTTCCGGGGCCCGACCTGCCGACGGGTGGAACCATCATCGGACTCGCTGGGATCAAGGATGCCTACGCGAGCGGCCGCGGCGCCTTCAAGACCCGCGCACGCGTCAGCGTCGAGCAGATCTCCGCGCGCAAGACGGGCCTCGTCGTCACTGAGCTTCCGTACCTCGTCGGCCCGGAGAAGGTCATCGAGAAGATCAAAGACGGCGTGCAGTCGAAGAAGATCAACGGCATCAGCGATGTCACCGATCTGACCGACCGCAAGCATGGCCTGCGCCTCGTGATCGGCATCAAGACCGGATTCAGCCCGGATGCCGTTCTCGAGCAGCTCTACCGCCTCACCCCGCTCGAAGACAGCTTCAGCATCAACAACGTCGCCATCGTCAACGGAGGCCCGCGCACCCTCGGATTGCGCGAGCTGCTGCAGGTGTACATCGACCACCGTCTCGAGGTCGTGACGCGCCGCAGCCGCTATCGCCTCGCGCGGCGGCTCGAGCGGCTGCACCTGGTTCTCGGCCTGCTCATCGCTATCGTCGACATCGACGAGGTCATCCAGGTGATCCGCACGAGCGACGACAGCGAGATCGCCCGCACCCGGCTCATGGACGTATTCGAGCTGAGCCAGATCCAGGCCGAGTACATCCTCGAGCTGCGACTTCGCCGACTCACCAAGTTCAGCCGCATCGAACTGGAGAAGGAGCAGCAGCAGCTCGAGAAGGAGATTGCAGAGCTCCAGTCCCTCCTCGCCGACCCGAAGAAGCTCAAGCGCATGGTCTCGCGCGAGCTCGATGACGTCTCAGAGCGCTTCGGCACGCCGCGGCGCACTCTGTTGACCGAGGCCCGCCCGTCGGTCGCGACGACCGGGAGCGCGCGAAAGGCTCCCGTCGAGCTCGAGATCGCCGATGCCCCGTGCACGGTCTACCTCTCGACCACGGGTCGAGCGATCCGCGTCGACGCGAGCGCTCGAGGCGACGGCGAGGAGCCGCCGGCTCCCCGGGCACGACGCAGAAGCAAGCACGATGCGATCCTTTCCTCTGTGGTGACGACGAGCCGGTCGGAGATCGGGGCGATCACGAATCTTGGTCGCCTCATCCGGTTCACCGCCGTCGACCTGCCGAGCGTTCCGGAGAACTCGATCCAGCTGGCGGCCGGCGCGAAGATCGCCGACTACCTTGCTATCGGCAACCGCAGGGAACGCGTGCTGGGCCTCGTCTCCCTTGGCTCCGACCTGCCCATCGCCCTCGGAACCCGTCAGGGAACTGTCAAGCGCGTGGCCCCCGGCGCATACCCGGCGAAGCCCGATTTCGAGGTCATCGCCCTCAAGCCGGGTGACGAGGTTGTGGGTGTCGCCCAGGGTCCAGAGACCGAGGACCTCGTATTCATCACGTCGGATGCGCAGTTGCTGCACTTCGGTGCGTCCGCGGTGCGCCCGCAGGGGGCATCCGCCGGCGGCATGGCGGGCATCAATCTCGGGGCGAAGGCGAGCGTCATCTTCTTCGGATCGATGGATGCGGCATCCAGCATCGAGGTGGCGACCGTCTCGTCGTCGACCGCCACGATCGCGGGCGCAGACCCCGGGCGCGCCAAGGTCTCGTCCCTGACCGAGTTTCCCGGCAAGGGACGCGCGACCGGCGGCGTGCGGGCCCACACCTTCCTCAAGGGCGAGGATGTGCTCGCCCTCGCCTGGGCCGGACCGTCTCCCGCTCTCGCAGTCGGCAGCGACGGGTCACAGCGCTCGTTGCCCGACGCCGGCGCCAAACGCGACGCCTCGGGCACACCACTCGACAACGTGATCGGCTCGATCGGGGCATCGCTGTGACCGAGGCCTGGGTGACCGACGACGATCTGCGTGACGCGCGAGAGCGCTACGCCGCCTCGATACCGGGATGGGTGCAGCCGGAGGTCCACGGAATCGTCACGACGGCGACAGATGGCTCCAAGCGCGTAGAGGTGGCCAGCGGCTACGAGCACCGACTGCCCGCTGTCGTTCTCGCCACGGTTGTCGGCCGGGTGGCCGGCACCTCGACGGTCGTCGTCACGGAAGACCAGCTACGGCAGGCAATCGAACGGCTTACTCCGGCGGAGGCAGCAACTCACACCCCGCACCCGAACCTCTGGGCGTGGCGCCGGATCGTCGGCGAGGGGCACGCGCTGATCGAAGCTGTCTTCGTTGACGGGCTGGAGGATCCTCCAACCAGTGAGGCCGACCGATTGCTCCGGTCGGCCCCTCGCGCTCTCTAGTGCCGGGCTAGCTGACCGCCTTCTCCAGCGCGGACACGAGGTCGTCGAGTCCCCACGTGAGCGAGAGCGCGGTCGGGGGCGATACCGAGGCGATGAACGAGGTTCCAACCGCGGTCGCGACATTGCCCGACGCCACCGCCGGGATCGAGAGGCCGTGGCTCGAGGAGACGAAGGCATCCGCCTCCGCCTGGGTGTCGGAGTAGCTCAGCACAACGTCGGACTCGAGCTTGTCGAGCTGCTCGTAGCTCAGCGTGTAGTAGAAGGTCGCGTCGCCGTTGGCGAGCTCGTCGACACTCGCGGGGTTGGTGAAGCCGAGGTCGAACAGGAACTCGACCCGGGGGTCGGCGTCCTTGTAGACGTAGAAGGTGCCGGCGACATCCCACACCGCGGCGATCGACTTGCCGGCGAACTCCGGGTTGGCGGCAGCTGCCGCGGCGAGCTCCTCGTCGATACCTGCGAGAACCTGCTCCGCCTCCTCGCTCTTGCCGAGGGCCTCACCGACGATCGAGACGACGTCGCGCCACGGGGTGCTCCATGCCTCGCCGGGGTAGGCGACCGTCGGAGCGATAGCGCTCAGCAGCTCGTACTGCTCCTCGGTGATGCCGGAGTAGACGGCGAGGATGACGTCGGGGTCGGCCTTCGCGATGTCCTCGTATGGAGGCTCCTCCGACGAGTCGGGCAGCACGGTCGGAATCTCCGCGCCCTGCTCCTCAAGGGCCTCGCGCACCCAGGGCAGCACGCCGTCGTCATCGCCTCCGTAGGACTGGAACGGCATGGCTACCGGCACCACTCCGAGCGCGATAGCTGCGTCGGCACTGCCCCAGCCCAGCGTGACCACGTTCTCGGGGGTCCCCGTGATCGTCGTCTCGCCGAAGGCGTGCTCGATCGTGACGGAGGCTCCCGACGCCGTGCCTGAGTCATCCGGCGAGGTGGCGCACGCGGTGAGCACGAGGGCTGACGCGAGAAGGGCGGCGAGGGCGGGCAGACGTGAATGGCGCACGGATTCTCCAGGGTTCAGGGATGCAAACTTAGGTTTGCCTACCCTAACTATATCGAGGGACCGTGGAACCTCCCAATCGGCACGACCATGGGAGATCCGCACACCGGGTCGTCGACCACGCGACATTCGAGCCCGAAGGCCTCCCGCACTGTCACCTCCGTGATCACCTCGCGGGGACGCCCTTCGGTGAGCACGGCACCCCCAGCCATCACGACCAGGTGGTCGGCGTAGCGTGCGGCGAGGTTGAGGTCGTGCAGCACCATGACGACCGTCGTGCCCTCGGTGCGGTTGAGCTCGAGGAGGAGGTCGAGAACCTCCAGCTGGTGCGCCACGTCGAGGAAGGTCGTCGGCTCGTCCAACACGAGGATGTCGGGCTCCTGTGCAAGTGCCATCGCGATCCAGACGCGCTGGCGCTGGCCTCCGGAGAGATCCTCCACGCGGCGATCCGCGAGGTCGAGGGTCGACGTGGCCGCCAGCGCCCGCTCGACAATGACGGCATCCGTGGCCGACCATTGCCGCAGGATGCCGCGGTGCGGGTAGCGCCCGCGACCCACGAGATCGACGACGGTGATTCCCTCCGGCGCCGTCGGATGCTGCGGCAGGAGCCCGATAATGGCGGCCAGCTGCCGTGTGGGAATCGAGCGGACGTCGCGGCCGTCCACCTCGACGAGCCCTCCCGTCGCACGCAGCAGTCGCGCCATCCCCCGCAGCAGGGTCGACTTGCCGCTGGCGTTCGCTCCGACGATCACCGTGACCTGACCGGGAGGGATGGACAGGTCGAGCCCGTCGATGACCGTGCGGCCCTCGTAGCCGAGCCGCAACCCTACCGCGGCGAAACCGTGCTGCTGCGCTGTCATGCAAGCCCTCCGCTTCTCTGCGCCCTGGCAAGGAGCCAGAGCAGGTACGGCGCGCCGACAGCGCCCGTGATGATGCCTGCCGGCACTTGGAGTCCGCCCGGCAGAAGGTGCTGACCCGCGAGATCCGACGCGAGCACGATGATCGCTCCGACGAGGGCGCTCGCGCCCAAGGCGAGGCCGTCTCGAACGATCCGCCGGGCGATCGGCGCACTGACGAAGGCGACGAAGGCGATCGGGCCGACGGCCGCCGTGCCGAGCGCGGCCATGGCCACGGCGAGGGCAAGGGCCATGGTGCGAGCCGGGGCGGCTCGAACCCCGAGGCCAGTCGCCGTATCGTCCCCGAGCTGCAGCACGAGCAGGTGCGGCGTGAGCAGCATGAGCACCGGGAGCAGCACCGCGAGCCCGAGCGCCACGAGCGCGGCATCCTCCCATCGCGCTCCACTCAGGCTGCCCACGAGCCAGACGAGCGCCGACTGCGCATCACGCACGTCGGCCCTCGTCAGCAGGTAGCCGAGCATTGCCTCCACGAGGAACGAGACGGCGACCCCGACCAGCACGAAGCGGTAACCGTGAACTCCAGCCCTCCACGAGAGCAGGTAGATCGCCGCCGCGACCAGCAGGGCTCCCCCACCGGCGCTCGCCGCCACGGCCGGACCGCTGAGGCCGAGTACGAGGAGCGCGGTCACCGCGGCAGCGCTGGCGCCTCCCGTGACGCCGAGGATGTCAGGGCTGGCCAGCGGATTGCCGAGAAGCGACTGGAACAGGGCACCGGCAAGCGCGAAGGCGACGCCGACGAGAACCGCGACCGTCGCGCGCGGCAGTCGGAGCCCGAGCACGATGAAGCGGTCGCCGGACTCGCCAGACCCGGTGAGCGTCGCAATCAGGTTCGCCGGGGAGATCGAGTAGGAGCCCAGAGTGAGGCTGGCGACGAACAGGACGACGAGCACCAGGGCGAGAACCCCCGAGGCCGTGGCAACGGAGCGACGCCGCCGAGTGCGCGACCCGGCAACGACGCTCACCAGGCACCTGCCCGACGCCTGCGAACAAGGGCGATCATGACGGGCGCCCCGAGCAGGGCGACCACGAGCCCGGCCTCGAGCTCTCCCGGTGGCACGATGAGTCGTCCGATCACGTCAGCGAGGGTGAGCATGACGGCCCCGCTCATTCCAGACAGCCCGAGGATCCAGCGGTAGTCCCCGCCAACCAGCCAGCGGGCGAAGTGGGGCGCGACCAGTCCGACGAACACGATAGGGCCGACGAGAGCCGTCGCGCCTCCGCACAGCAGCACGATGGCGATCGCGGCCAGCACCCGCACGCGGCCGAGGTGAGCGCCGAGACCACGTGCCACATCCTCGCCGAGGGCGAGCACGTTGAGGCTCGGCCCGAGCGCGGCAGCGATCACGACGCCGCCGGCGATGAACGGGAGCACCCCGACGGCGGCATCCAGATCCCGGCCGACAAGCGAGCCGACCGACCAGAACCGGTACTGGTTGAGGGTCTCGAGATCACCGAGCAGCACGAGCGTGATGACCGACGTCAGCGCTGCCGTCACTGCGGTGCCCGCAAGGGTGAGCGACAAGGGGCTCGGACCGCGCGGACCCGACCCAACGGCATAGACCACCACCGTCGCGGCGGCGGCACCGGCGAATGCGAGCCAGACCTGTCCACTCGCTGCGGTCACCCCGAGAAGGCTGATGCCGAGCACCACGAACAGGGATGCGCCGGCGTTGACTCCGAGCAGGCCAGGGTCTGCGAGAGGGTTGCGGGTGAGTCCCTGCATGAGGGCGCCGGCAAGACCCAGCGCGGAGCCGGCGAGGAGGCCGAGCACGGTTCGCGGCACGCGAAGGTCGCGTACGACCATGTAGTCGTTGTCATCGGCGTTCGGTGCCAGCAGGGCATCGACCACCACCGATGGGTCGATCTGGCGTGAGCCGAGGGCCAGGCTCAGGTAGGTGGCGAGCACGACCGCCAGAACTGCACCGACGACTACCGCGCGACACCGTGCTGTGCTGCGCTCGCGGACGGGACCCGCGACGCTCATCCCTGCGCTTCGGACTTGCCGCGTCGCCAGTACCCCATGAATGCGACCCGACTGCGGTCGATTCCGATCTCCGAGACGAGAAGTCGTCGAAGGCCCTTGATAACCGAAGCCTCGCCGGCCAGCCACGCGTAGAAGTCTCCCTGACCACTCTCCGGCGAGTCCCAGAGCAGGTCGACGTCGACATCGATGTCCTCGAGCTCCTGCGCGCCGAGCGTGAGCGCCGGGGCGTAGCTCTTCCGGTGGTCGGCAGCCCAGGCGCGGACGGCATCGTCGAGCGAGCGTGGGTCGGTGTCGCGGGCCAGCCACGTCACGGTGATGCGGTCGCTCGCGGGAGTCGGGGTGGCATCCTCGGCAGTCGGCACCTGAATGACGACGTGGGCGCGCACCGACGCCGGGAGCGCCTCGAGGATGCCGCAGATGGCCGGAGCGGCCGTCTCGTCCCCGGCGAGCAGCACCTCGCGCGCGGCGCCGGGTCGCCAGTCCATGCCGATACCGGAGTGCACGCTTCTCACGTCCGGACCGACGACAACGACCGGATCACCCGCCGCTGCGTCGGCGAGCCAGCGCGCGGCGGGGCCGCTGTGCTCGTCGAGGCCGTGCCAGACGAAGTCGATGTCGACCTCGCGCTCGAGGGGGCGAACGGAGCGAACCGTGTAGGTGCGGAACGGGCTGCGCTGTTCTGCGGGGAGCGCACGCCATCGCCCGTACCAGTCGCCGTCCTCCCCCAGCTCGCTCAGCACGCCGTCGACCGGGAACAGGATCTTCACCCGCTGGTCCTTCGCATGCGTCGCGAACCAGTGCAGATCGAGGCCAGTGAACGTCACCCGTCGGAAGCTCGGAGAGAGCGTCTGGATGCGCGCCACACGCGCTGCAAACGGACGGTACGCAGCGCGATCGTCCTGCTCGATCTCCGACTCAAGATAGGTAAGCATTACCTAAGTATGGCAGACCCTGCCGATGGGTCAGACGTCGATGCGATCCCGATTCAGGCCATCCCCCGCGATGATGAACTCCTTTCGCGGGGCGACATCGTTGCCCATCAGGAGCTCGAAGACGCGGTTGGCGTTGTCGACGTCGCTGATGGTGACGCGGCGCAGGCTGCGGTGCTTCGGATCCATTGTCGTGGTTGCCAGCTGCTCCGCGTCCATCTCGCCGAGGCCCTTGTAGCGCTGGATGGGATCCTGCACCTTCTTGTTGCTTCGCTTCAGGGTAGCGAGCACCCCTTGCAGCTCTGCCTCGGAGTAGGTGTAGATCGTCTCGTTGGGTTTCGAGCCTGGGTTGATCACAACGACACGGTGCAGCGGCGGCACGGCAGCGAAGACCCGGCCAGCGGTGATCATGTCAGGCATGTAGCGCATGAACAGGGTGAGCAGGAGGGTGCGGATATGCGCACCGTCGACATCAGCGTCGGCCATGATGATGACCTTGCCGTACCGCG
>Ga0307514_10003428_pt1 | contig 15245 bp, 9 predicted proteins | sample 16_EM_MG_FD_203088 | JGI IMG/M metagenome (GOLD analysis project Ga0307514, IMG submission 203088) | Populus trichocarpa ectomycorrhiza microbial communities from riparian zone in the Pacific Northwest, United States - 16_EM | ecosystem: Host-associated > Plants > Roots > Unclassified | place...
CTCGGCATTGGGCTCCGGCTTTGGCAGTCGGCATTGGGTTTTCCTTCTCTCTCTTTTATATATAAGTCCATAGTTTTCCTTCTCTTTGTATAGACAGACAATCATCTTCTCGTGTCAACAGGTTCCTGTGCTCCTTATGCATGAGGAAGTGAGTAGGCAAGATGTTGTGACGGGTCTGTTGTGCTGAACCTCTCTTGGCCGAACCTCTCTTGACTTCTCTAAGTCTAAAGACTCGTACTCAGCTCAACCTTAACCCGACAGAAGTGATAACCGCACTCAAAATCCGTCCAACACAAGAGATAATGGTATCGGGACCTCGCGTCTTAGGGACATCCGCCGTGGTATAGCCCCTGGCTCATTGCCGTGGAAATTTGCGTGGACGATTTGACACATTATTGGCCTAGGCAAAGTACATTTTGAACTAAAGAATAGCAGTTACTCTACGGTGTCGGCCGATGGGATATGCAATCACACTAGTTCATGGCGACTTCGAGTCGGTTATTGTGCATGTACCGAAGATTGATTAATTGCCTGAGATACTTAATTTGGAATGAAGTGGTTTTGTTTGCATATTATGGCAGAATTTAATGTCAAGTTCGTCTTAATCGTTAGTGGTTTACTTGAGAGCATGCTGGTGATCATAGCAGCCCAATATGGCCCGTTCCTAAATAAACACTAGGAGTTTCCTGCGGGTCACCAAGTGAGAGTGACAAGAAATTCTGAGCGAGGTCTGACTCCGGATTGTGGTGGTTTTAGTGTTTACTTGGTGGGTAGGATAACCATCTTGGCCAAGAGGACGACTTGGCTGGGGGGGTAGAACATTTCTTATGGCCCACAAATTTCGTCTAAGATCCCCGAAACAAGAATTGATGCCATTCTGAAGGCACAGTGATGACTCTTCAATGATTTACCGGCTGGCGGAACGACTTTCACGGTAAGGTAGTGCAACATAGCTGAGCACTCGCACAGGTAGCGTCACTCGACCATCTATAGAAAATCACTGTTAAAATAGAGATTGTAAAGATGATAGAGAAGCTTTATTGTGGGGGCTGCAAGGCTATATATATATGGCCATACAAGTACGAGTGCGTACGTACTCACCTATGTATAGATCCGGCTGAATGCCTCAGCCTGACAGCAATCTCCGGCCATACGAAGGCTAAGATCTATTTATGCAATAATCACTGTAGGCTTTGTACCTCATCGTTATTTATCGTCAGAATTTCGTCCTGATCTGAAGCGAACGCCTCTGAGTTTCCTAGACATTGCAACTTGATCGGCATATATCTGTCACTTGAGAGGAGGAGCTGACGAGTAATATATAAACGATTTCAAGAGTAGAGTATCAATGACATCTTCGGTGATGAGGCCCACGAGCGCGCTAACACCTCCAACATGATATACCCCAATCGCGAGCACAAGAATTGATGACATAACATAGCAATACATTTGGAGCATGAGAATATATACTAACGTACCAATGTGCAATATTCAGAATAAAAGAAGGTAACCAATGGAAAACAAAGTTTCGTACGAGATATGGATTACAAAGCCTGTCCGAATCTTCGTTCGCTATTGTATGCTCGCAATTCATCGCCGACGCAAGTCGTACTATGAATTGATATCTACAAACAAAACGAAACAATACTCATTCGTCTCGAAATTGCTCTAGTTCTAGTACCTAGGCATCTCAACGGTCCACGACGACTACTCTTTCGGAGCCCGATATCACGGTCCAGTCTTAGGTATCTTTTCTGCGGCTTGGTCCGTCTGAGGCTGAATTATTCAGCCCTAGGGCCCCATAAACGTACCTATAGGGGGGCCGGCAGCTACCGGAGGTGTGCTTCCGGTGATGACGCCGGTGGGTTTAAAATGGTCACTGGTTGATGTCGTGGTGCCGGTTGAGTTTTACAATTGCCGTATCAAGCCAGAAACTACCGTGGTAGCCGTTAAAATAAGCAGCTGTGGGTGCTGGGATGCTGGCGATCGTACAGTAGGAATTACCTTGAAAGCTTTTGGGGCTAAGGCGGGAACTAGATTTAGCTTCGGCTTTTGTATGAAGGCTGCCATCAGGTAATTTAGCACAGTATAGTGATGTGTCATGATGATGCAACAGAAAAAGTTATGATATATACATGTAATCGGATACCATGTCGCCACTCCATCACTCCCGGAATGCAGGCAAGGAGTCGCCGCCCCCAACCTCGAGATTCTCGACTCAGAGATCCTCATTTTCGGGATCATCAACGCCGATGTCACCCAAACACTCCTTGCCCTCTACCGACTGTCCACCACCGGTACTTACCTCCCCCCTCGCCATCTCCCTATACGCCTTCTTAACCAACTCAATCAACTCACAGCCCAAATACCACTGCCTCGGACCCTCAGGAGGATACCGTTTCTCCGCTACTCAATGCCACGTTAGTACCCATTCAGTTCCCTTTACAGTAGAGGCATACGCATCGCAATATTAAGCTTCCGCAGCTTCTCAAATTGTGTCACCGCCGCCGCGAGCTCCAAGGGATGGTGTGCCGAAAGGTGTGACATTGCCGTGGGATGTGCACACGATAGCCGAATAACCTCAGACAGTGCTTCCGGGCTGATGGTACCTTTGGTGGTTGTTGGGATTCTGGCGGCGCACTGGGGAGCTTGAGAATTCGGTGGCGAGTGATAGGCCGAGTCTTCAATATTTTGAGTGCGTTCGCCAGGTGCATCGAGGCCGTGGGGTTCATCTACCCCATTGTCTTCTGGTTTCTGCCGGGACTTTACCCGACCCTGTGCAAGCTGGTTAAACCACTGCAAACCATCCACGCTCTGCTGTGCCTCCCATTTCCCGCTAATATTGTTCCAGGTGGTGATTCGAATGCCACTCCTCTTGATAAACGCCTTTGCAAGCGGAAATATCGCCCAGGCAAACCGAGCAAAGAGGAACTGGGGGGAGATGACAGAACTCAAGGCCGCGACCTCGCGGTTGTGGTATATAGGGCAGAAGTCAGGGGTGCGAGCGAGGAAGTGGACGTAGAACGCGCCGAAATTGGTCTTGGGAACGAAGACGAAGACGCGCTTGTCGAATGCGGAATGCAGATCTTTCCGCAACGCTAGTAAATTGTCGATGTCCGTTGTGGGGTTGGAATCCGATATCTGTTTGTTCGAGGCATAGGCCGACATGCTGTTGGCGCAATACTGGGGGCGGTGTTAGCGCCACAATGCAATAATTATGACATAATTAGATGGGAGAGCACAAACCCAATCCGCTTCCTCCTTCGGAACCGTATGTGCGCTCTCCAGCCCATCTGCGTAGTCAGATATCTTACACCGACGATCCCGCTCTTTCACGAACTGCGACACGGCGGATGTAGCGACAATAGGCTCCACGTTGTCCGCCTCGGCGTCACTATCGCCATCACCGGTAAGGTTCCAAGGCACAAGAGTTGCGAAGTGCTCATGTGGGAAACCCCAACGCCTAAAATCAGGACACACAGGGTAGTCGGGAGTATCATCGGTATCCCAGTCGAGTGGGTAGAAATAATATCGCGGTTCCGACAACAGTTGATCGAGACCCAGAGGGGGGTTGACAGCGTCAGGGTTGGCTTCCACATACACAGAAAACTCGGACTGTGTGAGCAGACTTGGGAGAAGTATTCCGATGCGGTTGGCGGCGAGGAAGAAGCAAGCGGTGGCTGCAGTGTTGCGGTGAATGCCGAAGGACGTATGAGGAGTGGGGGCGGTGGTGGTATCGCTCAATGTCAGGTTTGCTGTTGCGTCGTTGAGATCGGTGTGTGCGACAGCAGGAGGGGTGGTTGTGGTGTTGGAGTCGACTTGTGGGAGCAGGAGCATGACGTGGAGAATGGGAGGTCGGCGGGGATAGCCTGGGTGACAGAGTTCCACTACGGCTTTCCGTCGCCGTGGCATAACGAGACGCGGGGTTGCATTATCGGATATGTTGACGGGACCTCGTAAATCGATGTGGGACATGGTGATGTGGGAGACTGTGAAGCGCTGTGCGTGGTTGGAGAAGAGAAGGACGACGTCATGCAGCGCATCTTCGCGACAGTGGATGCCAAGCGACAGGGGTCAAAGGCGATTGATTAGATCGCGATAGATTAGATGCACGTGCATATAATCTCTACGTACACTCTCAGTGAGCTGACGGATTATAATTCCTCTTCTACCCCGTCGTCCGATGCTTAAAAATTCTGTCTTCCAACTTTTAAGTTGTCATCCATCACTTTCCTCACTTATATCCTAGTTATCAAACTCGACACGCCCTCAGGGTTCAATTATAATCATGTCGTCTTTGGCGCAGTACCTCGGAATGTCGACCAGTAAGTCCGCCGCTTCGTCCACCACGAGTATGGTGTTCTTCACCGATTCATTTGTTCGTTTTATTCATTTTGCATCCACTCTAGCTAGAGTATGGCAGTACACAATTCCCCATCCCCTCCCGATAACCAGCTAGGTGGGGGAGCTCCACCCCTGCGACCATCCTTCCCCGAAACGAAAGTAAAATATGTTCTAGTCCATTCACGGAGGCGGTTCCTCCGCGGAGTACCTAGTCAGTTCACGGAAGCCCACCTTCCGTGAACGAACCGTCCATTCACGGAGTCCGTACCCCACCTCCGTGAACTGACTAGTTCGTTCACGGAGTTAATGAAAAATTATAAATAATCTAAACATCATCGTGATCTCTACAATCGGATGCCTCTTGGACGTCCAGTCGCAACTACAAATACACTGTGCTCCATGTCATCGTTGAAACCGGCTCATCTTCCTCATTTCCCTCCTCATTGCCCGCCTCCTCATTGCCCTCCTCGAACGAAACACAAGATCAGCTCCACCAGAGCCAAGTCACAATCTAAAACGCCGTCAAGCCAATACACAGCGAGATGCTTGCATGGATGCTGATCCCACATCTGCGGAGGATACTGCCAATGAGAGCAGTGATTTGACAGAACTGGATACTGAGGATGAGGAGGTTCTCGAGGAGGAAGGGGCCACTGGGGAGGAAGAGGAAGAGGAAGAGGAGATTGAAAGTACCTGATGGCGCAGCAGAAGGTCCAGTATTTATGCACTGCGCACCACAATCTGGGCCATGGAAATGAAGCGTGCACTCCGCTTTTGCTTTGAAACACTTGCAACGAACAGTCGTGCAGTTGCCTTCGCACCTACAGCGTACTTGGATGAGCTCAGCAGGGGACTGAAGACGAGCAGCTTCCCGAAGAGTAAGTTCTTGATGGCTATCCTTCTTGAATGGCGGAATTTGATGTGACATGGTAGATGTAAGGCGGTCCATATTTTTAGTACGATAGAATCCGTGGAATGTACTCAGTTGCGCTGTGAAGAATGTACTCCATGGCGTTGCGCTGAACGCACACGATTGATGAATGTAGGCGGTTGCGCAGATTGAATTCAGGTGGATCGAGCCAGCTGAGTGTACGTACATGCCAGTGCATGCACATACATGCGTGCAGGGCAGAGTATTTGTAATTTTTGACTGACTCCGCGAACGAACTAGTCAGTTCACGGAGGTGGGGTACGGACTCCGTGAATGGACGGTTCGTTCACCGAAGGTGGGCCTCCGTGAACTGACTAGGTACTCCGCGGAGGAACCGCCTCCGTGAATGGACTAGAACAAAATACATGGTTGCACCCGAGACAAAAGAAAGAAAAAATATCGACTGCTAGCTACACCGTGCTCTTCTCTGCTTCACTGATTCGTTCATGTATGGTGACAGATTCGGTGTTTAGAAGTGATTAGATCATCTGCCCAGGAATCTACAAATTCGAAGGCCAGCCAGATGCAGTTATAAGTTTGTAAGCCGCACATGACATAGATAGGCCCAGTTGCATGTAGCAAATATCTAGCATATTTACGAAGCCAGTATATATCTACGCCATAGTGAATATCTATAATCTTTAAATATATCTAGCGTATAGAGAAGATAATGATAGATACTAGACTCAATCTAACGCTGCTAAAGGCCAAAAGTCGCAGTTGTATATATAGCGCCCTAGATCATGCGGATAAGACCTCCAAAAATGACTCTTTCAACATTGAAAGCTTTTGTTCATGCAAACATGTGTTGACTAAGGATTTAGTCCGAACGGCCCTCAAACCGCTGGAATGGCCTACAGGTTACTGGAAGGTCACCTATGCTACGAGAAAGGACTGGAGAGTAATTTCTAACGTTCTGTGGTATCAGTGTGGACTCTTTCACGAACTATCACTCACCAGCTCCTCTGCCACACTCCACCTCCTGTAAATAGTGGCATAGATTTTCCCTTTCATAGTTATTGTAGACAGACAATTCAACCTCTTGTTTTGTAAAGTTATATCCTCATCAATATGCCATGAATGAGACTAGTACTAGCATGCACAGTTTGAGTTAGGATATGGCGCGCAGTTGAAGTGAAACGAAGATGATCATTGCACTAGCAGCGGTTGGTGGATTTCATAGATACCAGTAGTACATCTAAATTCCTAGGTTTCCGGCCTTACCAAAGAAGAACCCATAAAATTATGTTGCAAATGGTAGCGGGCGCTGTGAGAAAGTCCAAAAACGATACCGTTCTCTCTCTGCTCTAGCGGTCTCTCTACATACAGAATGACAAGGCATATTGGCCGTCCCGCTATCGGGCGGACTCAAGCGCGGGGTTGAGCGGATTTCCAATAAATTAAGTGCGGCTTCTCATCCACTACCGCTACGCAATGGTGAGCACTATGGGTATCGTCACTTTTAATACTAAGACGTCAAAACCAATTCGCCTCCCCTCCTTAGCTTCAGTGTTTGGAACCGTCCCGTCAGAAATATCTCCAGGACGAACGGAACCACGCTAGGGCCGTTCGTCCCATCCTTACTCAACGAGGACGGCATGACTTGCGGGGACTGGCGGGGACGGCGAGAACACCATTCCCTGCCGACATCTTCCGTTCCTGGCCGACATTCGCTGTCTTCGGTGGAGGACAAGTACATAGGTGTTCAATGAGACTAGCGATGAGTGAACTATAGCAATGGATAGAATTTGCAGTACACATTATGGGTAAATGTGTAGTATGGTATGATTCATCTCGTTTTGCTACTTTTGAATTTCACCGTCAATGAATATCAGCTGGGGACTGCTGCGAATGAGCCAGGACGGCAGTATGTTATCCTCCGCCATCCAGTCCATCCGTCCTCGCCTTGAGTGATCCGGGACCAGTGTTCATAAGCGGCCCGGCCGGCTTGCATACATTCAAAGCTTGCATACAACTTGAACACCTGCAGAAGCCTGGGCCGACCTGCGTATATATCTTTCGGGCCTGTGGAAGCCTGCATATATCTTCAAGCCTCGCATAAGACTTGCCGACCTGCAGGCTTTCTGGCTGCCGGCCGTGACAGGTGATGTCAACTGTCTGGCCCATACTCGATAAGGGCGGTATGATAGCTAAGATACTGTTACAGGCTGACATCCACTATCTGCGGCCTACATCCACTATCCCCGGCCAATATCAGGTATTTAGGTGCTTTATATGGCTTGATATGGGTGAACTTACGGTAGTTGATAGACTTTACTGAATATAGTGTGGGTAAAATTGAGGTTTTGTATAATTCAACTCGTTTTACTACTTGTGAATTTCATTATCCATGGATATCTACCGTGCACTACCGGGGATGGCCGGGGACGGCAAGTGGCGTCGGTCGTTGTTTCCCTCCGTCCCTGTCTTCAGTGATACCGGATGGATGAGACGGTTGACATCACTGGCCGGTCATAGAGTCTAAGGCCTGGGAGCAGGCCAGGCTTCAATTTACAGGCCTGCTTTAGTGAAGATCAGGACCGGCTTCATGCAGGCAGGCCAGGCCAGACCACTGAGGTACACTGTGCCAGACAGATAGGATGTTTGAGAACACTGCTTGGGTGTTTAGTTGCCCCTGGGATTGTGGGTGTAGCGATCATGTTGCACAGGGTGTTTGATAGTCACCTCGTCAAGTACAATTGCACGGCAGCAATAATCTTACCTACCACAATCATTTACTGTCACTCGGAGCTCCCAACCGTCTGTCTGGACTACAGTCTTGCAGGGTCCCGTATCGTCGTCTCGTCTGGAGTCTGAGTATGGAGGGACCTGTCCGTCTCGGATAAAAACTTCTGGGCTAGGGCCCCGTACAGATGACCGTAATGTTGTCTAGGGTCGGATATTGTATACAGGCTCGGGAATGAGATTTCCGGGATACCACATCCCTGAACAAAACTTCAACCAAAGTTAACTTGTACCGAAACTTTGGATTGTAAGGTTGATTAGGTTGAATGCGAGGGCCAATTAATGGACTGTAAGCCCCGTACTCCTTTAGTCTTGTCATGGAGTGACCTGGTCCGTCCAGTCCTTAAATCTTGTGCCCCGAAAACTTTAGTCTCGGACATTCATTACCTTAGGCCGACGGGACGGACTATTGAGACGCCTGCTGTTGAGTGGCAACGTTTGTAAGCTGGTAACAGCACCGGGAAAGATTCAAACATTGTTCGGAGGTGTCGAGTTGTCAACTGCAGCGGTGTATATCTAGCGTGCCCACTATCTGATTCGGGATGTAGGCCTACGGAACAAAACGGAAGAGCGGGCGAAGAATAATGTGGTTTGTCACCCCCGATTGAAAGCTTAGCAAGAATACAGCGGCGAATTTACTTCCACGCTAACCGCCAACTTCCGCTGGCGGCGCTCGGCTTGCTGCTGTAATTACTCCCAGGCGTTGAGCGATGGAGGTATCGTAGCGTTGGCGATCATGCCGCACAGGGCGACCATCACACCCGACAGTTGTTAGCAAGTATGCTATCGTGTGGCAGGACCGCTTTCTACAGTGGCGCCGTCGCAGCCTATTGGCAGTTAAAGCTCAAAATTCAACCGTATAGCCCACAGCATCCATAAAATGGTTCGCTTAATATCACAATTAAGTACATACCTAATAGAATATTGGGATAATACCTCAGCCTAAGCAGCGGGCTCGGCCCCACCAAGATCGGGTACATGCAGATACCCTCCCAAAGCTGCTTTAATGTCCTGGTTGGGCCGCGTTTAGTCTGTGTAAGTCGGACAAGTGCCGAGGTATTGTCACCTCGCGATGAGCAGTTGCACGACAGCGATAATCTTCCTACATAAAATCATATGCTGTCGCTTATCGTCGTGTGCAACCGTATCTACCGCTAATTGACATCCACGTACCTGGAACGGACTAGGAGCGGAGGTATTGTCGCAGTTCAACGGCAAGTCCGGAAGCAGTAATACGACCTCTTTCGGGAGCTAGAGGGACTACTACGAACACGAGCGGCTAGCGGCTTCCGAATCCCAACAACCCCAGGAATAAACCGTAGCCTGTAGCGACTGACGACCGCACAGTGGGAACATAAGAAATAGGCAACGGAGCTACAAGCGAATCCTCTCCTTAAGCGTCGTTGAGAATACCTCAGTACCTTACCCCGGCAATGAAAAGACCTGGACGAAGCTACTATCACTAGCAGAACCCTCATATAATGCCAGTAAACTTAAAGCCACAGAAGATATTGCGTTTGAGGCAGACTTCGCTAAGTCCCGTCAATGCCGCGTGATATCACCGCCTTAACGACCATTACCGATTCCATTTCCAACGGTAGCGTGGCAGCAAGGCCAGGAGGGCAACAGGCAGTGAGCTCCGCGACAATCATGGCATACATCCTCACTAAGCCCCACAGATAAGTTCGCAATTGCGCATGCGATCCAAGCCGCAGAGGAGAACCAGAATCGGCAGCCCCACAGCTTCCAGACAGGCAATTGTGTGATGATAACCTCCCGCAACATGCGATCAGGCTATAGCGCCGCCAAACTGTGCACCGACACCTGGACAAGCTCTCCTGGCGTGCGGGTTGGTTGGGCTTTACAACAGTATGTTGGCTCATCCACGCTACGTGTACAGTGTACAGCGTGGCAATGACAGAGTCTTCGAGGTCTCCAACTTGCCCGGGCACCTCTGTATCCGTAAGACCTATAATGTTAGTGGATTTAAGCATTACACCATCGATAAATCTCGACCTCAGGAACCGCCACACCTGATCAGGGTCACTAAGAGCGGCCAAGAAGAGCATTAGCTGGAAGCAATCAGGGAGTGGCGATGAACCCCAGGTTCGAGTCCAGTAGGAGGGCCAGTCAGGAGAAAAGCGGATACGAAGCTCTGAAGAATCTTACCCAATTCGGAAGACGAGGGGAGGTAAGGGAGTACGTTGCGGCGCTCAATGATGAGAGCTTAAAAAAACTCCTCCCGAAGAACTTACGACCTTCGGACCCTTCGGCCACAATGACCAGACGACGGTTGGCTAGACCAAATGTCTACCGCTAACGAGGAGGAACGCACAGATAGCAGCAAGACGGCTGGCAACATTCCTTTATTGTACGGGTGGAAAGCTTTTTGCAAGGGGGGTGGATAAGGGTGTACCTTGATTAGGGTTGTGGATGGAGCTCAACCCTGTACATACGACTTAGTGAGAATACTCTAGAGGGCATGTTTCTAGCGACACATAGATCTCATGGTGCATGTTTGCCACCAGCAAAACCATGGACGATACACGGATATAATTAATCTAATCTCCAATGGAAAATTTTCCATTAGCTCTTTCTATTACAACATCACACGACGTCAATTTCTTAACAACACAATCATCGGTCGATGTATGAAAACCGCTGGAAGCACTCAACCCGTGACACCCCTAAGTTAGCTTTTACCCAATCCTTTTTAAAATAATACTCCTCGCCTTAAGAGCCACATAAATTTTTAATTCAATTTCAAAGAATAAAGAAAAAGGTAAGATATGAAAGCTGTAACACCTGAAGCTAGAACCCAAGACCACCACAGCGCTACACTGCAAGGAGACACAGTTGTATTGAATGAGTTTTCATGAAAATCCATCCTTGTGCGCACGGATACCCAGCAGTGACATGCGCAGTACATTGGGAAAATACTACGGTATTTGTTAGTCGGTTCCAAGTAAAGGGGTATGTCTTCTTACGAAACAGTCGCTTGGAGAAACCATAGCCGAGGGTCATTTAATTATAAGAAATCATTGATATTGGGGTCCCTATTGATGGCACCCTTCTTGTGTAGTACCTGGATTGTGGCCTTGTGACCCTTATCAATTGCTTGCTGTAGTGCCGTCTTGCGATTATTGTTCGTTGCCTCAATATCTGCACCATTGTCGAGTAGCAGTCGGACCGTAGCATGGTGGTTCTTTTCAGCTGCTTTGTGTAGTGCCGTCTTGCCATGGTTGCATTTCGCCTCGATATTTGCGCCCATGTGGAGTAGCAGCAAGACCGTGGCCTGGTGGCCCTGCAGAACTGCTTGGTGCAGCGGAGTGTTACGAGTATTGTTTTGTGCCTCTATTGCTGCGCCATTCTCAAGCAGCATACGGACTGCGTTATTGTGATCGTGTTTAGCCGCTAGGTGCAGTGCCGTGTTGCGGGTGTTATTCTTTGCATCGATGTCTGATCCGTATTTAAGTAGCGCACTTACTACGGCATATTGCGCCCACCCTAGCTCGCACCGAGCCGATTGGTGTAGCGCCGTCTCGCCGTCGTTACGTTTGGCTTCGACATCTGCACCTTCCTCTAGTAGCCGCAGGACCGCTGTGTCGAGACCACAAAATGCCGCCAGATGAAGCGCTGTCTCACCCGCATAGCTTTTCGCATCGACGTATGCACCCCTCTTGATTAGTAGCCGGACGATGCCTTCTTCAGTCCACTCACGACGGCACTGAATTGCTTGGTGAATCGCTGTTTGGCCGTCGTTACGTTTCGCCCTGATGTCTGCGCCTTCCTCAAGCAGTAGTAGGGCCATAGCTTCAGGGCCATGAAGAGCCGCCAGATAAAGCGCGGTCTCACCACTGTTGGTCTTCGCCTCGATGTTTGCGCCCTTCTTGATCAGTAGCCGGACCATGGCCTCAGAACGATTCGGAACAGCAAGATGGAGTGGCGTCTCGCCATTGCTACTTTTCGCATTGATATCAGCGCCCCTCTCGAGTAGTAGCCGAACCGTGGCCTGGTAATGGTCATCGCCCCGCCAAACCGCCCGATGCAGTGCCGTCTCGCCATCGTTAGTTATAGCATTGATATGAGCCCCTCTCTTAAGCAGCAGCCGGGTCATCGCCTCGTTACCATGCCAAGCTATCCTGTGCAACACCGTCTCACCATTACTGTTTTTAGCTTCGATTTGGGCGCCCTTGTCGAGTAGCAGTCCGACCGTAGGTTCGTCAGACGCAAAATGCAATGGAGTCTCGCCCTTACTGGTTTTGGCCTCGATATCAGCACCTTTCTCGAGCAGCAGCTGGACCATGGCGTCGTTATACGTATTTGCCGCCGAATGTAGAGCCGTCCAGCCATGGTTGGTTATAGCGTTGATATCAGCCCCTCTCTCAAATAGCAACTTGAACTTGGCATCGCCACCATATGTAGACGCCAGCTGTAGGGTAGTTGAGCCGTTGTTAGTTTTCGCCTTGATGTCAGCGCCCATCTCGAGAAGCCTCCGAACCGCATCCTCGTCGCAATGTCGAGCTGCCCGAAGTAGTACCGTCTCACCCTGTATGGTCCTCGCCTCGATGTCTGCGCCTTTCTGGAGTAGCAGTTGGACAATGGCCTCGTGATTTTCTTTAATCGCCAAATGCAGTGCTGTCTTGCCGCGTAACTCACAATGTACCTCGATATCAACGCCCTTCTCTAGTAGTAGCCGGACCATATGTTCGTGACCTCTCAGAACCGCCAGATGAAGTGCCGTACCCAAGTAGCATGTCGCGTTAAGATTAGCGCCCATCTGGAGCAGTAGCTGGACTGTAGACTTGTGACCAACATCGGCCGCCTGATGCAGCGCTGTCTTGACAGAAGATTTGGATTTCGTCTCGATATCTGCACCTGTTTCCAGCAGTAGCCGGACCATGGCCTCGTGACCTCTCCAAGCCGCCTCGTGCAGCGCAGTCTGGCAATTATGGCTCTGTGCTTCGATGTCAGCGCCCTTGTTGAGCAGCTGCCGGACGGTGGCTTCGTGGCCTCGTGACCTCCCTGAGCTGCCATATGCAACGGTGTCAACCCTTTCGAGTCTCTAGCATTAACTGTATGCCAACGACTGCCGCGGCTTTCTGGAATTAAACGAGCAACTACACACTGTAACCCAACAGCACTTGCGGCATGAATAGGCGTGAAGTATTGTGGAGTATAGTCGAACCCATAATCCTTGGTGTCCACAGGCGCATGAAATACTTGGAATATAAGAGCTTGGCGCGCTGGATTGTTTATTAAGTGTAAGGCTTTGTCGACAAGATCTCCTTCTTCACCTGAGAAACGGCAATGATAACCCCAGTATCGACAACTGTAATCCAAAAAGCATTTCTCGCTGAGTCGCGAATTAAAGGATACCTGGCTAGTGCAAGGACCATTCCCAATGTCGTCTAGAGAGAGGTAATTGATGCAAGTGTTAGCCATCATGAGATGAGCTTTGGACATATTATTAATACTGGACACGGACAGAAGATATTTGTGCACAGTGTGGTGGATGAAGTGAATGATCTGTGTCTGTTGATCTAGAATAACAAGACCGGAGCACAGCTCGATGACATCGTGAGGCTCCACATAATAGGCTTCATCCAAATTCAACTCTGAATGGCCTTCCGGAATTGATAGAGCAATCTGGAGCTCCACCCACTTCAGCGGGCGTTTGGCATAAAAAATCCACTGCAATGCCTTCAACGCCAGTGCTCGGTTCTCATCTGGTAGGGCGCCGATACTATTCATCGCGATTTGATATGCTGAATCCAAATCTCCTGGGATGGAATGGAGTGCTAGCTTTCTGTTGTTGGCGCTTCGCTGGCGTAGAATATAATCGGTGCGAATGTTGGCCAACAGAAACCTAGCAACAGATAACACAGTTCATCAGTATTAGCATAAATAGTTAATCTCAATGTAGAGATCTCTGGGAATAGGGACTTACATTCCATTAGCGTTGTCTACGATAGCAGAAACTATGTCCTGCTCCAGTTGCGCAGAAATCCTAATACCTTTTTGCCTTACCACTGTAATCTTCGCCCTCGCTACCAATTCCATATCTGCTGGGTCTGGGATGATTGGCAGCTTGAGTGCACGCGGTTCTAAGGCATTTTGGATGTCCACACAATTAGGTCCATTGGTGACGAAGATTTTGAACCTAGTCTTTCCCTCTCGTGTCAGGGACCCTGACAACTGCGTGATGAGCGGCAAGAACACAGTCCGTCGGGTTGTCTCATCACATTCATCCAGTGCCTCAAATACCAGGTATACATCATCAAACCCCTCTCCAATTGAAAGAAGCATGCCTTGTAGCTCAGAAAATACTGGCCTCTTGCATTGTTTATGCAAACGATCGTATAATGGTTGAATGTGAGGCATTGGTGGCATATCGGTTATCGTTGGAGGTATTCTTTTTGGAATTCTAGTTGCTTTATCAACTGAGCCAAAATATTTTCGGGAGTCTGTCTCGCTCGGTGCTTGTAGTCGAAGTACACATATGCTACGGCCGCTTTCGGCTTTCTTGTCGCTAGAATCTCGCTTTGTTGGATATGCTTGATCACAATTGATCTAACCTCCCTTCAGTCAGCTCGCCGATAGTAACAATAGAGAGACTTAGCAAACGTTAGGCAGCTTTTTCCAGAACCAGCTGGAGATCACGGTGTGACTAATCGTTAGCGATATGTGACAGACAACGGATGGCTGCTGGAACAGCTTTGATTAACTTACGGATACCTGGGCACCATAGTATGGGTGAAGTTTCCTCCGTGCTAGTGAGCCAGTTGCTGAAAGTCGGAGCATTCAGAAACCACAGGTTCGTCTTGTCTTTCACATGACGTGAAATCTCTGTGTGCTGCGTATTATGATTGTACGGCGATAACCACTCCAGTACCATACCCCGATAGACGACTGTCGAGTCTTTAAGTGGGAAATTCACAGGGAGTCTGTAGAGCCTTAGGGACATACCGCGCTCCTCAAGTCTTTTCTGCAACCCATCATCCTGCAAATCACACACCAGTTTTGGGACAGTTGGATTTGCCCAGCAACGAGAACGCATTATCACTAACCTGCCAGTCAGAGTTCTTTGTGTTACGTGCAGTGTTCCTAAGCGGCCCGGCCGGCCGCCCGGCTTTTTAGCGGCCTGCAGGCCCGGCCCGGCCCGGCCTCCATTCTGAAAGCCTGCGCTAAGGGCGGCCCGGCCCGGCCTGGGTCAGAAGCCGCC
>Ga0307514_10003429_pt1 | contig 15242 bp, 13 predicted proteins | sample 16_EM_MG_FD_203088 | JGI IMG/M metagenome (GOLD analysis project Ga0307514, IMG submission 203088) | Populus trichocarpa ectomycorrhiza microbial communities from riparian zone in the Pacific Northwest, United States - 16_EM | ecosystem: Host-associated > Plants > Roots > Unclassified | place...
CCGCCTCCTAGCCACAGAAGTATAGACGCAAAAAAAAAAAAAAACCACATACACAAGCCTTGGATACAGATACAATGATACCTCAAGATTTTCGAACAACAATTGTATCTAAGTCATCCCCCAGATTGGTATCAGTAGGAGATTCCATAGGTACAGGGTTGGCTTCTTGCCGGGACCGAGTTGATCTGAGATTATGCGCAGTACCTTCAGAGCTAGAGAGGCGGGAGGCTCGACGTTTGCGGCGAGTATTATCTGATATATTATCTGAATCAGGTGCTCGAGGAACAAGGATTCGAATATTGCGCTCTTCAATAGGTGCAAGGTTGATACGGGTATCTGTCACCTCACTAGAGCGATGACAATAGTTTGTACATTTTGCTCCAAACTTATAGCATTTGCATCGTCGAGTTCCACAAGACGCCGGGTGTTGACAGGTGCAATACAGTAAAACCTCAGTCACCTGTGAAGCTAAGGCAGCGGCATGGCGTAGGGATATTGATGTAGGATTGGGTTCAATCACAATTGTAGCAGCTACAGAAAGCAAGTTTAGTGTATGATTCATATGAAGCAGAGTATGGGATAGTTATACCTGTGAGTGATGGAACCCGGTTAAGATCTGCTGTAGGAAATAACCGATCCAGAATACCATGTGCAGTTTGTAACTCATATCGTCCAGGATGGGGCTGCGCAAGAACACGGGCATAGAGGCGAGAATAATCGAGAGTACCTCGATCCTCTTTAGGGATACGCAAAGAGATAATAGCACCAATTTCGAAATTCTCAATAATAAAGCGTTTGTTGTATTGATTTGCTATTTGATTTCTAGCTCAAGCTCCAAGGACTGACTCCTCTATAGGAGTTAGTGAAACTGATCCTGTACCTAATTCACTTAAGTCTGTATTGGCTGCAGAACTTAATAATAGAGGGTCGATTGGAATAGGTTGTGAGCTGGTAGGTGGTAGGCTGGAGGGTGCGGGCTGGAGAGTTGCAGGCTGGAGGGTTGCGCGCTGGAGGGTTGCGCACTGGTGGGTTGTAGGCTGGAGGGTTGCGGGTTGGAGAATTGCAAACTGGGAGGTTGTAGGTTAGTGGATCCTTCCTGGGACATACAGTCGGACCTGCCGAGATATGTCGCCATAGGTGTATCCTTCTTTCGTTCGGAGGTTTTCGACAAGATTGTTGTAGAAGGGTGGAAGGGAAATTAGGAGAAACTCAGCTTTCGCCTGATCCGATTTTGCTAGGAGTGTCAGCGCTTCTCCGAATTCCTTGACTTTGTCAGTAAATCCTCCCGCCAAAGTCCCTTTCATGAAATTCAATCTTTTGTCAAATTCGGTGACGTGTTCCTCGATAGTGGTGGTCCTATCGTCATATGTAAATCGGACAACGTTTGCTAACACTACTCCTAGGTCGGTGACCGTTTTTCCTTCGTATTTTGCCTTGAGTTCAGTGTAAGCTTCGTGTGCGCTCCTGGTTAGCCCGATAGTATCTATTATTTCGGGTTCACAGTTCCGTTTCATGGTTAGGATTGCAAAGCTGTTGTCTCTTTTCCATGTGAGCGCCTTTTTTCCGGCATCGGAGCTCTTTTCTGCCTTTGTTGTAGATCCAGCCGCTGGATCCTTGATATCTCCTGTCACAATGTCCCAAATTGATCCGTCCCCATGATCCAGCTGCTCCAAAGTTTGTTCAATAGATAATATCTATTGTGCAAAATTGTGTTTGCCGGCTAGTTTGCTTGGATAGGTTCGTTCTTTAGTGACTATTGGTGATGTCATTGTTGTGGCGGCTGAGCTTTGTTCCAAACTCTAGGATTTGCTGCACCGATTTCCAAATACCTTTTCCCAATGTTGCTTTCAAGTCAACAATCGCTGCTTGGGTGTATCGCCTATTCGGTGCAAAATTCATATGAGGAAGGATGGCATCAAATAAGCGTCCGAAGCCATTCAAGGACATGAATACCCCGACTTTTTGTCTTACTTTCTCGTTTTGACTGCTGAAGTATCTTTCCATGAAAGTAGCGACATCCATGTCATAATCTTTCATCATCTCCAAGATATTCAATACTCGTCCATCTTGATCTTCGGGTGGATCCTCGCTTCTCCAACTCCTATCCACCTTCTTGTAGGGACCCCTCCTTTCCGTTGGCATACTTGCCATTGTGTTGTCTACAGTTGCTTTAAGATGGACTAGAGAGTAAAGCGCGCACAATTATTAATTGTCTTGGCGGCAGCGCAGGTATAGAGTCTGGGCACGAGAACAGCTGAGCTCAAGCTACTGGATTCTTTTTCAGGCGTGCTCATCTAGGTGATGCGCAACTCTTGGAGTGCTGTGGCTATTGGTGGAGGTTGTTGGGTTTTAGAGGTGGATATATGAGGCCAACTACCAGTAGATCGATATGCGTTTGTTCGATAAGGTTGCCTGCAGGGACGGTTTTTTTTTTTTTTTGAATCATTAATCGTATTTAGCCTATCTAGACTATGACGATGGACTGCAGCGCACTGTTGCCAGCTGCCTCCCTCCCAGTCCCTGGACGGTTGGGACTGGGAAGTCAGGAATTAACCTGCAAGTACACCGATGGATGGTTTTTGGTGGGCCGTAGTGTTCACTGATTAGGTCGTGGTATTTTTCCTTTGGCTGTCGATCTCCTTCTGGGGTGCACCTTTGGAATTAATATACTGTTCGAACCCTTGTGCCTGTTCTGGTTTATATTGGAACCCTGGTCTTTCCTTGATGTAATGTCGAGTTAGAGGAGGAGTCAGTGGTCTTGTTCCTTCGGATTGGACTGGACGTCCTATGTGGTGTCTGGCTTGCACAATTTTTCCTTCACGGAACTTGCGCTGTTGTTTCTGCTCTTTGGCTTGAGTCTCAGGGGTGGTGATTTCTGACCTTGGTTTGCAGATGTACTTTCGCTCCTTGTCAACTGGGTATATATGCGGTGGTTGCTTGGTTCATTGGCTTAATCTGCGGGGTTGTATTGCTGCGATGCAATTCACCCAGGCTTATGCGTCTGCTTATCAGGTACTGTATTACTGAGTAGACTCAGATATCTCAACCTGATTTTATGCTTCTGCTTATAGTATGCGTGCGAGCGCCGGGCTCATAACCTGTAAGAATGAGGGGAAGACGTCGTGGAGACTTGGTTCCTGAAGAGGTAAAGATGTGTATTTCGCTACTAACTAAAGGACAGCTGCTATTTGTGTAGCTTAATGGGAGTATCTGAAGACTGCTCTGTCGAAAGGAAACCACAAGCTTATATGCCATACAAATTCACCATTTATGCCCTTATTAGGAAGCCCCGATTGTTCACCATTGTTGCCCCCATTTGGTATCCCTGCTCATATATCACGGGCGAGAGTAATTCTCACACTTTTATCCTTCGCGATCTTTCCATCCCAGTATTCATCTCTTTCTTCCAATCAGCCGTTGTGGTATCCCGTGATTCCGCACATGAGAGTAGTTCCAAAATATCTCACGCCAGCTATCTCGCGTCAGGTTTATCTACCAAATTGAGTAATTAAATAAATTGCCCGCAAGGGGCATGGTAGATATGCCACCCACGGACGGACGGCGCAGAACACATATATGAAGCCCAAAGTATAAATTCCTAGACTCGACCCTGAGTAGATACCTACTAGGAGCAAGACTACGAAGCCCGTAATTACAACTGTACAGGAGTATTTTGAATACCTACTTAGTCACCAAGCACTTCGTACATTGGCCACCTGTAGATATATTCAGCCTACAGTTTTTGGTATAATATAACCACAAGCCACTCGTAGAGAGGCCACACCTACACTATTCATACTAAGGAGCACCACCGCGCGATGCATTGCATTTGCCGAATATTGCCGTGCAATCCCCACACGTTACATCTAGAGAGGTAGTTTCATGTAAAAAAGCCTGCCGGCTCACTACTGAGCGACCAAAGGTCTGCCAAGCCGCTACAGTAGGCGACGTCTGGAGCAAGACTGGGTGAGCCACGTACAACCCGTATGTTGTATGTATCTATAGTACGGAGTATGTATCTAGTCCATATCCACGGGTAGCCTGATTTATTCAGCCTCCCAAATCATGCCATTCACCTTTCTCCAAATTTCCCAAAACTAAATTAAACTCTTCCAACCATACCCACCATATTCGTGTCTATACCAACTTCAACCCCTCCTCTCCGTCCCTCTCAATCCCCACACTCCTCCCCTCATCCAAACTCACCCTCCCCGCATGCAAAATTGCGCCAGTATTCAACGTATTCTTTAACGTCGGCAGCCCTCTCTTATCTAGCGCCTCGAGCGTCGTCCGCCCTTCATTCAATGCATTCACTGCGTCAAAAAACTTTTCAAACGAGACATACCCATACCCGGATTGTCCGCCAAAGTTACCTTCGTCATCAGGTGCGTACTGCATGTAGAAGGGGTTGTACCAGGTGATGCCGCTGTCGGTGGAGTCGTCGGTGATGTCGTAGCCGCGCTTGGCTTGGTTGACGCGGATTTCACCTTTGGAGGCCATGTCTGTAGGGAGGTGGGGTTAGCTTGGGTATTCTTGCTGATCTCCTTTCCCGCTGGAGTGGAGGGGTTTGAATACAATGAAAATACTGATTCGAGTGCACCCCCGCCTTTTGCGGTGCCGTCCAACTCGCTGTATACACCCCCGTCGCCACCTTGCCCTCCTTCCCAGGTAACTCATTAATCCACTCCACCATCAACGTAATCGTATCCTCCGTCCCCTCTACACACCCCAGCTCCTCCGCTGTCCCTTTACTCCCACTGGCAGTCACCTTCTTTGGCCTCCACCCATTCTGGCCAACCAATACATCGCAGATATCCACATGGTGCGAGTTCAGGTAGTAGCTAATATCCGAGTCTCTCCCCGCCCAGGCCCTAAATGTCTGCAGCTGGCTCTTTGGCTGGGACATATACGAGTAGAAATAGTTAAAGTCGCCCAGTGTGGCGGCTTTGGCCCTCGCATCCCAGTAGACAGGGTCGTACCGTTTATGGTGCTCGATGTACACGAGGACATTGTGTTTCCGCGCTGCTTTCTGCAGAACTAGATGGTCCGATAGCGTTTTGGTCGCGGGCTTGGTAATGAGCACGTGGATCCCCTTTTGTACAGCGTACAGCGCGATGGGGAGGTGCGTTGTGTCCGGGGTGAAGACTGTGATGGCATCCCCAGGGGAGAGTGCGTCGATGGCGTCGATGTAGGCATTGCGGTTGATCGTACCCGTGCCAGGATAGGACGTGAAGCTTGTGTCAAGGTTGTTGTAGACGAGGGAGATGTTTTTGTAGAGATGCTCACCTTGCTGGCGGGTTAGTTTGGGTAGGTGCTGGGTGGAAGTAGACGCACGGATTGCGGGGAATTTGCTACCGTTGGTCCCGACCATGGAGAGAGCCCCGACTTTGCCCCGCCGACGGAGGTCGAACAGGGTGAGCCCTACAACGCCAACCTGGGATTGGGACCTCGGGCATTAGTCGGGATGCCCTTGTGCGTATGTACATATATATACTGTATGTACTGTATTGTATACCTACCTTCTTGTCCGAAGTGGAGCCTCCCGTGCCCACCCACCCGGTAGTGTACTCGCCGGTACCGACCATAAGCACATTACACGGCAACATTCTCGGATTCTCAGTGTATGTGGGGTGGTTGTTGCGGACTTGGAGCCTATTTATACTATAATTACTTATTGATGACCATGATCGGGATTTTCTTGTTCTCGTGCCCAGACCGATTTATTTTTGTGTGGTAGAAAATCGGATTTTCTAAACTTACGGCCATTCTACAGTATCCTAGTAGAAAATTTGAGGACAAAAGAGGGATATACATACGGAGACATCTCAAGGCAAGTGCGGTTATATGTACCCCCCAGGCAAAAGGAAGGGAAAAAGAAGAAAGGTACCAACTGTCGTATTAAAGACTGAAGGCACAAGAAAGTCGATACAAGCAAAACTTGTAAATACTGTATCGACGTAAAAGGACCAAAAGGGTAAATACGCACGGGAGAGAGGGAGGTTTTTGACCTAGAAGTTGACAACCTGGGAGGGATATGGATAGGAGCAGACTGGCAGGTCAACGCCGCAAAAGCAGTGGTAGGGGCCATCAAGGAAATGCATGAAAGGTATGGGCATATTTCATATGATACCCTCAAAAATCTCCTCGAATACCTAAAGAACGCTGGAAAGCCTCCAAGATGTGAAGCATGCGAAAAAGGAAAGGCTACCAAATCACCTTCCCTGAAATCAAAAATTGGTCCTATAAGGACCACTAGACCTCTTGGGAGATCCATCAAACCACCAACGCCAGGAAACCAGTACCAATACGGAGTACTCACTGGTGGTAACCGATGACTATACCCGATTACATCAGTCAAACCCATAAAAACCAAAGACGAAACAATAAATGCGTTGATCGAAATCATCAACATATTGGAAAAGGCCGCAGAGACCCTTTCCACCCTTTGACGTCGATGCAATATATACTTGCATGTCTTGCTGATGTCGGTTTTTCTTTTTTGGTTTTGAGGACTACCGGGTCCTCCTTGGTGCCACCTTGTCTCGGCTTTTTTGCCTCAGGGGAATATACTGAATGAGCTTCCGGATTGTATCGTCATAGCTCTCTTCTTTACTTTTGATATTTTCCACCGTATTCCAATAAAAAGGTGGTAAGGAGTCTAACAGGAATTCCACCTTGGCCTTCTCACTTTTAGCTAGTAGCTGCAGCCCGTTTCCAAACCCATCATCCTTAGTTAGGTCTAGTCTAGCGGTGGTGGCTGTAAAAGTGTTCCAGGCTCTTTCGTAGTCGGTTATATGCTCCTGGATTGTCGTTTTCCGATCATCGAAGTTTAGTCTTGTGACACTCTTCATTAATGCTCCGAGTTCGATCACTGACTTTCCTTCGTAGGCTTTCTTTAGTTCCTCGTAGGCCTCTTTTGCGGTTGAAAGACCCCTGATTCGAGCCCTGACTTCCGGTTCGCAGTTGTTGATTATAGTCAGTCTCACCACGCCGTTCACATCTTCCCACATCTGGAGTCCATCCTCATCGCTGTCGTCGGGTTTTGGGTATTTTCCTGTAAGTATGTGCCACGCTCTGTACTTCGTTCCTGGAACTTTTAATAGGCCCATATATAACTGGAGCGACGATACCCAGTCCGGGTAAGTGGATGACCCGGACAGCTTAGGCTCGACAGTTGGTATCTCTGTATTGAGCTCTTGGGGAACAGATATCATGGTGCTTCGTTTGGGGCTTTTTCCCCTAGTTGAGCTTTCTGCTTCAGGCATTACTTATATAGGGAGAGGATATAGGCTTTCTATCAGCGTGGGAGAGGATCAGTCCTCTGAGGTCGTCGGTCGTAGAAGGTGGGGTTGTTGATTCTGGGTCTTAGGCACTATCGATGTACCGGGGAATTTTTCCTGGAATTTCCTTTGTGACTCGAGGTGTGCTGCTGACGCTTTTATGGTCGGTAGGGTCTTTGGTGTTATAACAGTATATTTGGTATTTCCTTCCTTGCTGGTATATAAGGTTCTCGGGGGCCCGTAGTGTTCACAGGTTATCCTGTGCCTTCTTTCTCGTTGTAGGTTTACCCACTCCTGTGGTGTTCCCTTGGAATTAAAAATCCTTCGGCTTGAACTGGAAGTTCCCTCGTTGGATGTGGCCGCTGAGCCAGATGTACTCGTTTTGGGTTATTGATTGACCGATCCTTGCTTCGAATTGTAGGAGTTCGAGGAATTCTTCAGCCGTGAGCTCGATTTGTAATTCGGGTTCTGGTTGATCGGGATCGTAGTCTGGAGTGATGTCGGGGAACTTCCCTTCCGATATCCCTGGTTCCGAAGAACGGGTATACGTTGTGGTGGGGTAGATGTTTAGGTGTGGTTGGTGTGTCAGATAAATCGAGGGGTACACAGTGTCGCCTGAAGTTTGGTGTTCGTCTTTCGTGTGCCCAGCCTGTTCTCGTGCCCAGACTTGTAATTTTTATTCGGAAATGCTTGGCATTTTGTCCTTATATAGCCCATGGGTTTGTCTTCCCCGTACTCTTGTGATTGTTCTTAAAAACTTAACTAAGTGTTACCGCACGGATGTCTCTCCTTAGTTTTGAGCTATGAGTAGGCTGAATTGTGGAGGTTGCGCGTACTGTAGCGGGGACGAGACTTTATTGAGAGAAGATTGATAGCTAAGAATACTCGAAAGACTTGACTTGCTAAGAATGCTGAATGCTCTAATGAAAGGAAATAAAAAACGAGTGCGAAAACCTATTGCCTATATAGTACTTCTAGTACAAGATACTGTCCTTATTAGGACGTTACAAGCTTTTGTCCTATAGTGGCCTAGCTCATATTCCTATTTTGGCTTCACGTGATTTGAGGCGCTGCGGGTCATTCCGTTTTTGCGAAGCTATCTGAGCACCGCTGTAAGATTACAAAGTTATGAGGGGAGACGTGTTGGATATGGTATGTAGTCGGAGTAAGTATAGATGTATATTCACTACTAAGTACAGGACAGTGTCTTATTGTGTAGCTCTTGAAAGTCTGAATGCTCTAAGGGAACAAACGAAAACATGAGTGCGATCCAGTCGCTTTTATGTATATCGGGTATGTAAGATTACAAGGTTATGAGGGGAAGACGTAGTGTAGACTTGTACCGAAGAGGTAAAAATATGTATTCGCTACTAAGCTATAGAACAGCAGCTTATTGTGTAGCTCAGTGGAGTATGAATGCTCTGAAGAAAGAAAATACAGGAGTGCGACCCTTTCATATATAGTTTTACCAGGTTTTACCTAGATTTGTCCATTTTACCAGTTTTTCCCCATTCGGGCGTTACCTAGTGTCTAACCACCCTTGTTTCCGTTTAGGGGGGCGTTCAGGGTAATCCCCACAGGGTATACTTTACGGATACGACCCAGGTTTTGCCTTTTCCTGCATTTACCCTGATCTCGTTCCCAGACTCTTAGGTTATCTGCGCTAAAGCTATCTTCGGCTAACATTTACCCCCCTGTGATAGCTTTAGCGCAGATAACCTAAGAGTCTGGGAACGAGATCAGCGTCAAGGGTATCAGTATCGGAGGTAATCGAAAGTAAAGTATCGATTGCAATAATAGTGCCACTAGTCGAGAGTGAATAGAGGCCTCTTGCCAGCAGTTACATCTAACTTTTGAAGGTACATCGGACCAGGAGCTTGTAATGAGATGTATAGATTGTAAGATATCGATTTCTGGTGGTATAGAATGATGTGTATCAAAGTCTATTCTTTATAGCGACGTCGATAAGATGCTTGAAATTTAAATGAGCGAATAATTCCCTGATCCAGTGTTAGTAGTTGTTTCGGTGTGGCGTGTTGTTGGCCGTCTCCTGTGTTGTGCGGAGGGTGTCATTCTCCGATGTATGTATCCATCGTAGCGGAACAAATAAAGACAAGTGCCAACCAGACTAGGCCGTCTCATCTCCATAGACGTATAGACTTCAAAAAAAAAAAAGGACGAAGGTTTTCAATGTCACGGCGGCAGGGGTATAATTTTTTACAATACCACAAACAATTCTATAGTACCACAGTGACACAGCAACACAGCCACAGCGGCCACAGCGATAGAACAATACCATACGTAGTAAATACCGAATAAAGGCATGTCCGAAATTGGGGTTACTTTGTAGCGCTTTATTTAAGTAAACAGTAAAAATTATACCCTGCCGCCGTGGCATTGAAAACCTTCGTCCTAAAAAAAATAACAGTGATATCTACATGACACAACCAATGAGAAATTTTCACAAAAAGTCTCACCTCGTGCTCAAGCGTAGTTGCAGTCTTCAGAAAATGGTTGACGGAATGGTGGAATTGAACCTTGCTGTTTGGCCACATTTCCCAATGAGGAAGTCAGAGCTGCCAAGCTGGGAAGGCGTCAGTGTGGCTTGCATCGGAGGCTTCCGTGGCTGGAACAGGTCGTCTTCGGCCATGGTTTCTTTGAGGCGTTTACTCCTTGTCACTCCTTGCCTCATCCTCTTCAGGGTCGGCACCTCCTCATCCTCCAATCCCATCAGGTCACCTCCACTTCCTGGAGCATCTTCTGTCCTTGTATTGGTATCCATCTGACCTGGGGGGGGGGGAATTGAGCATCTCCGGTTGCAGTCGGTGACGAGACCCCTCTCGCGAGCCTTCCTGCGTTTTCCCCTAGTTCTCCAAAGCCTGTTGGCATCTCCCATGTCAGCGCAGCGTTGGCGAGCGATGACATTCTGCCCAGTGCTCGCACGCCAGAGCAGTATTTTCAACGGGCCAGGCCGAGGATTTGGTGGTCTGGGACGGCCTGCAGGCTATTCAGGCCAGCCCAGGCCATGCAAACCAGCCCAGGCGGGCCCAGGCCATACCGGCAGGGTTAGGTGTGCAACGCCGGTAATACTACAACAGGCAATATCTCTGTATAAGGGCATGAATTAATTTCGGTGTATGGTAGCTAAGATTTATGGATTTTATTCTTCAGTGAATCAGTATCTTCAGTGGGCTAAATAGTACGTATTATCCGAATCCTCGATAATTGTTTGGAAGTTATCATTGTGTTAAATCGGTGTGGACAGTTCTAGCGGACTGTCAGGAGATATCCCGAGCCCAGGTGGTCCAGGCCAAGACTTGCGCGGCCCCCCGCAACGCCGACTCCACTACCTGGGTTACAGTGGACCATTTGGGAGGCGGGCGCACGTTGCAGCTCTCATCCCCCTCGTGGGTGGAGATTTGTAGGGTTTCTTGATTGGAAAGGTTTGTGTAAGACTCATGGCACCCTCATTTACGCCCACTACCTGTCACGGGAAGGGTCGGTCATCAGGGTGTCATCCGTGATGTTGGGGACAGACGCTTCTCCAAGAGTACACTTAAGCAGGGAGTCGGAGCACTTCTTTTTTCCTTTTTCTTCCGACTTCCATCTCTGAATCACATACATCTCTCCACTTGCCGAAATCCGAAATGTGTTTGTGTAAGGATTACTCTCGCCAAGTGAAGTCATGGGAGTAAGCAGCAGCCACACTGGGAATATTGAGAACGCCCGAATACCTAGGTCAAAAGGGCAAATATCATGGGGATAAAAGAGCTGTGTTTTTCCGTATATGTTTTGATTTCAGTAGAGCTTTTATTCCATAGCAAGTCAAGTCTTTAAGAGAATTCTTAGCCATAGCGAACAATTACCCTCTCAACCACAATCCTCTCGTCTCTAAGTGCAACCGCCACAATTCAGCCTACTTATAGCCTGTAATTCTTACAGTTTGGGCGATGGTATCGGGGGCCTGTCCCCGATCAGGTTGACCTATCCGAGCTGCTTTCTCTACCTCAGCCATGGTCTCGATAATCAGCATGGTTTGTAGGTTAATCTGCCTTGGGACAGGGAGGCGCTGCGGGGCCTCTGTGTCACCACCGACCGCGGGCACCTGAAGCATTTGGTTATGGATAATAGGGAGAGTGGAGGACAGCAAGTGCGAGTGCGGGGTCGCTCAGAACGCGATATATCTGCTACGATGCCCGCTGGTGGGAGATGGGAGAGGGAGGACGATTGAGGCAGGGCGGGACCCGGACTCCGGAGTGATGCTGGGAAGTAGCCGGGAAGTGGTGCGGCCCCGGGCTTGGATATAGGTGCAGCCTCTCGTCAGTCTAGAATACGAGTCCCCAAGAAGGGTTAATCTGCCTGCCCAAAGCGCGTGAAGCTTACCTAATTCGGTAGTAGTGGCCCAATATGGCTTAGTACAGTACCAGGTAGGTAGTAGGTAAGCAATCTTCTGATGACTTAGAGAGTCTTATATTCCATGGGTTTAATAACTACTAAAAGAAGATGGTACATATATAGACTATTTGTTGGCACGAGTACGTGGGGTAGTTACAGTACGAGGTGCTGAGTTATTAGTGTATGCTATCGAAGAGGCAAGCGTTTTAGTCACAGCGAAAAATTATTGACATTTCAGCTATACAGAATTCCAGCCAGAGAATTAAAGGCGTATTTTGTAAGGAAGTGGGCCAAAAGAAGAATAGGCAAATAGTAGTTTGGCCTTTTGCTATGCTGCATAACTGGCAGAAGCACCTCTTGCCTCATAGCCCAAGGCTCCCTTTGGGGGAAAGGCGTATAGACTCAAAAAAAAAGTGGACGTACCCCACCGAGTAACCGTTCCTTCACCCCTTTCTTTGCAACGCATTAAAAAAGAAGACGATATCAGGGAACCCAGTGACTAGACAGCCAACAGCGATATAGTTTCGAAAGAAAGAGCTAGACTGACTGTCGCCAACAGACGAGAACAGCCCTAACAGCAAATATCTGTCATCCCTCGTTACGGCCTGGCCACCATGCTTATTTGCTGGGTGTATGGCCAACATAGAGTTAAAGCTAGGGCTTTTAGGGAAGTATTCACTGTAAGTGAGATCTTATCTGCCCACACCAACTCAATAGGTTAGGTCAAATCCCATGACGTTGATCCAGTGATGCTAAGCCTAACACGAATTATGTTACTATAGAGTGCTTTTCCCAAGTTGATAAAGTAGGGTATATACTTTGTCTTGAGACATCATGCTAATGGCCTTATTGCGCGTTGCAGTCATGAAGTCCCAGTTAAGCGATATGAAGACCGACTTGAGAGATCTGGATAAAAAGTTAGACAGGAAGCTCGATGGGGAGATGCCCAACGGGTGGATGCTCTCTTCGCCAGTGGTTTTGTGCTGAAAGGCGGGTTCAGACGAAGTGAAATAAAAAGGAACAGTAAAGGGCTACTTTAATAATGCGGACATTCGCATCTAGAAACTAACAGACATCAATTTTGGGCTGCCCCACAAGAATTTTAAATTGATAGGAATGAGAGGAGTCGGTCTAGTGGTTATACCCGAACTTTGTCCGGGAGTCAAGCTCAGCTATAAAGGCTGGGACTCATCTTTCATTACCAATTGTTTCCCTCGCTACAGAACAGAGGGGACCCCACCGTCTCTTCTTTTTTTTCCGCACAAAAAATTAAATAAAATGGGAGGTCCATTTCCTCGATGTAAAGCAAAAAACCCGACCGTTAAAAATCCTCAAACCCTGCCCATGTCAAATCTTCTGAGTGATTCTAGCAACAATTATAGAAACAAACCGAAAACGCCAAATCCCCACCTCTATACCGAGAACACCTCCATATAGAATGCTTTAACTAAAATAAATCATTAGTACCGTGTAATTTACCATTAACAAAGAAAACCGTCCCACCACTTACTTACCAGTGAGAACATCCTAGCAAATTAAAGTTGATATTTGAGAGCCATTCAAATACCTATACAGAATTCCAGCCAGAGAATTAAAGGGTAAGGAAGTGGGCCATATGGAACTATCAATTATTGGGTGCTCACAAAAGAATAGCCAAGTAGTAGTTTGGGGCATGAAATGCTGCATAACCGCCGAGACATACACCTACAGCGACCGATACAGTCAGTAGGTCAGTCGGAAGATCAAGACACGTGGGCATTGGTAAATGAAGTGATGAGATACCTGAAGATATGCTGGTTGGTCAGGAAGGTTGCAAGTCCTATCGGTCTGGTACAATTCCATTCGAAAAGTCTATTGAAGAGTAGCATGTTACTGTATAACGTCTATGCGAGTTTTCCAGTTTATCTACATAATATCTATTGACAACAAATTATTCCTAAGCCCAAACTGTAACCAGATACATATATCAACGGTTCCAAAAATCTGTTAGGTAGAAGTAACATAAATAGAGTTCAAAAAAACATCAACATATTTCATGATCCCCAAATGATGTTATATGCCTAAACCCAACTTCATAGGTGCACAGCAAACAACCAATATATACAGTAGCCTGCATCTGTGGTTTAGTAGTGCCTAGATCAGGGTAACGTGTGTGCATTAACTTCATGCCCTGCATTCAAGTACTTAAGTGCCTTCTATCAAGACCTCAATTCAAGTATAAAAGCTAGGTAGTCCACCCAGGTACCCCTACCCCTCACTCTCCCCAGCTAAACTAGACATGCGCCGTAATTCTCCTAATAACCCTCCTTGCCCCCTCCCCCACCACCCTCACCACTCCCTCCTTCTCCAACCCCCTCAACACATCCATAAACTCCACCTGCTCTATATTCACATTACTCTGCTCACCCAATTTCTTCAAGACCTCATGAAACTTCGCCCCCTGTCCATTCCTTGTCATCTCATCTAACAAGCCCAATACCGCCTTCCCCAGATCCTCCTTCCTCCTCCGCTGCGCCTCGCTCGTCCCGGTGCTGATCAAGCCCAAATCAATCTTCCCCGTGAGCGGGTCCGTCGCTGACTCCTTTATTGCAGATTTAATAAGCCGGACTGCTTCAGTTACATCTGTGGATTCGACAATAGGGGAGAGACGCATTTTTGCATGGGCTTCGGACAGGCGAATCATTGATTCGAGTTGGCGAGTTGTGGCTGTGATTCGGCGCTCAGCTGCGCGGACGTCTTCGCCGAGTTTACGCATGGCGACATACGAAGTGATTAGTTCTTCTGACGCGGCCTCCGTGAGAACAGGATGGACACTCTGTCTCGCATACGAGATATACGCAGTTAATAGTTCTATAGGGATGATTCCCCCCTCACTCGCCCCAGCTGCTTGGGAGGGGCGGTCCTCAATATACATCCCAACAATATGTTTCGCCAGCTTCCTATCCATCTGCTCATCGACCTTATCCAGGACCAAATACACCAAATCAAACCTCGACAGCAGTGTAGGTGGTAGGTCAATATTCTGCGGTACTGGTAAATTCGGGTTATACTTCGACCCGATAGGATTCGCTGAAGCTAGGATGGATGTACGAGCGTTTAGGGTCGTGATGATACCAGCTTTCGCGATAGACACGGTCTGCTGCTCCATGACTTCGTGCAGCACGGAGCGGGTCGAGTCAGACATTTTGTCGAATTCATCGATACAGCAGACGCCGCCATCGGAGAGGACGAGCGCACCAGATTCCAGGACAAGTTGGCGGGTTTCGGGGTCACGGGTGACGTAGGCGGTTAAACCCACGGCAGAGGAGCCTTTACCGGAGGTATATACACCCCGGGGAGCGATCTTGTGGACGTATTGGAGGAGTTGGGATTTTGAGGTAGATGGGTCACCACAGAGGAGGACGTTGATGTCGCCTCTATACCTCGGACTACCACCTTTTGAAAAACTCTTGTTCGTGCCGCCAAATAATTGGAGCAGAACCCCTTTCTTGACATCGTCCATTTCGTAGATGCTTGGCGCAAGGCTCCTAGAAAGGACATCGTAGACATCCCATCTCGCCGCCAGGG
>Ga0307514_10003430_pt1 | contig 15239 bp, 18 predicted proteins | sample 16_EM_MG_FD_203088 | JGI IMG/M metagenome (GOLD analysis project Ga0307514, IMG submission 203088) | Populus trichocarpa ectomycorrhiza microbial communities from riparian zone in the Pacific Northwest, United States - 16_EM | ecosystem: Host-associated > Plants > Roots > Unclassified | place...
CAACGCTCGATGGGTCGCGGAGATGGACCTGTCTTTCACCCATCACCCATAGGGACGGGCTTACCGGTAGCCCTCTGGTTTCCTTGTCAGCGGTTCTAGATGTGGAAGAGGACAGTAACTGACATGATGGGAAGGAGGGAAGCATGGTGTTCCCTCAACGGCCTATCTGGCCAAGCGGCCGGGTGGTGCTACACAGGGAATGGGTTGCTCCGCTGATGCACACCTCTGCTGACAGATAAGAGGTGCTTGTCACTTTACTAATGAAATGCGAGATACCCAAGGTGATTATCCGCAAGGCCAGGCATGCGTCTGTATGTTGCAAAAGGGTGCGAAGTGCGGAAACCCGCACGGCAAATCGACCCGACAGAGTGACCAGAGTGCAATGGATTGAATCAAGCTCCAAGGGTACTTGGAGTATGCACACACGTGAGAACCCGATGTTTTCTGGGTGATAATATGGTGGCGAAGCAAACGCGAGAAAAATCAAATCAAGACCGTTCGAAACCGATTGGCATGATGAGAAAGACGGCCACTGTGACCGTCTCAGGATGGGATGAAAATGCGTAGGATGTTGTGGGCCAGTCTTAAGTGGGGCAAACTCCTGTTTCATCCACCAATCCCTCCCTACTGTCACAGCAAGCACGTTCTCTGAATGATACCTTCGGATGAGGTCGTTCTTATGTCATTGAATGGCAGCAAGCAAAAAAAAAGCTAACTAGACCACAGCACCACTGACGCTCCAAAATCCTCTATACCTATGAGTTCTGGTTATAAATGTATTCCAAAACGAAGGAGTCATGGACGACAGGATAGTATGTACATGAATGAAACCAATGGCGCCAGCCGTGCTGTCATAGACGGAAGGATAGCAAAAAACCGGGGGTTAAAACTAGGAACATATACAATGTGTATGGGGCGGGAGTATACAAGGAGGGATGACAATATGGATGAGGGATGACAACAGCAAAGCAAGAGAGCTCATGGACAACAAGAGACAGGAGGGAATGAAGAAAAGCACATTTTGATTTTTTTTTACTGTCTCTGAGCCTCCTGCGGCGGAAGGGGGAACGTGATCATGGGATAATCATCCCACCGGCTCTCGCTGTCCAAGAACCTTCTCAGCCTCTGCACCTGCGAGGAGAGATACATCTTGATGATCTGCATCTTGATATCAAGGTTGAGCTGAAGGATCTCCGAGCACGTTTGGAGGGCTTGTGTCCGCGTGGAGACGAACATGTTCCCTTCGAAGCCGAGTTGCTTAAGCGCATCGATCATCTCGCTGAATTCTGCACACCAAGCCAGTACACCAAGCTACAAGAATTTCAGGCTCAGATGCAGTCGCACCGGTAAGGTAAGAGATGATCGAACCTGCCCGAATTGTTTGTACTTTGAGTATAAAACGCTTGTGGCGGACTTGAGCGCAAAGTCGAACATTTCATTCTGTTCAATAACGCCAGGTTGAGGAACGAATGGTTCGGCCGCGGCAGGGCGATTCTAGATGACGCGATAATTGTAGGGTGAGCTGACTCTACCACAGTGGATAAAGTATCACGCGCACACTCTGAGGAGGAGGTGGAGGGTCCTTGAACCACTCATAACCGGCATAGTCGATTTCTTGACCGATATCAACGGTCTCCATAGTTTTTCCAAAAATACTAAAGTCGGCCATTCTGGTATACTCTTGTGAGAACAGTGAAGCTTCTCTCAGAAGAACGTTGATGACGGTCTGAAGGATATGATGAGGTAGTCGTTGGAAAAATTGATCGTTGGAGGGGTCTTGATTCCTGGGCGGGGGTACGAAAAATTCGTACTTAGGTTCTTGCGAAGGATTGGAATTGACGATGGGCTCTGGCTGCCGCGCGGGAGGTGACGGTGGTGGTGGTGGTGGAACGGTCGAAGTAGAGGGCTGAGGCGGATCTGGAAGAATCGTGGGGGCACGTGCTGATGAGGAAGACGGGCGCTCGTCGGATCACGAAACGAGACTCACAGGTGTGATGGAAGAGGTCGATGGGGGTTAGCAAACAAGGGTTTTCGTTGGACGGAACTGCAAGAAGATCGGGAGCAGATAAAGTCTAGATAAGCGACATGAAGCATCAGCTCCAGCTCGGTCCAGCCGATCGCCACCACGCTGGATCCGCACTTACCCTTGGAAGGGTATTGACGAAAAGTAAACCTTCTCGAGGAGCCGGGCTATCTTCCGGAGTGAAGCTGTTGGACCTCTGCAGAAATGAAGGCGAAGATTGGCCGACGACCGTGGGAGATCTGCTTTTCCAAAGGGAGGAACGCCGGTCCGGGCTATATCTGGGGGAGTGGGACGATGGATAGCGTGAAGGAGTCGAGGGTCTGGAAGGGGTGTGAAGGATGCGCGTCCTTTGAAATTCTTCCTCCGAGATTAAAGCCGAGTCAGGTGGTCGGACGTATCCAGCAGGCACTGGTGGGGGGATAATCAAGGGTGGGGGAGATGGAGGTTGTTGACGTTCAACGCTGGAATGGTATTGGTAATCTTGGACGTTCCGAGATAACCAAGCAGGTGAATGCGGTGGAAGGGGAGTCCCGGTTAATGAGTCGAGTTCGGGCGTAGGGTAACCGGACGGAGAACGGGTTAATGTGAGAGGGTCGACAAGTTCGTAAGTGATTCGTGGAGGTCGGAGACAGTCAGGTTGTGGTGGTACGACAGTGTCTGATTCTTTCTCCTGTGATTCGGGATCGAGCTGGACAGCGATAACAGGGACTTGCGCAGTCGAGGTCGGAGATGGAGAAACTGAAGGTTCCTTAACAAGGGAAGATGAACAGTCGATTGGTTCCGAGACTACCCCAGGAAGTGGATTGAATTCAGTGACTTGTGGGGGGGCGCCGGCTGGAACAGAGTCTAATGGGTATGTAATAGTTCAGGATGTCATGTATGTAAAAGAGCAACAAGGTGTATGGGCTAACCTCGATCAACGCGCTTGGAATCACGGTTGGTCTTGGAACGACGCGGGAGCCTGAGTGAAGATCGAAAGGATTGGAAGCGGCGATAGAATGTGAGAGTGCTCCTCGAATCAGAGGGCGCGATAGTAGATATTGAAGGAGGACGAGTCGACGGCGGAGATGGAAGTTGTGTGTTTGGATCCTGGACCGGTTGAGGAGGAACCTTTTCTTGTACACGAGGTGTCCGACAATCTGTTGGGTAACCAAGTTAGTCCGGCCAGAACAGAATCAAGCGAGAAGACGCACTAGCCGCGGAAGGCGAGTCTACGAGAGTTATGTGACGGGAAGAACTTGTCGAGACGTGGGCTGGGGGTTTCGGAAATTCGGAGAGAAGACTATCGGTCGAGACGATTGGAAGATGAAGCCTAGATCTAGACTGGTTCTGTCTCGAGTGAGGTAACAACGGTAGAGAACTTCGCGAGTAGGATGCGGATAGCGGAAGCTCCGGGAGTGTGTGAGAGACAGACTTGGACCTCGGCTTGGTATGGGGATAGGAGAGTGCAAACGGGGAGGAGATCTCAGGTATGTGTCTAGGAGTCAAAGGAGATTGACTTCGAGTATCGAGGGTGCTGGTCTCGTGGTCGAGATCTGGCGGCACTTCGTCGTAGGTGATTTCCTCAAAGTCGCCAAAACACGAGTCTCCTTCTTCAAAGTCAGAAGTCAGAAGCTTGTTAGTCTCCGTAGGCTTTTCATTGGGAGGAGAACGTTTCGAAGCTCGTTTGGAGCCTTTGAGGCTACGAACGATCCTGGCTGGCAGAATACTCGTCGGGGTATACATCGCAGATGGTATAATGGGGGAGAAACGTCGCAGAGGAGGCTGGCTCGCTTGCGGTTTAAAGTGGGGAGTGGCAGAAGAAAACGCGGAAGGGTATAGGGAAAAAGAAAAGGGGGGAGGGAGTAGAAATGAAGAGCTCACCTTTGAATGAAGGACGCTTGTGGTACGTACGGTGTGCGGTGGAGGCTATGCCAGATACTGTAACTTACCGCCGATACCTCGAGGTGTGAAAGACGAGAGAAGGGGGAACTATTCCTATTCGCCCCAATGCCTCTCTGGACGCCTTAAGGCCAGGGCGTGTCCCCTCAGTCTGATCCGGGGCCATTTCCGGCTCACAATAAGTATATCTCGCCTATTGAGATCCATTCATGGCGGCTGCTTCATTTCGCTAAGTCCTCAGATTACGGATACCATCCAGGAGTTGGAGAGCCAACTACGGGGTCATGGTAGAGAGCGGCATCAGATAAAGAAAATAACTGTTCATAATCCCATGCCATGATCTCATGTTCTATCTGGTTCGGCGATCCTCAGGCTCCTCGCTTGCTCAGGTGCTCCCCCCCCGGAAACGTTCACATCGTCCCCAAAACTAGGAAATGACCGCTCCTGATCTCTACAAACCAATCGTGACAAATCCCATTCCAAACACTAACCGGGGACGGTGGGCGAAATGACTTCTGCCCCGCTTACGCGTGGTCATGCGGGGGACAAGTTCCTGCCGAGGTGAACGATCCCCACCGTTGATCCTGAGTTCTGCTCCGTCTCTCCCCGCTAGGAACATGACGGGTTTAGGCTACGTACGGTCATCGGAATCATGGCTATAACCGTCGCTTTCGGTTGGATTCGTGTCTTTGACCGAACGATCGCCAGGCCACCCTCACGATGAGGGTGCATTACTTCCACGCCAGAGCGAATGATCCTTCAGATGACCTCCTCACGCCTGAAACGAGCCGGGGTCCACCATCACGGGTCCTGGGTAAGTAAATTTTACTCAACGTTCCTGACAATGGTCAAACCTGTCTCATCAGCGACATCAACGGTGTACCCGTTACGGAGGTGCATCGTGAAGTACATGGAGCATTTGAACGCGTAAGTCTTTCGGGGAATTTGCCGCTTGAACACTCAGCGTGAATTGAGGCGAAAAGTCACTGGTATCATACATATAAGAAAAAACTGAGGTCACGAGAGACCGTGTCGACGAAACGAGAACATATGACCCAAAACATAACCCGCATTGACGTACAGTAGGTCACTCCAGTCAACTGCCCGTATACGTGAAAGGGATGATGTCAAAAGTTGTGTATTTCTGGATCGAAAGTCAAAGTGTGAGATCCAAGATTCAACGGGCATTCCTTACTGCGAAGGAATCCAGATGAGAGTAAGGGAACTGACCGAAAGTGGAGGTGACGTCAAAACGATTCATGCATGCTGCGCCGCGCCATACGCTGGTGTCTGCTGGCGCAGTTCGTCGTCGTCCAGATCTAAGAGTATTCCGTCCCTTTGCCCGCCATCCCCAATCAACCTCCTTGACTCTCCTCGCTCTGCATCATTGGGTTGCTTCTGGTGAAAAAGCCCTGTGAACCTATGGGCAGCCTGTTTCACCTTCACAATGCTCCACGCGAGAAGTGATGCGCGAGTGCGAAACACGGCCACCGTTGCCTGAATCACGAAACCTCCAGCACCAGTCAACATCCAAACAACGAGGAACCCTCCGATGTTCCCAACCCACGTGGATGTAAAGAATGTTTTGTGCTTCGGGAACGGGTAGGCGAGCCCGATGGTTTTGGTCCATGAACCCTCCCCAAATTGGAGTGGTTCCTCAAACCCGCCACCGATGACCCCACTCAACCCACCCTCGCCACCATCACACCAGAGGATGGTGCTTCCTGTCTCGTGTGCTCGCTGGCGGGCTTGGTTCCACATCGCAAGTCCGACCGAAGAGTGCCAAGTGCGTGCAGGTGCGAGGATCAGTGCTGGTCGTGAATCAAGCGACAGGAATGACGATGGTGACGCAAAATCGAGACATATTGACGCAGTTATCGGGATCTGACGTGTGTAATCTGGCCCGTCCGACCAATCAGATTTATGTGTTCCTGGAGGTGGGCCGAGTGGGAGATTGTAGATGGATGGTTCTTCACTAGCTGGAAGCATCGAAAAGGATTCCGCAACTAGAATGCTAATGTAAGCTTTGGCATGTCATCATCAAGTTTAAACGCACTCGGAACCAGATTCCGTTTGTAATACTGCAAAACGGTTGTGTTGTCGACAAGTAGTGCGAACCCATTTCGTTTGCTCGCTCGCTTGTTCCGAGGTTCAGGGGAAACCTCCTCAAAACCTACCCCAACATGAAGTCCCTTGCGGATGCTGAGCACGTCAGAAGCAATCCTATTGAGTGTCTCGTTTCGGTCCGCCTCGGTATCGAATTTGAGGGTACCTTCTGGCCATAATACAAGTTTTGCGTTCGTCATCTTCCTCGTTTCCATGATGTAGTCATGGAGAGTTGGAGAGTGGGGTGACATATATGGAAGATGAGTCTGAGGTAGAGCACATCCTACTGTGAATGGCGTTGTGATGGATGTGTATGTTGGGTTTGGGATTGTGGACGTCCACAGTGATGGTATTGCAAGAATGAGAAGGAATATGGTGAAGGCGGATTTGAGGCGGAATGACGAGTGGTCTCGGTGTGCGGGTTCATCGGGATTATCGGTATATGGCGTAACACGCTCGATATTCCTCATGTCCTCCGGATCTTGCACATGACGGGAGAGTGGGATGGCAATGGCTTCGGTGAGTACGATGGACCATGCTGCCACAATGAAATCAATGCCCCAAGGTCCTAGATACGGTGAGATCCAGGTATAGGGACCCATGCCAGTCACAGGTGTCCACATCAGCAGCCTTCCAGTGGGGGTTAGCATTGAGATCACCCCCCACGTTGATGCCCAGAAGGCGGGGGGGCCCGCAAGCCGAAACCAAGTATAGCGATGATTTTTCCCAATGAATTTGGCGTCGATGTGGGTCGCCGCAATGGGGATCACAGACACCACCGCAGAAATAACTGCTAATAGGATCGTTGACAGGAATGATGCCTGTAGAGCGTTCGATGCGGCGCTCAAGTGTGATATGGTGGTACCGATTGTCGCTGCGACCCAAGGTGACACAAGTTTGTCAACCTTTTTGGAGAATAATCGTTGGTGCATCTGAAGCACAACTAGGAGACCGACCAGTCCAGCGGCATTGGGGGATGGGGAGAGGCCGATGACGGCAAGGATTGTTGTGGTCAAGAACGCCACAATCGAGAGTGCGTCCATGTTTTTTAGGGCCTGTCAGAGAGGGCATCAGGACAGTAATTAAGGTAAACGCGTAAGCACCGAACGTTACAAACAGTCGTGGATGATACCTTTGCGGTGGTGGAGGTGCGTGGGTGAGTCGCGAATACTGTGGCTGGTCTTTGGCGCCTAATTTATCCCCGCTTGGGCGTCAAAGTTGTTTTGAGGCGGGTGCCTGATCCGGCAGCAACAGCCGGGCTGGCCCTTTTCTGTTTTGCAAAGCATTACTTATGGTCTGGAGTGTGGTCTATGGCTTCGAATAAGGCGGGAGAGTATCTAGCATCACGACGTTTTTACTGTCCTTCGAATCAAAGCCAGGCCCAGCTGCGTTCTATGCAACCGAGGACGGGGCGCATAAAACTCGACACCCTGCCTCTGCAGGGGTCATCAGGCCTAATGTAACGTCATGCCTGGACATATCGGAGCAAAGTACGCACTTGCAGGAATCCATGTGCCAAATAAGGCGCTGGATCTGTTCCAGGTCAGGGTACGTCCGGTCAGCCACCAGAATCGAGTGGAAAGGTGGTCTCGCATTCGATCCTCAGGTTTCGATGAGGGAAAGATGGCGTCGCATGTAAGCTTAGTTCTGCATTTCCCAAATGAAAGTTTGATCCAAATCTCGTCGTCAACGAGATGCCTACGGCAGATGGCTGCACTGCTCCTAGTGCGGGCAGCGTCCCTCCGCCGACGCAGGGTTGACAACACCGATGTTTCCTTCCCTCGCATCGTGATGGTGAGTGTTGATACGGATCTGTTCGTACTCGGGATGGGGTCTATGTCCGTGCAGGCTGTGCCTTGTTGCAAATATAGACACCGCCATGAGTGCACGTGGGGTGTGGCAACTAATGCCCAAATAAGGCAAGTCGAAGGGCGCGGGTACAAACAATCCCAGCCATCTCTCAACTCACAGCCAGCCTCGTTTGATTGACCAAACGCCGACCCTCTCGCGTTTTTCGGTCTTATCTCTTTAGTCCTCTACCTCCAACCACGACAACGAAAAGGTGCCCCCATCCCACGCCAAGCCCCCACGGTTTTCTCATACTTTTCACAGCTCTGCTGTACGTCTGTCTACACCTCCATTCCCCATCCCTCAGCACTCATTGGGCAGTTATCCGTCAGGTCCTCGATGCTAGATTTCTAGTCTCTAGCCAACTTTAATCTCTCTGTATACTTAAAACCTCGACCATTATGACTCTCACGTCCACGACGTCCCAAGACGAGGTTCAACTGCGCCCAGTCTGGCCCCCGCCTCGCCAACCATTGCCCCCGCACAAGTTGGCAAAACTGGCCAACGCGCTCGGTGTTTCCACCCCCCTACCCGCCACCAGTCCTTTTCCTATGAGGATACTGCCTGTTTCTTCTCCATCTCTATCAGACGCGAACCTGATATTTCGCTCACCCACACCCTCTGCCAGTCCAGTGCACACCATCACAACCTCCGTGACCTCCAAGTTTCTCCTCCACATCGTCCCTCCTAAGGATCTCGCTCAGGCCGCCGACGAGTCTCAATACACTCCCCTCCCTGCCAATGCTTCAGGATACCACTCGCAGTATGAGCGTGGTACACTCGTCCCTCTCCACCAATCACTCCAGAGTCAACTCACAGCGATTGCCAAGGAATATGCGCTTCCTAGCACGATCGGGCTGGTTCTGTATCTCGTATCTTCTACTCCAAGTCCTAACGCGGTAAACCCGACGCCTAATCGTGACGTGACCCTACAGGAATGGGAGAATGAGGGACAGGGTCCCAGGATTTCAGAGGCGATCTGGAGGCATATTTGGATCCGCGTACTCAAGGTGGAGAGAGAGGATGCCATGTCGTTTTCCTCTCGAGCAGGTACCCCGGATGTCGGGTTCACTGCTTCCCAGTCATCGCCTTCCCTCCTCGACGCCACCTCCATGTCCACTTCCCTCAAACCCCTCGTTTCCATCGGCAGACTCGATACACTAACTGTTTCTGGTTATTCAATCACCCCTTCTCCTACGACGCCGTCTTCATCTGTTTTCGACTTCAACAACAGAACCCAGTCACGTCTCAGACGCGCAGCCGCCCACTCTCTCACGACCCTCATTGACCGAGAATCATCGTCATCCCCCGCTCTAACCGAGTCTGATCCAGATGCCGTTGATCTCCCTGGACTCCATTCAAATTCGTTTATCCCGGTTTTGGCCAAGGTGGAATTTGTGATCGATCAGGCAAAGGCGACATGGTATGAGCCTTGGTTGAGGAGTCGAAGGCTGAATCATGCCAAACGTGCGGAGAGCCGTGCGCGTGGCGCCAGCTTCAGCAACGGGGAAACATCAGAAGATGACAGAAGAGCGCCGATCAACCTCCGCCTCGTTGACAAGGCGCAGGCAGAGGCCGATGTGCCTAGCTTCCTCAGGAAAAACGAGGATTATTTACGGGTGGAGGACGACGTTCCAGAGAGGGCGAAAGAGGAAGGTTACTCCCAGCTCGACGGAGACGATGATGATGAGGACGACGAGTTGGACGATGACGAGATTACAGCCCAATTCCCTCCTGTTCCCGGTGCGAAAGACCCATTGGTCGACGTATTTGGAACAGATGCTGACACCTGGGCCGAAATCCATTCAGACAATCGTCCAGTTCGGAAGCCAAACCTAAATGTTGTCGGTCTCGCTTTGGATGGGGCCGCACTGGCCGAGGAGCTATTACCGGAGGAGAATGACACCCCTCGGCCAAATGACGAGGAAGAGGTGAAGGAATTGTGGGAAGATAATTCCCGGCCTCGCTTGTCCCTCACAATCCCGAGCTCTCCTCCTAACTCCGCCTTGGATACTTCCAACAGAAAATCTGCTCCTCCACCTCTTAATCTCTCAGCTGCCACTCCTAATTCCGCCCTCGCCCTTCCGATGGTCCTCACTAGCCCGTTGCCAAGCAGTGGTGACGAGAGCGCCAGCCTCGCCTACCTCAAGGATGGAACTCCTTTAGAGGGTGTGTTCACCACCGGCCAAGCCAAAGAGTTAGCACCGCAAGTCACAGAGGCCGAGGAAGAGGTGAATCGTGGAGCATTCCATGACAAACGAGACGGCGCGTTCTTCGAAGATCTTGACTTAGGGCTGAGTTTCAGCATTGACGATACGGTGAATCAGGTTCCTTGACTGTCACCCCCTTTCCCGCGCTGACTCTCCACATAGTATGACGCAAATGACCCCAACGATCGAAGACGAAGCCAGTATTTGATGAAAGCCAAACTTGATGAGATCGAGAAGGTCTGTTGTTCGTGAATTGATGAGCTCAAGTCTGACGGTTCATCTCAGCAATTCGTCCAGTTCTCTCCGAGAGCTCTGAAAGCGGATTTCGCAGATGTGGACCAATCGTCTCCTCGCTCCCTCACTCACAAACAGACGAGGTCAAGGTCATCTATGGCTAGTTCAACGTCTTCTTTTTCCCCCTCGAAGCTACTCAGAAGGAGCAGCAAGAGGTCAAGTAAAGTGTAGGAACAATTGTTTCTTGCTTTATGAATGGTCTAACCGTGTGTTCTAGTGCCAGCCGAACCGAGGATGCCGCTTGGCCAGCTGTCCCTTACTCGACGTTGACGTCTGATGCAGACCTGGCGAACCAACCGCAGTGGACACTGAACGGTGTTGCTATGCAGCCGCTGAAACCATTACAGAGTAGGAGGGGTTCGTCACCACGCATCTCCGAAGAATCCCTCGCAAGGCAGAGGGAGGAGACTTTATACCCACCTCTGAAATCTCCTCGATCCCTTGAATCACCCGTCATCCCACTCTCACCGGACCCCTTCGGAAGGTTCCCCTCATCGTTCATCCCGTTTGAAGAAGTGCCCCCGGTGCCTGCATTCCCCGAGATGCCAAACCGTCCTACTCACAAGGCAGAAAAGTCATCTATCTCCTCTACGATCATTGAGGAGAGAACGCCATCTAGCAGGTTTTCCCTTGACTCAACTACCGACGATCACAGCCCAAACAACTTAGCTCCTGGAAGAGACTCTCGGACTCGAAGCACTTCTATTGTCAGTGTCAAGGGCATCCGCAAGTTCTGGAGAAAGAGTGGCACCAAAGGCTCGATTTCCCAGTCTACTGCAAGCTCTGGCAAGAACTCTCCCACGCCGTCCCCAAATAACTTTTTACCCACCGCACCGTCCCCCGCCCCCACTGATACACCACAATCCCAATACCCGTCTCTCCCTCCGTCAAGGGCTCCGTCCCGTGCTGATTCCGTCTTGGACAACATTCGATTTGACCAGGATTCAAAATACCCTATTCATTCTAATAAAACCCTGTCGAATCAAGCGACTACCCCAGGGCCCTCTCCGTCTCCCACGCCTCCGCCAGAAAACAAGACGGGGAGCGTGAGAAAGTCCATCCTTAAGAGTCTCAAGTCTGGGAGCTTCTCACAGACAACAGCGCCAGGGGATAACGCCCGCACGAGCATTGACAAACTCAACGGCGAACCAATCCCGCAGGGTCAGGGTTCATCGAAAAAGCGGCGCCCAAGCGCGTTTGAGAGCGTCTCTAATCGTGTACGAGGATCCATTTCATCCGCCTTGTACGACCTGCCACCCAGCCCGAACATCCCCGAACACTTCTCCACCAATGGAAACCAACCGCAGAAGGTGTCGATTACGACCAACAATACGAACAAGGCTCATCGGGCTTCGATGAAGAGGGCAGGACCGGCAGGGTCGCACTCGTCGACTGATTCGTCGACCCCTTCGATCGTCTCACCCCTGTCTACTTCTTCTTCGCCACCGCAGAACAACGGGGTGATCGTCCGAAGGGGATCCCAGGATTCGGAGGATGACTTGTCTGGTCTGGACAATTCACAGTTTGAGCTCATCACTCCTCCAAAACATGGGTTGCGCTCTTCGCTATCGTACCCGTACCACGGCCTGGAACACTAGTTCCCGGCATCTGTCGTCCCGCGCGGCATTTTCGACCTTTTTTCATCATCACATAGACATTGATTTTCAACGCACACTCGTATCTCACGTTGCTTTCGACCTTCGCTTTTAATTTTGCATGTAATTTAATCGCTCACCTATTCTCTTTTTCGTCCTTGCTTTTTTTTTCTTTTCGTTGGACACTTGTCCGTTTTCTGTAGTAGACGCATATGATCCCCTTGCTTGCCTGTCTTTTCGTGCACATACCATTTAAAAACATTGTAATACAAGGAACCATCTAGAGCTTTGGCAACACGGACCAACACATTCATCATGAAGGGCCGTCAAGCAGCCTGCTGTTCTGCACGAGGAAGGAAGAGGGTCGTGATCGTCAATTAATGAAACTGGTTCTCAGTGGAGTCAGCTCCGACAGCTGAAGTGCTCGATGATCCGGATGAAACAGTTGTCAATATCCCGTCAATGTAGTTTGCTCCGCTCCTGTATTAAACCCATGTGAGAGGACGATTGATAGACGAACAAGGTTTCGAGGGTACGAACCATTTCTGATGCGTGATGATGTCTATCCCGAGCTCACGCTCCTTGTTCTGGATCAGATCGACGTACGCGTTGATACCTTCAGTTTGGTATCTCTTCGCCAACTCGGCTGTGATGAACGAGAGATGAAGATCTCCGCGCTGACCGAACGCAAAAGGATGTATGCGTACCGATGATCGTGGCGTTGGCGTGCACCCCACCTACGGAAACCGTTTGGAAGACGAACCTGAGCGTTCTGCGATCAGCAAACCTGGAGAAGCCCAGAGAATTTTCTCCTGAAAACTTACCCTTCTTTAGCAAGCTCGTCGACGAACGTCTTCAAATCTTGTTCTGGAATCATGAGCCGTGTATCTGACGAAGCGCCCGAATTTTCGTGAACCAACCTGTGAATCCATGGGCGCCCCAGTTGAAGCTTGGGCTCAGGTTATAAACCAGCCACCTAGGGGATACGATCAGACATCAGGAACCACTACAACGATCGCGCCGACTCTCACTTTCCAGGGTGCTGTGCTCGAATCCTGCGAGCGAAGGATTTCGCTTGCTCCAGGTTGGGAGTCTTGGTCTCCAACCAAACCATGTCGGAGTGTGGTGCGAAAGCGATGGCTCGCTTGATAGCCATCTATATGCAAACGATGAGCATCGCAGAATCAGAGACACGGACAACTGGAAGTCGAACCTCGATGCCAGCGGTACAATGATAGTAGCCCTCTCGGGTCCTGGGCACTTCACGTGGAGAGAATCAAGGATGAGGTCGAGCCCATGCCGGCACTATAACATCAAACTTACGATCCCAATCCCAGAACACGGGTTCCCCGAGAATGTCTTGTGCGACGAGCCTCGCCTCGGAGTTCGATTTGCCGGAGACGGCCCTGAGGTAACCCTCGTATGCTGCCATATTGTTAGAAATGTCGGAAGCGTCGATGGCCCGCTTGACAGCTTCGGAGGGACTCATTAGATACTGCGTTCGTCTACGATAATTCTAGCTCACCTTCGTTGAAAGTGACGAGTTCGTGACTGGCCATCCAAGCAGTTTCAATTTGGTCGATCTCCTTTCCTGACTTGCCAGCAGCCTCGGCTTCCTGGACCACTTGTGCCAAACTCTTGGGTGCTGGTGTGGTCACACCCTTGATGAACTCGTGGTCGGTCATATCAACGGTCGACGAGATGAGCTTTCCAGCTTCGGAATCAGTGCGAGCGATCAGAAGCATGGTACTTTTCAATAGGTCCAGTTGGAACCGGGCGGCAATGAAGCGGGAGATATGAGTTGAGGTCGGCACCAAGACTTTCCCGGCCAAATGTCCACACTACGGAGGCACGTCAGTCCCGTTGCGAAACTAGGCAAAGATTTGATGACCACCTTCTTCCCGCCGTGTAATTGGTCTTCAAAGTGGATAGCAGCAGCACCCTAACTTACACTCAATAGTTGCTCCAAGTGGTCTGAGGAACGTGCTCACATTCTCAGCAAACATTTTGGTCAGTTTCATGACAGCAGATAGTCCACCATGGCTGGAACGCATATAAGCACGAGAAATGGAAGGAATCGATGAATTCGTACCCTGTGTCACCATCTGCAATGATTGGACGAAGGTAGTCAACATACGGCATCTTCTCTCGAGCCTCCGGCGTCGCGCTCATCCGGGCGTCATAGTGTTTCTTGTCGTGCAATAGCTGGGCTTTGAAGATTCGTTGCACTTGATTTGGTACGGTGGTATATGGGTAGTCACTACACCGAATGTTACAAACACTCGGAAGCTCGTAGATAGACGCACATTGCTCACCCAAGATCCGGTCCGACATCATTGAACCCGGTCGTCAATGTGCTCGAAGCCACCCAGCCCGAGATGTACACAACCTCCGAATATGGTGCCAGTTGTGTCATCTGAACCGGGTCGACGACTCCAATAGTATGCACCGGTCGTTTCTCGTTCGCAGCTTCGGTGAACAGCTTGTAAAGCTTGTCAGCCATCAGGGTCGATGGCAGCGGAAGCACAGGCATCGATCCTTGCTTCGCGACAATTTCTGCGGCGGTATAAGGGCGAGATAGCGATGCGAACCTGGGCTGCTTGAAGAAAGTCTCCACGCCCGCAACTCGTGTTCGGAACTCATTCTCTTCCTCTGCAACGGATGGTGGCTTGAGCGGCAGTTGTGACGACGCTGTCGATGACATGGTACGGGATGCTCGGAGAGTAGTAGCTCGCACTCTCAGTCTGCGCAGGTTATGCATCGCCGGAAGATGAAGGTGGTGAGGGTGTATTGAAGGAGAAAGCTAAGGGTACGTCCATTAAGACCGGACCGGCAACGGAGAGCATCGGCCGAGCCCTGGCAGGTCGGACTCACAGCGATCGATAACCTAAAACAAATGCGGGGTAAGGAAACAATTCGATTGGCTTGGATAATTTACACAAATGATCATGCACAACATACGCCCGAGGGCGACTAATAGTACACATTAAAAAGTAGGGGTACATAGAGATCGCAGCTCAATGTACGCTTACGGACGTCAAGGCCAGATCAGCAACCACCATTGCCGACTGTTTCTCATCCCCGATGTTGGTTTGGGCCACCACCGTCGAATTCGAGCTTCTATGCGAAAGTTTCGGAGTTCTGGGACCTTCAGGTAGTCGGGTGCCATCTGGGGCAATGCGACATTTCCTGTACACACATATATCAGCGATGTGACTCGACGGACCTGCGATTGACTCACGAGACGATCTGTTCCCAATAACTAGCGGGCTCGAATTCGTA
>Ga0307514_10003431_pt1 | contig 15237 bp, 7 predicted proteins | sample 16_EM_MG_FD_203088 | JGI IMG/M metagenome (GOLD analysis project Ga0307514, IMG submission 203088) | Populus trichocarpa ectomycorrhiza microbial communities from riparian zone in the Pacific Northwest, United States - 16_EM | ecosystem: Host-associated > Plants > Roots > Unclassified | place...
CGTCTAATGCACGCGTCAACCACTTTTAATTTTCAAATTATATTTTATATTTATCAAAATACCAAATTGCACCTCAATCAACTTGATCATTACTAAAAACCAATATAAAAATACAAAAAAAAAAAAGCACCCCAATCTATCAAATTTTGATTAAAAGTAATTTAGTCATTTCACTTTTCTTTTTTTTTGTTAAAGATCCGGAAAAAAATTTCCGAAGTTGAGATAAGTAAAAAACTTGCCTTTGAAAAGGCTTAAGTTTTTCCTTTGATTGGAACCACTTTTCATTGACCAACTTTCCTAAAGCTAAACAAAATGGTAAAGAAAAGGATTTTCATAAAAACGGTTTTAGGAAACAAAAGCCTCCGAAGGAAATATTCCCCTTTACCAAAATTATAATCCTTTTAAATTCCGGATGTGTGAAAGTAGATACCATTCCCATTCTTAAACATGTGAAAAAAGTTGGATTCGAAAAACTAGGGTATTTCTAACTGATTGTTCAGATCATAACATACCTTTATAAATGATGTCGATGGAATTCTAAGTATTCCAGTGGCAGGTTCCATTTTCTCATGGTTCAAGAAACCAACTTCAGGTTGAAACCAAGCACATATGACGTGAACCCACAGTTTTTCAATATCACTTGGCTTCAGAGCACCCCCTAAAGAAGCAGGTTTCAAATATAAGAAAACAAACCAACATTAGGTTACAATGAACTTTACAACATGAAAGCAGAAAAGGTCACCAAAAAAAATCGATTTGACAGATGGCTTTAGTAGTTTGGTCAGCAATGCAAAAAACTTAATTCAGAACATCAATGGTCATCAAATTCATCATCCATCATGTACTGGAATCAATCCAACAAATTTCACAGTACAGAAGTCAGACAGTGAATTTTTTTCAGCAGCACAGTGATATTTCTTTCCTTTTCAAGGAAAGGAAAGAATCTAAGCAAAACAGACACTTCAGTCATTCATCAAAGACTTTGGCAAACCGTGGAAAAATTACTAAGATCTATCAAAACACAATGCTTGAGAACATGCCTTTTACAGGGCAAAGGCAGCACTCCTTCTTAACATCAGGTGTTTCACATGCTCTGCACACCCACGAAGCAAAATCCTGAACATTAATTGCCCCATAGCATTCTTGGTGGACAGCTATTTGACACCTGAAAATAAATTTTAAAAAAGGAAAATAGGTCTCAGGCAGTTGTAATTGAGTACATAATTCAGTTTCAAACTTAAATTTCTTTGACCGACCAAATAATACTAAACAGACACAAAGAAATGATGAGTGAGGGTCTTTACCTGTTGCAAATTATAATTTTGTTATCATCCCAATCTTCAACCCATCTACAAACAGAACATCTTTCTGATGTCCATTTTGCATAAATAGGTTCATACTTCTCTGTTGAAATGGAAATAAAAATTCATGTTGTTCACAATTAACCCAATTTTTTAAAGCAACCAGCTCTTCCCCCTAAAGCAAAAGAAAAGCGTAGTGAATGTTACGTACCTTGCACAAAAGCAAGTAGCTTCTGCTCATCTAACTTTAGAGGGTCTACACATGCATTATATTCAGCAATCTGCAACACAGATATTGTTCAAAGAAAATTTAATAGCAAGGACATGTGTAAGATTCGTGCACCACAACATAGGAGAAAAGGGAAAAGAAAAGAAAATTCTACAACAATCAAGATCATATTCGCAGAACAAGCATGGAACGCTGGATTGTCCTAGTCAGCTCAAAAAACCCGGGCCTTGAAATGGATCCCAACTCCTAAGGGAGTTAAGAATTTCATACCAACTATAGGGCTAAATTACAATATTGTCAATGTATATCATTTATAAGATAACTGTTTTAAGAGCATTTATATAGTAGGCAAGGCATTTCAGAATATTGCAGCATAATCAACAAAAAACACTGATAGGTTCTCAAGGTTAGCCTTTGACATTGTTCTTAATAAACAAATTAAAATTCCTACTTTGTCAACAATTTGGGCTGTATAATGAAGGATATAATCAATTCCTTATTATTCCTCTTCTTTTTTTCGTTCTTGGTTCTTTATAGGCTCTTTTTTCTTTAAGCAAGTTCTTTAAATGCTGTCAAGATATAGCACAGCATTAGATAAGGTAAAAATTGAATCAGCAGCAGCATTGGAGAAAACGTGACCAGAATCAAGCACCCTACCATCTACAATATTTGAATGCCATCTACTGTACCACGATGTTACAATCAGCAACTTATTTACATGGAAACAAAATCAAATAGGTCAAACCTTAGGAAGCCAATTAAAAAAAATGACAGGTTCCAGTACAAACCCATTGAGCCAGTGGTAACATTGTGTCTTTGATTTTCACGCTATGCTTCCATTTTTTAGATCTACACCCAGTGTGCTTTTCCCATTCACTCGGTGCTTGTTTCCGTGACCCACATGAACTGCAGTGGCACTCAATTCTAGAAACATAGGGAAAGGGAAAAAAATCAATGACATCATTATACTAGATCGAGATTATATATATTAAAAAAGAGAGAGAGAGAATCCACCAAATATTTGTTTTAATCAAAATAAACTAGCACTGCCCTATAGACACAACTAAATTAGATTAGTTTAATCATATCTGGATTTGCACTTCAAACTAATTGTTCCAGTAATAATTTGCACCGGTCCTGTAACATATATAGCAACCCAAAAATGAAAGAGAGAGGAGTACATGATAACTTGTTTATCTTAACCCATAGTTTTTGCTTAGTTTACAGGGCTTACAAATGAAGTTTAGGAAAATATGTTCCTTCCATCCCATTGCAGATAACTGTCACCTTGTCAAGTGGTGCAGCCTGTCCACTGTTTTCTGTTGACCTGGTTTAAATGACATCATTAGAATTAAAATTTCCCAGGGACAAAATCCATAATAAATCTGTGATGTCAAATTTAAAAATCACATGAATTAGGAAAAACAAAGTGAGCAACCTACTTTACTGGAGGCTTCCTTCTCTCTAAATCTGGTTGCACAAATTTAAACTTTACTTTGCAGTCAGGACAATAATAATCAATATCCTCCATGTCCTTCAAACCATAGCAAACCAGTTAGCCTCCACTTTTGAATGAACACAAGCTAACATAAGAGATAAAAGAATGTATTAGATTTAGACTATACATGGTAGACACACCTTGAAAAGTTTGCTGGAAATGTTGTCACACTCAGCGTGCACCCATACATTACAGCCATCACAGCATACCTAATACATAAAAGTTTCAATGCCCAAAAATTTATTTGATTGTTTTACCAAGAGAACAGTACAAACCTAATTCAAATTACTACTGATAATCTTACCCAATTCCCTCCATCTGAATGATGCCAGGTCTTCTTGCATATGCCACAATACTGCTTTGATTTTCTTAACTGTAAGAAACATGCTTGTAATTATCACTTTGAAAAGGGTACTTATGCAAACAAAAGATAACAAAGAGAAGGTATTTCTCATGTACCTTAGCACAATGTTTACATAGAAGTTCAGTTTGAAATGTTGATCTCCTCCTTTTCTTCACAATTTTGCATGGCAAGATTAGATTGCAGCCATCACAGATTTTCATGTCTTTATAACATGCATCCTGAACAATTAATTCACAAGATGAGATTCTGATAACTGAACAACCAAGATACAATGAGGACCTTAAACTCAAAAGGTTTGCTTACAAAAACGAAGTCAAAACCCAAATGCTGTAAGAGAATTTCCAGGAGAAAAAAAAATATCTAGAGAACAAAGTTCCACCATATATACCAGTAACAGCTTTTTAGCGTAAAGATGTGCCAACAGAAAAACAATATGATTTTCTTCAATGCAGATAGCTAATAGACAGCTCAAAGGAAAAATTGAATGTGTTTTCTTACACTGACATCAGCCTGCTGCCAACAAACAGGCCACCAATTTAAAAAAAAAAAAACACAGAGAGAGAGAGAAGCTTCAGACTTTCATTATATTGTATTATTTTGGTTTTAAGAAGAGGGCAGAGATTTCCTCAACACTTTGGAGGTTGTAAATCTTACAGCATATGAAAGGTAGAAGACAAAGGGAGCACGAAACTATCTATCAAGACATTTCTAATGTCTATGGTATCAGTATTTTAGAAGAGAAAATTAAATGATGAAATTGGTCCTTGTGCACTGTAATTTGACAGAGTTCAGTTATTTGTTGAAACAATTCCAGCTTGATAGTTTTCTCAGCAATTAAACACTGGCCCAGTCCTTTCCATTTTCACCAGTATTTTTTCAGTCTCGACTTTTAGCCACATTTTTAACAATAATTTCTATCCAAATATTTGTCCATTCTGGAGTGCTTACTGTTGAGGATTATACCCAGACTTATTTGGTTATTGAAGCAAGGATAAAACATGACAGAAAATTCTCTAAACAACGGATTTAATCTCCCAATGTTCATTAGCATTCAGAAATTATAAATCCCATCACAAACAGAGAATAAAACAAGAAGCTAGAACAAACTAAGAATAGCCAAACAAATGTACTACTGCATCAGAAAGCTCGACTATGGCAGACTATCAGAGGCTATAAGATTATATTTGTCTTGTACTACATAATTTCCCAGTGATGCATAAAGTCTCATCAACTAGAATCAGGAAGAAAGGTCAGAAAAAAGAGACTACTTAAACTTGCCTGTTGTTGATTGTAGAAGTCCTGATCCTGAATTGAACAGCTGGCTTCTTGGAATCGAGTGGGATGAGCTTCAGGATATGCTATTTCCACACAACTGCTGTCCATGCCTTGGAAACCACTTTCTGCTAAAATTGCCTCTTCTAGTGCCACCTGAAAGTCACTCAGCTTGCACTTGAACATTTGAGACTGCACCTGAAATCTGAAAAAAAAAAAAAGAATTCAAAAAAAAGTATCCTAACAATTTATAATAACACTAATTCAATATGATCATCTACACACCTTTCCATGAATTCTGCAAAGGGGAATACCATCCCCTGTTTCACCCATGCATAGTCCTGCACATATCCATTAATCAGTAACTTCAATCCACGCCCAAACTAAGTAATAAAACTCCTGTGAGAGAAACATGAGAAGAGGCAAGAGAAATATACCCTTTGCGTTCCATTTTTAGAGTAACCATAAAACATAATGCAAATAGCACCAGGAACACAACAACTGAGCACAGCATCAGGAGCTTGCAAAATGGGATCAATCACAATAGCAGGCCACCATGGGTATCTCTTCCCGCATTTGGCCCAAACTATATCACCCAAAGCAAAATCCTCTGGTTTATAAACGTCCTTTTTATGAGCTCTTTCTCTTCTCATTTTATTCAAGCCTGTATACCTATATTTTGGCACAAACTCCCCGTCTTCTATCAATAGATTACCCGAACTCAAAAACTCTGAAGTATTACAATTTCTATACTGAAAATCGTTACACCCTAACTGACCCGCTTCTCTATTTCCTTCCGCGGCGTAGAAGGGGTAGGAATTAGAGCTTACGAAATCGAATTTACTGTTATATCTATATTTCTCACTACAAAAATCCTTTCTATCTTGAAATTCATCATCCTCTATTCCCATATCAGTATCATCAATTCTACATTCCTCGCCTTTCCAAATATCCACAACCGAATCATTAAACCTCGAAGGAAGCATTTTCACTCGCCCTCGAGAAGATCTTGATATGGACTTTCGAGAGCTCACCGAACTCTGATTCTTCAATCTCTTCTTCGAATTAGACTGAACCTCGTTAGCCCAGTAAGATTCTTCGCTGCGATAAGTATATGAACCCCTCCTAAAATCATCAGATTCACTATATACACCCATTGAATTTGAATTGTATCCATTCAACTTTCGCTTCTTTGGAATCAATTCGTATTCAAAATTCTCCTCCTCGTCGAATTCGTTACAAGCCCCCTCTCTCGTATTGCCTCGCCGCATTTCGCCTTTCATAATTTTTTTTATTATCATCGTCTGATAATTCAACTCGAAACCCTAATTTCACATCCGACTCAAAAAAAATCGAATCGAATGTATCCAAATTAAACTATTTACACTTCAGTTTTGAATGAATGATCGCTCAATTCTATTTTACCGGCTTGAATGAAGCTCTAAACCCTAGAATAACCCTAACTGAGGTAATGAAGGGGTAGGAACCGAAAACATCAAACGTTTTGTCTCCTGTTTTGTTGGAAAGAGCAAAAGTTAAAAACAAAAAAAGAAGAAGAAGAAGAAGCAAAGCAAAGCAAAGAGAGGATTCGAAACAAAATTTGCGACTCTGAGTACTTAAATTTTGTGTGTGAGACAATAACAGTTGAATTTCTCGCTAAAAAAAGAATGGAATGAAGGGCCGGTGGAGGTGGCGGAGAGAAACTGAAGCTGTGTAGAGGACACGCTGTCGCGTGTCTAGTCGGATAACCGATGAGGAAGGAATTAGAACTGTATAATTATTATTATTATTATGATTATTATAGGGGGGTTATTATATTTAAACTTTTACCTTTATTATTGTTATTATACGTGTTATTTTATTTGATTTTTTTAAAAAAAAAAAGGACTTTGTGACGGTGGGACCAGGTGGTAACGTATTTTGGCTTCAAATATTGGAGTTCCGAGCGAAAAGAAAGGAGGGAGACCGTGCAGATTTTTTTGTGGCGAGCGCGAAATGGAAAATTTGAGAAGGCGGAAATGATATGCTGCTGCTGCTGTGTAATAAGTGTGGGTTTGCTATTTCAATAGCTTTGCTTTTAAGTTTTAAGGTTAAAAACAAATTTAGTTGTGTTTTTTAAATAAATACATTTAAAAAATATATATTTAATTAAAATTTTTATGAAATAGGTTTTTTCAAAATAGATATTCATAAATAAAAAATATATTATTGTAATTTTTACAAAATCAAAATTTAAAACGTATATATACATGTGACTTGGTGTTAGAAAAAAAACCTATTTAACCATCTAAGTGAATTTTTCTACGTAATTAGGTATAAAAACATAAGTTACAATAATACAAGACCATATCTAAAATTACTAATTCTCTTCGAGATTACGAATCAAATTTCAATTCATAGTTGTTGATGGATGGGTCAAGAAATTCAAAATCTAATTGGACCAGGTTATTAATTATACCAATTAATCTTATTAGAGATTACAAATTAAATTTTAGTATATAGTTGTTGCTTGTTCGATGTATGGATTAAAAAGAAGTTCAAGATTAAAACCTAACTTGAACCGAGTTATTAATTAAACCAACTAAACCTCTTTTAGTTACATGATCAATCCTAATTCAAACATAGCCTGTAATCTTCTTCGAGATTGCAAATCAAATTTCAGTCCATGTTTGTTGCATGGCCGATGGATGTGTCAAGAAACTCGGGATTAAAACCTGGCTTAGATAGAATTGTTTAATTATTTTACCGTTTTTAATGTTAAAATTTTATTATAAATTATTTTTTAATAATTTTTTTTGTTACATGAAACATTGCAATGGTTAAAAAAAATTGTAGATAAATAAAAAATTAATATAAAAAACTCAAGTAATTTCTAGTTATTGTTTTTGGATATAAGAGACAAGGATAATTAAGATAAATAAAACAAGAAAGAACACGGTAAATACATATAATTGTGTTTGGTAAAGCTATATAAAATATAGTAATTGTCTTTGTATCATGTTTTGGTTGATTGTGGACAAAACAAAACAAAACAAAATATAAAAAGTATATTTTTGTCACTGCTAAACTTACATGTTTGAAAAATAATTAGTTTTTTTATTTATTTTAGTTTATAATGAGTGTTAAAATTAATAATAATATATGAGTATCATAAAGTATGATAAGATATGTATGGATTTGTATTATCCATCAATTTATGGTATTTATTTCGTCAATGATGACAACATAAGTAACAATGATGATGTCGTCAATAGTGTCCTTACCGACAACTTAAAAGTTTAGTGCAAATTGGACATGAAATGTATTCAATAAATTTGTTTTTCTGATTAATTTAAGCTATAATGATCATTTTAATTACAAGTTTACTGTTATCACAAATATAAATTTATTTAACGGTTATATCGATACAACCCATGCTGATGAATCAAATTTAAGGTAAAGTTCATTACTCTAAAAGCCACTTAAAGAGAAATTATTGGTCAATTGATGTTTCTTGTGCAAAAATTATCATGAAGGGGTTAAAGTTGATATCTAAAACTGCTATACACCTGAAACAAATAAAGAAAAGAAGCTGGAGAGTCTTAATTAGACATTTATGAGATTGAGGGGATAATATCATAAACCCGAGCACGAGTTAATTTTTAACCCAATAAGGCTAATGCCAAAGAATTTTTACAATAAATCATTTATTTTCTTGGTTTTTTTTATTCATGTATAGTTTAAGAAAATATTTTTCTCTATCATGTCTTTATTTTTCTATGTAGTTTATAAATTTTATTTTCTCTTATCCAATTTAAGCATGGAATTAATATGAATATGGTTAATTAGTTTGTATTCGAGGAAACTACTTAAAAATAAATATCTAGTAATAAAATTTTAAATTATAATTTTTATATAATCCCTCGTTAATAAAATTATGTCATTTTTTTATGTTCTTTATCTTTCTTGTGCTGTTTTAGTTTACATATGTTTCTTGCTTAATAAATAACGTGACAAGACGTGAGTATTGTCGATTTCAACCCTAAATTTCATCCAAACCTAATATGTGGAACTTTCATATTTTTTTGTACAATGCACATATATTTTAATGTTGACGTTACACACACATATTAAATGTCAAAATTACATATTAATTGACTGCACAATAAATGTCACACACACATATATACATGGAGAAATGCTATTTCTACACATCACACACACACACACACACATAAAAAAGACTAAAACATGGAGAAAGTACAGAGGAACGAATTATTTTATCTACACTCGCCCCTTATTCCTCTTTAAAAACAGATGATGATGCAAGAAAATTGAGCTAATTCAAACCTTAAAACACCTTGCCTTAACTTTTTTATGATTTGCTAAGAAGAACAAGAATCAACTGCCTTCTCTATGACTTCACTAATATATATTTAATTATGATAAATTACTCTTGGATAATTAATACTTGATTACACTGTATAAAAATTAAATACACTAGTTTACAAGTAAATTGATTGTATATTAAATATATTAAAATATAAATGGATTGTTAAAATAACATCTGTCTATAAAACGCACACTAGAAAGAAAGAAAAAACTATATTTACGTTATTCAAAATGACATATTAACCATTTAACTCTTTCATTTAGCATTTTTATCTTATTTTTTTAAAATAGTTTATTCTTTTAGAGGTGCTTTTAGGTTCATATAACCTCTAAATTAGTGTGTAATATTATGGTAATGGTTATTTTTTGAAGTGGTTTTTAATTTAAAAAATGTTAATATTATATTATTTTTATTTTTAAAAAATAATTTTAAATATTAATAATTTAAAAACATTAAAAAATTAATTTAAAATAAAATAAAATTATTTTTTTTAAAAGCCGGCCACTCCGCCTAAACAAACACAACCTTGAGTTTCCTGAGCCTAATCATAAATCGAACAAGACCCGACCCGCATTTCCTCAATAAAGTAAACTCCTTTCAACGCCGCCTTCATAATAAACGAACTCCTCCGCAAGCTTCTCCAACCTACTATCCTCTTCCCCCGCCTTCCACTCCTCCAATCTCTTCCCGCATTTTGCACGAATCATCCCCTTCCACTCATATACCGACACGCTTCAGAATACTCGTTTTCTTTTGAACCGCTTTTGTTGCATCCCCCCGGAGTAGTGACCCGAACTCATCGAGCAGACGGAGAGGTACATGGACGGTGGATTCAGAGATCGTGGTGATTGACTTGTAGCACCCACCCCGCCTGCCCTGTGAAGGTTCTTCAGTAATCGACCACCAGAAATACGCCCTTAGAAACTCCACAAAAAGGATCGGTTTCGGTATCTCTTTTTTATGTCTTGAAAGCTAAAACCCATTTTTTTGGTCATGTATTAATCAGAATTTAATTTCAATAGTTTTAAATTATTTGAAATACTGTGTGAATCCAGATGGAAATGATGGCAATATAAAGTAAAAGGTCTGAGCAGAGTGAGACAACGGTGGTAGTAATGGATACCAAAGTCTGGGGATGAGAAAAAAGGAGAGGGCCTCTGTCCTTGCTCTGAGATATTGCATCGCGACAGCGCAACCTCTCCTACAACAAATTTACTGCTCTCAAAGCATGAGTGCTGCGATGGGTTGAAAGAAAAGGCGTGGGCTGCATTCTAGCATTGAATGCTAACCTAGACTTCTCCCGACATTTTAATTTTTGCATCCCCTTACTTTGCCTATCCGTTGGCTGCCACCGCGCTTCCTGCATTGATCAAAACCTTGATGCTGATCCATACATTATTATTCTCTGTTAATTATCTCTTTTAAATTGTTTTTTTTTTCTGTTAATTCTTTTATGCTTTGCATGTATGAGCACTCGATTTATTAAAAAATTAATCCAAATGGACGAGTGTTCTTTTTGGTGGTGGTTGTTGAGTGGTTTCAGGTGTTCCACTCATGCTTTCAGTCATGATGTGTGTGCAATTTAAAAAATAACTGAATGTTGTGGAAACTGCATTGTGCTAGCTTCAGGAGAAATCAACATGCAGGGGTAGAAAAGAATGCTTGGAAAGAGAAATGATTTGTAGGCACAAGAGATTGGCGAAAAATGGCCCTTTTTTTGTGGTGCATTGTTGAGCAATTCACTTGGATATAATTAGAAGTATGGAAAAATGGTGAATTTTGATGGATGTGGGTGAATGCGAGGTGGGGAAAATGGGGCTGCATTTTTTTCAGCGGATGGTGTCTATCCATTAGTGACCCATGCTACATGACAGCTTCTTTGAATATCACATCAGTGTTCATGCTTGCTGTGTTTGCTAAATTCTTTGTCTGGGTTATATACTTGGTTCATTTTGCTGTTTTAGCCCTTTAAGATCATTTTTTTCTTTTTTTCAATGATCATTTTTCAATTTTTTTATATTGATCCATTCACGGTTCTGTTTTACATTCTTCCTTGCATATTAGCAAATGCAAATTCACCACGTTGTCTGAGAGAAAGGCCAATACGATGATTTATTTGGAAACTTGAGTTTTTACATCCCAATTTTGGTTCCCCAATCCATGTGTAATTTTTTGGCAATGGAGAAGAAACATTACTGTTGCTTCTGCATTTGTACTATCATCATCATAAGCATCGGTTTGATCACAATTGTTTGTGTTTGCTATGTCGTGTATCAATCTGGCAAGCCCTTGTGCCACAAATCCCTTGAGCCAATGAATACTTTGATTTTTTGGGTTCAGGTGAGCCCAGCAAAGTTGATTGAATTTTTTATGTTTATATGATTATGTTATCATGTTATTGTAGGGGGGCACGCAGCAGAGATGATCAATGTATTGACTGTGCTGCAAAAGGATATGTTTTTGCCTAGAATCTATGTTGCGGCAGTCACGGATAATATGAGTTTGCAAAAATCTCGGGTTTCGGAGGACAATATGGTTGACAGGGTAGGCCATTTGTGGTTTAACTTCGTACTGTGTTTGCTTTTGTAGGGTTCAATTTTTTGATATAATGATCTAGTTGCTGGTTTGCATTTTGGAATTTATGGCTGACTGAATTGTTGGCTGTGAGTGTTTGTGAATAGTTTTAGTTTGAATTTTGATAAAACAATGCAATTGAAAAGGTGATAGAAATAATTAGTCCGCACTTGAAAGTTATGCTGGCTTAATGATGAATCATTTTGGATCCCTGAGTGGCATGAACTCTTATTCATGAACCAAAGTTGAAAAATTGGAGTAACTATCTAAGGATTACCTCACTTATGAGTGCTGTCAGCCTACTTGCTAGATTGAGGATGGGAAAAAAATGTAAACAGCTTTTCTTTGAAATAATTCCTGGTTTCATGAATAAGTTGAATTTTCGCAATACTTCTTGTATGTAATTCTCCTTACAGCATTGCCTCTGATTTATCAACTTCGTATACTTAAAGCAATGGTGAGCTTGATTGCAGATTCAAGAAGCACATATACCTAGGCATATAAATGTGCAATGGAATATATTGAAGTTCAAGTCAAGTTTGTTTAGAGAGGATGCAATGGGTGAAGTTGAACTGTTTTGATAGCTTCCAACTATAATGGATATTGGCTGTTGTTTTTTCTTTTTTCCCAGGATTTCTTTTTTGATTGCCTGGAGGATTTCTGATTCTCACCTGAGACAAAGTTGATGGAACATTTTCTTTTCCTTTAATTTTTGGTTGATTTATTCTGGGTTGCTCAATTTTGAAATGGCTATTATTGCAGACTGGGTGAAAGGGGGTATGTGTGCAGTTCTTGCAAGTCTACAGTATTTCTTGCATAAAAATTATGATAGGTAATGATGAATTATTTTGGATCCATTAGTGGTGTGAACTTCTATTGTTCGTGAGCCAAAGTTGAAATATTGAACTATCTGAGTCTCTCATGAGTTGTGTTGCAAGGTTACCTATTAGATTGAGAAAATGTTGTTTTTCTTTTAAATCTAATACTTGTTTCCATGAATAAGTTGATTTTTCACATCAGTAGTTGTTTTTGATTCTTAACTCCAGCTTCCTGCATAACTCCTGTAGAGGATATGATTTGTTATTTTTTTCTATAGCTAGTTTGTGGTTTTGATTCTCTTTGAGAGTAAGATTATTGTATTATTCTCCTTTGCGCTCTAAATCTTGGCTGGTTTATTTTAGATTGTACAATTTTGTAGTGGATTTTTTTGCAGGCAGGGGGCAAGGGGGTCTCTGTGCAATTCATGCAAATCTACAGAAGAAGCAGGGAAGTCGGTCAGTCATACCTAACCTCTGTTGGGACAACTTTATTAGCTATGTCTCATGCATTATGGCTAATGATTAGAATTAGACCTCAAGTGGTATAATTTCTATTATGAATTTTATGTTTCTCTCCTAGCCATCACTGTTACTTGAGAAAGTGTAAATTAATTTATATTGACTGTGTTTGTCTAAAATATCTTAGGTTCTTAGCAATGGCCCTGGGACTTGTGTTCCTCTGTATATAATTGCATTCCTGTTCAAGGTAAGACGTCTTTCCTCTCAGCATATAGTCTCTGCATTTTGTATCTCTGAGATAGTATTGCAGTTCACATAACCTTGTCAACTTTACCTGCAGGTGGCAGGGATTATTGGTCATCTGTTTTTTATGCCAAGAGTATACCAAGGTTGAAAAAGCTCTCTTTAAGTGGTTTGCTTCTTTTCAAGTTGTGTATAGCTGACCAGTTCTTTGTGCAATGGCCACAACTACAGAGAAAACATCCTCAAGCTCACTATGCTGGCTGTCTCGTGTGGTTGATTTATTCTACTACTGGCATGGGTACTCACTAAACCTCCTAGTCTTGTAGTTCAATCTGCAATTTGTTTTGTAGTTCTTTTTTTATTGGTATTCTAAATGTGGTATAACATGTTAGGCATCAGTATCATTTGTTTCTCTGTCATGAAATATCTGTTTAGATATTCAATTTTGTGATGGAATCGAATAGAACACTATTTTTTTGCATCTGTTAGATTACCACCCATTGCATTGAACAACCACAAAAGAAGAGAATAAAGAATGGATTTGTACTGTTTCAGGATGTTTTCCGCAATTATACTGCAGAATTTTTTTTTCTTTTTTAATGCATTTTAGCATAATGGTAATATGCTCATATGATGAGTGAATATAATACAAGTTGAGAGGGTGTCGAGATATGTCAAATCGAGGTCGCTTGGAATTGTATAATGGTTTGCTTTTGGCTACAGATTTTGTGGTGTGGGTGGCTTGAATACTTGTGAAATGGGTGCTTAGAGTATGGTTGCTTCTTTCTGGTGGCATTCTTCATTGTTTTACATGATGACAAAAATACTATCCTGTGTGACATAGTTTGGTTTAGAATAAACAATTTCAAACTCATTAGGTTCAGGGACCCTCAGTAATCTTAAGCAAATCAATGTTAATAGCCATTATGCTATTGCATTTTCAGATAGAAGTTGGACCTGGATATTGTTTTCAGTATCATGTCCCATAGGATGGATAAGTGAAAAGTATATGGTTGGTTGAAGTTTTCTCTGTTTGTAAGAAACATATTCCTTGAGATTATGCCTTTGTGTTGCTGGAGTCTCTGGTTTGTTTTGGCATTGGTGTTGTGAAAACAAATATTTATTTATACAACTGCTTGGAAATGTACGTATATCAGCTGCAGTGGAAATTCTTGTATCAGACTAGAATGATATTAACCTAAGGTGGAACTTGCTTGAAATGGGTCATAGACTCAGACCTGATTTTTTTTATGGATGAATCTGGGCTAAGCATTCATCTGCTTATCTTTTTGGTGCTGTCGTTGGATAGATATGATGGCATACAACTACATCTATTCTGTATTGAGCTACCCAGTTCTGAGGATGAAGAGTCGGATAATTTAGATTATTTCAGTGTTTATGATATGAACACGATTTTCTGCTTGGTCTTATAATAACCTGAGATTCCTTCTTCTTTTTTCCTGTCATGACCATCTTTAGGCAAATTCTTCCTGTCAACAGTTTCCCAAATTTCTTGCAAACCAGTCAGCTTTGTTTTTGTTTTTGTTTTGATACCCAGTTTTTGATACAATCGATTGTAAGTACTATTTATTGGATTGGACAGTTAAGCTGAACATATATGGTAGAACGTGGATAAAATTATAGGAAGCCTGAAATTTAATGCCATACTATTTCCTTCTGCGTTATTCAATCTTTATATTTTCCAAGGACGAGCATAACCCTGGCCTTGAAATTCATGCAGCAACAAACAAAGGGGGGAAATATCATCATATGCTGTTTATAATTGCGATGTAAATTCAAAGGAGCTGGCACGCAATAAAATTGGCTTATTAGTTGCTTGGAATCATGCTGTGCAGTAACAGCAGTCTTCCCTTCATGCCAAACTGTACCTCATGAAAGTCTACTTTCTTTTATGAGTTTTGATTGAAGCTTTTAAAAGTCTTCCTCCTTGCACTCAAGCTCTCAGTGTATGGTTTCTTGTCAAACCTACTTGTGGCTTCAAAATCATTATGCGAGATGATTTTTGTTTTTAGATAGTTTGGGGAATGGAAGCTGAACTTCCTGTTTGCTCTCACGAAAAGGATATGACAGTCATCGTTGTGTTTTA
>Ga0307514_10003432_pt1 | contig 15235 bp, 11 predicted proteins | sample 16_EM_MG_FD_203088 | JGI IMG/M metagenome (GOLD analysis project Ga0307514, IMG submission 203088) | Populus trichocarpa ectomycorrhiza microbial communities from riparian zone in the Pacific Northwest, United States - 16_EM | ecosystem: Host-associated > Plants > Roots > Unclassified | place...
GGATCAAGCTACCCGAGCGGCGGCGATTACTACGGGAGTTCTGAGCTTCAAGAGTATGGTGGATTCGGGAAATCTGGAGCCGGAGTATATGAAGAAGGTGCCTATTTGTATGGACTCATACCAGTATATGTTTAATTGCTGCAGGATTCCGGAGAAGCCCGCAGATTTTCCGAGGAAGTTTGCACCGGAGAACAAGCATCTGGTGGTGGTGAGGAAAGGTCAATTCTATAAGGTTGTGCACGAGGTGGATGGGAAGCAGCTTAGTACGAGGGAGTTTGAGGAGCAGTTTAGAAGGGTGCTAGAATTGGCGAAGGGGAAGAGTGTGCCTGCGGTGGGTGCACTAACAAGCGAGAATAGGGATATTTGGACGGATGTAAGTTCTCTGAACTTTATAGACAGGAAGTCGTTTCCAGTCTCTGAACGTTGGTTGCGCTGCCAAGACAACTTTCTGCCAAGACAATTTTGAATTTTGCATTTAGAACCCCAACGTAGACTCAAGGTCAAGAGACTGGGAACGAGGCTAGGAAGACACGAAGACACTGGGTTAATCTCTTCCACAGGCTCGAGCGAAACTTGCTGCTACCCCCCAAAACGAGGAAGCCCTCAAGATCATCGAGTCTGCCTCCTTCTTAGTCTGCCTTGACGATACCTCCCCCGTCACCCTTGAAGAGCGTGCCCACCAATATTGGCATGGCGACGGCAAGAACCGCTGGTATGACAAACCCCTCCAGTTCATCATCAACGAGAACGGCTCTGCTGGTTTCATGGGAGAGCATTCCATGATGGACGGCACCCCAGCTCGCCGTCTGAACAACTACGTCAACGAGGTAATTTTCCGCGAGAAAATCACTTTCGATACGACAACCCTGCGCTCTAGCCTTCCTGAGCCGGCGGAAATTAAGTTCGTCTTGAATAAGGAGTTGGAGGGGGAGATTTCCCGCGCAGAGAAGGATTTTGCGGAGTTGATTGGGAAGCATGAGTTGAAGGTGCAGAGGTACCTCGGCTACGGAAAGGGCTTGATTAAGAAGTTTGGGTGTAGCCCAGATGCGTATGTGCAGATGATTATTCAGTTGGCATACTACAAGATGTATGGCAAGAATAGGCCTACTTATGAGCCAGCCGCTACGAGAAAGTACCAGTTGGGTAGGACTGAGACTTGTATGCCCCCTCCTCACTTATACAAAACAAAATTGAGTGCTAATAGGAATGTAACCAACCCAGGTCGCTCCGTCTCCAATGAGTCCGTCGCCTTCTGCAAGGCCATGGAAGACCCCACCGTCTCGCCCTCTACCTGTGCCCAGCTCCTCCGCAAAGCCATCCAGTCGCACGTATCTTACATCACCGACGCCTCCTCGGGCCACGGTGTCGACCGACACCTTTTCGGGCTCAAACAGCTCCTCCCAAACAATGTGCCCACGCCGAGTATCTTCACCGACCCCGCATATACCTACTCCAGCAGCTGGTACCTGAGTACGAGCCAGCTGAGCTCGGAGTGGTTTAATGGGTATGGGTGGAGCCAGGTTATTGATGAGGGGTTTGGGGTCGCGCATATAATCAATGAGGGCTGGTTGAGCTTTAATGTTGTTTCAAAATTCTTGGGGAGTGAGAGGTTGGGATACTTTTTGGGACAGGCGGCGGATGATATGAGAGAGGTGATGGAGGCAGAGAGGGCGAGTTCGGAGGAGCAGGTTAAGGCGATGTAAGAGATTTTTTTTTTTTTTTTGAGTCTATACGCCTTTCCCCCGAAGGGAGCCTTAGGCTATGAGGCGGTGCTGTAAGAGATAGTAGGGAAGGAGTCTGTGTATTATGCAATCCTGGATTACTCGGCGTCTTTGTCACATGTACACTTTTTTTTTTTTTTGTCCTTGCATGTTTAAGTACCAAGAATATTTCCTTGAGTTGAGATTTTTTGGGGTCGCTTGGGAAGATACCTAACTTATGTACTGTACAAGCTTGGGGGGACATAGATATGAATGTTTAGACATGATGTAGTTTTTTTTTTCTTTTTTTTTCTTTTCTTTTTTCCTTCTTCTTCTTCTTCTTTTTTGTCAATTCCACTCTGTTGTGCTGTTCCTCAAGAGAGTCAGTCTATCCGTAGTAACTTGCTTGCTGTATGATATTTGGGTTGGATGCTGTCGATTCAGGGTAATAATACTGCTTCTCATGTAAAAAACAGTTTACAGCTCAATCTCGATGAAAGAGACCCTCAATGCTACCTACACTTACTTACTTGCTCACTTTATATCATGTACATTATCTTAGCCTTATCAAACAAGATGTTTATTCCTTTTCCCCCCTCCCCTTCCCATGTTGTGTCCAGGACACCTTTGACTCCGCGATTTTGCAGCCGTGTAGGTATGTGTATAATGTAGGTATGTGTATAAATGTATAAATGTCAACTGTTTTTGTTTTTTTTCTGATTTAAAAATAAAAATAAAAATAAAAATAAAAATACTCTGTCTTGTGGTTATTACTTAGTTAGGAAATACAAGCTTCTTTTATCTGAAAATATTTTGGCCATCTATGCAGAGTACAGGAGTATACTCCTCTTCGTCCTCCGATACGATACTTACAACAAGACCCTAAGGAGAGAACATATTTGGGTCAGTTACGTATAGGTAAATTAGATTAGAAAGGTATTCTCACTTTCCACTGCACTATAATAGGTTGTAGAGTGCATAAAAAGAGACATAAACCGGTGCCGTCCCAAGTATCCGGCTTATTTATACCTGACTTAATATGTATGAGACCAAGGGCCGTCCCTATTCTTCGTCACACCACCCAACTCATAATCTCATAAATCACCGACCCCAAAGTAAAAACTAAATCAAACCCAAACCCAGACCCAGTAAAAGGAGGCGGAGAATATAAAAACAAAAGAAAAAGGAGAAAAGATATAATCCAAGAAATATCAGATGGATAAGCATTTCCAAAGGGTAAGCAGGCCAGGTGGGAGAAAAAACAAGTATAAAAAATGTAAAAACGAGATAATGTCAAGGAAAGGCCCACGTTCGTATGTTGTACCTGCCTCCTTCACCACAAACATGAAACTCCGGGCAAGCAAAGTGAAAAAAGGCCAGAGATAGATATCAGTACCCCCCGCTCCTTCCCTCTTCCTCCCTCTCCTCTAGTAACATCCGTTGCCAGATATCGGAGTGGTATTTCGACATAGTACACATATACGCGTACAGAACCCGCAGACGTAGGCAGACATACGAGCGAAAGCAAAGAAGCATTATAACCCTGATATTCAACCCATAATTCGCATTTTTAACCTCACAACAGCTATCGATAATATCCCTCGGATTCGCTTAACCTTCAGTCAGCAAGTGGCATCATCGACCCCTAGTGAGAGCCATCGACGTTGTGATAGTCAAGAATCTCCGAGTACCTGATTTAGGTGACATTAGCGAGGACTTGGTACTACGAAAGAAACTCCAGATACTCACATCATAATCTTCCAGGTGTCCGTGGGTAGGTCTGCGTCGTTGAAGCTCCAGTCAAACTTTACCTCCGCTACTGGCTCATCAGTTGGATCATGGTATGGTGCCAGGTACTCATGTGCCAGAGCATCGGCAGCAGTGATCCGCTTTTTTGGGTCGAATACCAACATCCTCTCCAGCAAGTCAATTGCTAATGGGTCTGCAGTCTTGAACTTTTGAGACAGTGGCACACGCTCCCTCTTTGGTAGAGACTGTACGAATCTGAGCGTGTTCTCCGAGCAGATGGTGTGGATAACATCCTCCGGAGGTGTGCCTAGCAGCTCTGTGATGATCGAGAACTGGTTGACATGGTCCTTTCCGGGGAATAGCGGCTTGCCCTCCAACATCTCTGCAAAAATACACCCCGCACTCCAAATATCAACCTCAACGTCGTACTTTTGCCATGTCAACATGATCTCCGGTGCACGATAGTATCTCGTAGAGACATATCCAGTCATTTGAGGGTCTTGAATTCGGGCCAGTCCGAAGTCGCAAATCTTGAGGTCACAGTTCTCGTTGACCAGGATGTTGCTGGGCTTGAGGTCTCGGTGAACGACACCTGCTGAGTGGACATATTTCAATCCTCGCTAGAATGTACAGAGATTAGCATAGGCTTCAATAGCCCGAGTCTTAGGACGCTTAAACACACCAAGATTTGATATAAGAAGTATTGTATAAATTGCTTCTCAAGTGGTCTGGAAGTCAAGAGTCTATGGAGATCTGTGCCAAGAAGTTCTGTAACAAAATAACTAATGCAATGTGTTAGCGGGGTAATCTCGCATCAATGGATGAGAATGTCTCACATGTCTTCGAGTGGTGAAATGAAGATATCGTTCAAGCTAATAACCTATTGATGACCAGGTAGTTAGCATCCATAAATACGATTCAGCCGCGCTACACCGCGGTATCGCCAAGCAGTTACTCATACATTCTCGTGTTGCAGATGTTTAAGCAGCTTCAATTCTCGGTATGTTCGTTTTGAGAGAACTGGAGTGCCAAATGGCTTCATGATCTTCTTGATGGCAACAGAGTGGCCTGTTAATTGATCCTTCGCGGAGCTATATCAGTTTTGCAGGGTGAATTAGCTGAGCTGCCCCAGATTAAGCACGGTGGAGAGCGGGGGGGTTCATCATTCGTACCAAACCAAACCAAATGCACCCATTCCCACGGGCTGCAAGTCGGTATACCGACTTGTGATCTCAAAGGTAGTCCCAAAGATATGAGCTCGTACGAATTCCGCCATGTCTTCTGGTCTTGTCGTTAGACGATGTGGTTTGCAGCAAGTAAACCAATTATTGACTCCACAAAAGAGGAGTGAATGGCTGTTGGGGTACGAAGCAGCGGAAAAGTCGGAGTGAAAGTTGAAAACGGGTACACGAGGTTGGGCTAAGAATGGACTTTTGAGGCTTAGGCTAGTTTAGCTTTGGGTCACAAGGGCTAGTTTCTGGAATCCTCTAATGTACCCCGCGAACGCAACTCCGAAAAGAACTCGTTCAGAACGCCGTAGCGGTGATATGTAGGCAAGCAGCGGCGGGTATTGAGGCTAACGGAGCTTGAAGGCGACGACAACCAGCGTGTGGAGATGGTGATGACTCAATAATAGACCACAGATTTCCCGGAGGGTGAACGGTGAGAACTGCGATGGTAACAGCTATTGATGGTTGGGGTTTGTGAGTTTGGAATGATTTTGCCAACTGGGAACTCGGAGCGTAAGATTGACAGAGGAGCAGGGGATATCCCGTTATATCATATATATCGCTATGGATATTCAGCAGTGTTTTCTGCATGGGGACATGGGATACGAGGCATGAAGCACTCGGTGAAGTTGGCAGCAAAGCAAGAAAGCCTGCTTTAGCTGGCTCGCACAGTATCATGATACCTACCTACATACGTAGCTACTTTGGGGTATTTAGAATTCTTCTTTGCAGTATCCGCATATTCTGCATTTCTAATTCCAGTGCCGCCCGGCAGATGTACATCGCATCTGACACTACAGCTAGAGAAACCAATGGGCTTGCCAGGTGGGGAATGTCCCACACACAAGTTATTGCACTGTATGTGTAAGTGTATGTTTTTTTTTTCTACTTGACAGCCGCTTATCGATTCCCGAGTAGAGTTTTTCAAATTAAAATCGAAGCTTATCATCATCTCAGTGTGGTCTTGTCCATTGTCCACTGGTTTTGTGTATATATACAGGACCGCGGTTCATAGATGTGATGCCCCCTCATGGTTGTGCAGGCTTTCAGTGAGGCCTGGACAGGCACAGGCAACCAACCTTCATCATTGTGCATGACACTGTAACCAACCGGGCAAGGTGGGAGGGGACCTGCAAGGATCTGCAACTGATGACCTCATTGTATCTAACCAAACGCTTGCGACTGCCTGGACCTGGCATACAGGTAGGGAAAAGAGCTCCGAGGCCCTGGTGATGGTAATGGAGGGGAAGTGGGTAGAATAGAATGGCAATCCGGAAATATAGGGGGGTGATCTCGTTCCCAGACTCTTAGGTTATCTGCGCTATATAAAGCTATCTTTTAATGGGGAGGGAGGGTGTTAAGCCCCCCTGACCCCTGGATTAACTAGCCTCGGATACGGTTTGACCTACTAGAGTACTCAGCCGAAAGATGTGCCGTGGGCTACTTAACGAGACTAACTAATGGTTTATGACATACAAGTATAAACAACATGACTACTGATATATCGGTTGAGACAGTCTGATTGTAGTCTGGTCGTGTTTGCATTTATGTGGTTAGTCAGGTACGATACTGTACCTATGTATCAAATGGGCCTGGGGACGGATGTATTTTACGGCCTTGCCTGCTGTCCAGGTGGACATAGCCACTGACGCGTAGGGTCGAAATAGTGTATGACAACAACAGAGATAGTTGTGTATTTCTATAACTCAGCACATATCTTTTACCACCAAGTTATTCTCTCGGTGAACGGTTCTCGAGCTCGGCTAAAAGAAGTCCTAGACGTTACCCTGAGAACTCATGCGCCCACTATTTTACTAGGCAGCCTGTAGTCCGCGTACTAAATGGTGCCTATACTAAACACATATTGCATCTTTTCTACCGCTCTCCCACTCTCTTCTACCTACAAACCTTCCCACTGCCTTTTAACTGACACTCTTGGCCCAGAATTTCCAAAATCGAGTCTTCCTGAGGTATTGTATTTTTTTTACTACTTTGCTACTGTAACTCTAGGAAATAGCTGCTCCTCCAGCGGAAAATCCCGCGACTCTGCAAGATAGTTGCCAAGCTTGCATGCTACACCTTGTTGTACTGTACCTACTTATAATCAAGTTCAAAGCAGGTGTGTCTAGTTCAATCATCCCCTTTGCCTCCGTTGGCGGAGCGCAAAAAGCATTTCACTGGATTACTCGATATTGAAATATTCTGTCAAAAAGTTGCAGTAAGATCGCCTGTTACACTTATATACAGTACTGGTACAGGGCTCGTGGACCTTATTAGGGAAACCTTTAGTCTCGTGCCTAACGTTATGTTGGTAGTAGTCTGCTTTGGTTTCCTTGACCAATTGAACCATACTCACCAGCTTACCCTGAACTGAATGCCCCACTCCGTTTGCCTCCTCTTTTACCCAATATTGATAGTTCTCCCAATTTTACAGCATTAGTTTAGATCTCCCGGCCAGAGTAATATTACATTGAGCCTGTGAGGTTCATTGCAACCAATCTTATATTGTGCAGTCCCTCGCTCTGCTCTATAATTCTTCCTCTCAACGAACTGAATTCTGGTAATAGATGCGTAGATAGTCATGTGAGGGCGATGGAGGGTAGGGTCGGGCCTAAGGTTCTTGAAACTATTTCAAGAAGCAAATGCAACTAATTTATTTCTGTCTTTTGTGGTTTTGGCGCTTGTATGGAATAGCCTGGCTGGTACGACTCTCCTCCCTCAGACTCGAGTTTCAGGTTGTAGATAGATAGATGTAGTTGCATATATGTACCACTGGTAGTGCCCTATGGTTGGCCATGGGTGCAAAACAGCAATTTGACTCCCCGAGTTCCAGCTGTTGGGTTAAAGCTTCCGTGGGAAGGACCTTCTCCTTTCTTCACCCAATTAGATGCCGGCGATATATTACTCTACAATACTAGCGGCCCAGACCACACCATGAGGCTCGGCCCTTGGTTCCATGACCACCGTATAATCCAATCTCTAGCTCCTGGTATGGATTCTTCCATACCTGTCCATAAAAGCACGTAGCACCCGTCCACCTTCCTTACATCCCCCCAACAACAACAACTCTTCTCCCGTCCCACCCTAGCTGTAGTCTTAGGCCTTTCTGACCTGATTCCGTGATATCTTCAATGCCGCCGTGTTGTGTCAGCCTCCTTCTGATATCCAGTTTCAGTTTTCTTCCCAGGTGCTGTCGACCAAATCGACTGCTGAAACTCCTTTACCCACGCCCGAACCTATACCATCTTAGCTCTCCATTTAAGCGCCCCCAAATTGTGATTTAGATCTCTACTAACTGGTGTAAAAATATTCGTCTCTGTCGTCGACGGCATATAAAAAATCCCATAAACCAGCACGACTAATTCAATCACCACCATCATCAGCACCTCCATTTCCATCTCATCCCATAGCTGGAAACTCACAAGCAGCTGTACTCCACTGCGCTATCGTCACTGCCTGGTGAAGCCTCGGTCTGGCGAATTTGAGCTTCATCCGCCGCCGGAAGCGGCGCTCAAGGGAGAATCTGTGCTTGGGGGTGAGCTTGGAGAAATTGGGCGGCCAGGGTTTCCGGGCTTTGTATATTGACTGGTAGAGCTGGGTGGAAGTGGGAAGCATGGAGGTTAGGTGGAGTGTGGAAGGCTGTGGGTGCAATTTCTGGAGGTGATGTTTGGAGGCTTTAGTCTGAACTCTTTATTCACGTGTTTCGCTTGATAATTCGAAGTATAGGTTATGCAGTTTAGGCAGCGTACAAGAGACCGGTGCCCGCCAGACTAAAGTGAGATTGTATTGTCCGTCTTTCCTTGCTTGAACTGTCAGGTATTCTGAGCGCATGTGTAAAGACGAAATCTTATGAACATTACCAAATGCTTGGTAACTTCCGGATTTTACCCCATGTCATGTCATATGAAAGCAGACTAGAATCAACAGACCAGATTAAGTAATACTTTCAACACGCAGGTCACTATATAAAAGTCATCTATCGCATTATGGTGACTTGTTTACCCATATTTATTTCCCAATAATGGACGGAAGAATAAAAAGCCCCCTGCTAAAACCGATCCCCAGCGTCAAACCCAAGTTGGTATCTTTTGCGTTGCCACATCACTGCACCCACCATTTCCCTCCATTAAGACACAATGAACCAGATGTGAGAACCCACCACCTGCCTGCCGCATTAACCCAAATCATAAACTAATCATACCAGATATTCATAGAGCCCTTCCTCATTATTAAGCCCAGCAGCCCCTACAGGCTCCCCACAATTGACTGTTCCCTCAGGCAGTATACAAAGCCATCGCCCACGCCCCAAGTCCAAAAGCCAAGAGTATCAATCCAACGACTCCGAGAATTATAACACGGTGATCTAGATTTCTCCAAAAGCTCAGGTCTTCATCGTACTCCTCAGACTCGTTCTCAGCCTGGTTGGCCTGGCTGTACCCGTGTGGCAATACTCGTAATATCGACTGGATTAATGAGTCCGGTGACGATGATGTCTGGCATGGCGTTGGCGATGGAGAGAAGTATGACTTGGGCTGTGGCTCAATGTAAAGTGACAAAGGTTGGGGGCGGCGCCGTTGGTTTATGATAGCTCGGAGTCTGCGTTCCGGGTTAATTTACCATGGTCACAATATCGTACTGCTGGATTCTGGAGTTACCTTTTCGAGAACTTCTGGGGATGGAAATGAGGAAGCGTCTTGACGCCATTCGGATGATATGCCATTTGACTTTCATTGTAGGTTGGAATCGGTGGCAGCTTGTTACCTCGACACCATCCTTCTTGTTCACGCTCCATTTTTGCGTCTGTATGGTGTGTCGGAGCGCAGGAGTATGTGTCTATAGTGAAAAGTGTATGATATTGCTGATATGGGCCTTGTTTCGCCGGTTCCTCCAACGGTGAGAACAAGGAGATTTGTTGCAGTGATTGGTTCGCAAAGAAAATTGGGCTCATGCTAACAGTAGTCCTGGAGAATAGACGAGTATCTTTGAGTGTGTTTTGATTGAATTTCGACATTTTTGGTTGAATTAATTTACTGAAGTGAGTTCTCGGTATGCCGCTGTTTATCAATTCCAACCCAAGAGGACTAAAATAAGTGAGAGAGTATACGAAAAGAATGGAAGCACGTCTATCGCGAAACTAGCACAAAAGACGGTGAAAAGTAATAACAGTTACTGTTGACAAAAAAACCGCCTGGGTATAGTGCGCAAATGAGGGAATGTAAACAAAGCTGGGAAACCAAGATGAGGAGAGAAGACAGTCGGTATGTAGATGCTGCAGTCCTAATAAAAGAAAGCAAGTGTTGAGCCAAGCCATCAGCAGCTCATCAGCGGACCCAAATTTCAGGGGAAGCCACCCTGAAAATTGAAACGAACCTCATACACAGAAGATTCTCCCTGGATAAACACCCGAGATCGGCATGCCGTTGAGCCGTGAGTGAAAGAAGTAAATCTGAAGTAAATCAGCATCTTAAAGGGATTTTCTCCCATCCCCCAAAGCCAACCAATAATGCATCGAAGTCTAGCATTGCTTTCTGGGTGCCGTTACAAAAAGTCTCTGATGTACGACATATACCCCGGCTATGTTCAGGACGCAAAAAGCACCCCAGAAAGTGCCATTCCCCAATGCAATACCTAGGTCCTAAGCTGGCCGTCTCATAGCCTTAGACGTACGGAGTATACAGTACATAGACTCACAAAAAAAAAAAAGGAAGCTGGTCTGGCGTCTAATCGCATTTGTTTTTACCATCAATGTGATTTTCTACTCTCCTCAAACATTACCAAGGGGCAAGCCAACCAGACTACTCAAACATGGCAGGTCTCCCGTTCCTAGCTACATTAACATCTAACCAGGATCAGAGCGATCAACAGATCCTCCACAGATTACATCACCCAGTTACGTACCGTAACAGTAATAAAAGTCGCGCCACGACCAGAATTTACCTTCCTCCAGAGGTTAATTGGCTCCCATAATCCCATGCACTTGTCTACCGATCTGCATCCACTTAATTGTGTTTCAGATGCATTTTTAGCAACGGATTCGGTTGATTTGAGTAAATACATACATATCGTTAGACACCTACAATCAATTGCTAGGTACCTACTCTGTAGTTGGCTTGGTTCTATGGGCATGGATCTTGGGGCCTATTCTAACATTTTGCGCTCAGCAGTTATCTTTCTCAATTGATTGTTGCAGTCCCATAATGTTTTTTTTCAGTCGATGCTCCCATAGTTTAGGTACCGAAATTTACCCTGAAATTTCAGTCTAAGCTAGGTACCTATGACTTTTCAGGCATAATATCTTTTTGTTGTGGAATAGCTTTATGCACCATTTAGATCAAGTCACTGTACTTAGTTTCTATCATTGCTGGACAAATTCTTCAAGTTGTGGAAATAATGAGGTATGTATGTACAGTATATAAGGCATCTTGTCTGTGCCCTTTTTTGGGGGGGGGCGGAATCATTACTCGTATTCAGAGACCACACCTATTAACTAGTAGGTTGTTCATCCTCAGGACCCTCCCCCCTTGTTACGTACAAGTATCGCTAATGTAACCCAAGCGGATTAACTACCGCCTCAGAAACCTCATCACCACCCTGGATCTCTTCAATCGTCCTCCCTTTTCCGTCCTCCACCAGTGGGCATCGTCGTAACAGATATATGGCGTTCTGGGCGACCCTGCATTTGCACTTGTTGCCTCCGCCCTTCCTATGATCCACAGTCAGTGTCTCAGGGCACTGATAGAATAAGTCAAAATTCACTAAGTGAAATGGTTGGAGGATACTGTACTAGTTTGGTTAGCACAATGCGCTTGACACAACGCATACGAGCGGGTGGAATCAGATACCTACTAGGTATGCAACTGCAAAGCTTGCCCAACATCCCGGGGGCATCAGGGCATCGATATGAATGATAGATAATCCACCCCCCGCGTCGGTGTATCCTGGGGCTTGTACCAACCAGACTAGTGTATCCTATCTACAGCAGCAACAATTGCCAGTATCACCTGTGTAGTCACTCTACAGTGAGAAGCCTGCGCACGGGCGCAAGGCCCTTGGAGATAGTCTGCTTCGGGGGGCGGATAGAAGTGGAAACAAAACAAAATACAAGCAAAAGAAAAAAGCTAACTGCCCAAACTCGGAATCGAACCAAGAATCTTTTCATATCGGGCGGAAATACGAGTGAAACGCCTTACCATTTGGCCATTCGGGCTGTTTGTTTACGGCGAAGCCAGGCGGTCAAATATGAACAGGTTGCCGATGGCATCACGTCAGCACCGCATGCATGATCAGTAATCAGGATAATCCAGATCATAAGCAGCTCAATTCAAAGTACAGTACAAAACACCAGCCTGGCCAGTGTCAATTGGCTGCCCCTGGGCCCAACCAGCAAAAACGGCCCCCTCCATATTAAGCCTCAAAGCCACGTGTAGGCGCCAAACAATAATGTGTCTACGACTCTACATGTACATATACATGAAGAACAAGGATATGAGCTTACCAGCTATGCACATGATACGTGCTCAATTATTCCATTCGAACAAGATCTCTTAGGAAAACACAACGGAAATATAAACCCTGTAACCCCCGATATGAGTTGACTTATTGTGACCAAGGGCCAAAAAGAGACAGAAAGCCATGGTATTTTCTATTCTGTTTAGTCTAGTATAGGAAGTCGCTCCTTGAAAGTGAGGTAACAGTCGTCCTAAGAAAAATTTACAAAGTTAGTTCATCTGTAGTTTTTTGTATGTGTAGACGATTAGTGAGGAAGACAGGCCCTTACCATAGGGAAAATCGTCGCAAACACCTTAATCTCCTCTGACTTTGGTGTAACATGGTGTTCCCATTCTAACATCAACGATGCCAAAGAAATCATGGACATGAAGTTGTAAATCGCATACTAAAGCACAGACAGCGCTGCCGATCAGCTCTCATCCAACCACAAAGTTATGTACGTAAGCACAGACATGGAATGGCGGTCCGATCTGACAGGTGTAGGAATGTCTTACCGTTTGCCCCAAACAATAGTGTGGTCCGGTTCCAAATACCAACCAGTTCTTAACCGCTGCTTCTGCCTCTCCGCCTTCGAGCCATCGGTCAGGGTTGAAGGTTTCTGGGTCGACGTATACTTCTGGGTCGTGGAGAGCTGGGTAAAGAGTGGGCACAATCATGGAACCTATGGAGAGCGTGTTAGAAGCATGCATCTAGCAGAAACAAGTCCTTTGACTTGCCTTTTGGAACAACATATCCATTTGTGACTGGGAAACTCTTAATAACCTCATATGGAACCATGGTGACAGGTGGACGATATCTCAAACATTCCTTCACAACCGCACGGGTATAAACCATCTGGTCCAACATGTCGATATCGGCCGGCTTGTATGGGTCTCCACCCCTCACACGAAGAGCTTCCTCGCGAACTCTCTCAAGGCAATCGGGCCTGTCGGCCATGATCTGGAAAAGCCAAGTGGTGGCACTAGAAGAAGCATCCTGGGAGGCGAACAAGAAAGTGAACAGAGTTTGCGCAATCTCCCAGTTAGTGAACATGCGGATAGTTGTTGGCGCCGTTTCACCTGGGGTGAGTGTTTCTCCCCGAGCAAGCCTCTCCTTATGTGACTTATACTCGAACATGGCCTTGACCCAGTAGTCTAGCAAACAGTGAGGTACCCCACCAGCAGCAATATGATCTTTGGACTTCTGGGCACATTCAGAGAACTCATCAAGGACCATATCCGCGCATTTCTTTCCATACCAAGTCCTGGTGTAGGGGATGATGATTGGAAAGTTGACTAAGTCCAAGGCAGCGGTAATTTTATAATAGTCGTCGGAGATTTTTTTGACCTTCTTATCCGAGGTGTAATTTCCAACAAAGGTCCTGCATGAGACAGCACAGTTGATCTCCCGGAACTCTGGCATAAATTGGGCTTTAGGTGTCTCTTTTGAGATCTGAATCCACCGCTTGAAGTACCTCTTGTGCATGTCCTCCTGCCCGGGGAGGTACTCAGAGAGGGACTTACGAGTGAAAAGTCCGTTCAACCCCCTTCGGTAGTCAACATGCGCCTTCCCGTCCAAGAACACCCAGTTTGTAGGTCTGAGGATCTTTTTCGCAACATCGACGACGCATGGCTTGACGTACATAGGCGAGTTGAACACTTTTCGCGCAAGATCTCGGGTAGAAGCAATGACAACAAATCTATGGGTAGAGAGACTTGTCAGTGGCATAACTTAAAGCAAAAGAATGCAACCCAGTTACTGACTTGTGGAAGACAGATACACAACTCAATGGACCACTCGCCCATTTCGCTGCGTATTGTTCGAACTTAGGATTGATAGACTCGAGGAAGGGGCCCATGAAGGGCAATTTGAATGCAGGCCCAACGATGTTCCCCCACTTGTTCCATTGGTACCTGGCTACAAGAACCCATATAAAGTCAGCACATGAAGCTATGGTAGCTTGCCAGAACACGGACTCACCTTGATCATATGTGACGCAAAGAGCAAGCAGGGTAACCGCAAGGCTCCAATACGACACACCACTCAACAGCTGTTCAACCAGACTGCCACCCAACACCTTGGGAGGGCTATCCCCAGGCACTGCAGATGGAGAGGTTTGATATGCCATCCGCCTCTCAGATAATCGCCTCGTGCTCTTTCAGTATTTCAATCCACTGGCTTGGGATTCAAACCGAGGCGGGATTGTCGGAGCGGTAGAGTGTTTGAGAAATAGGGAAAGAGGAGTTTTATCGAGCTGCCAGAGTAATGTTGCTGGAGAAACAGACTCGGCGCAGTTTACTACTCTCCCCTGAGCGAAAAAGCGGAATTGGGCGCGTTCAGTATGAGCTAGCCTGATATACGGGAGTGGTGATAAATTGAGGCTTGGGAGGGGAGATTTGTGGTGACCCTGGTGGAAACCAGCTCTACTACTAAGGCAGCCCGGAGCGAGAAACGATAAAGGCGTACCGCAGATGATATGTAAATAGAGCTTTGTAGACGAGGTGTATATAGAGCTGCCCCGTTGCCCCGATCCTCAGAACAGCGGGGCGCTGCGAAAAATAACTTTGGGAGAAGAGAAGGCGGCCATTTGCATTACATGCCTCAGGTACCGATCACTTCTGCCCGGCAACATACTCATTACGTACCCACCTTCCCTTGACTTATCTCAACATTCGGTAATGACCACCACCTGCCAAATGCTCAACACACCTCTCTCTCGGACTTCCCCCACTGCCGGAGCTATTCCGGAAAAAGGGCACCAAAAAGCAATCAAGCAATTGTCCAGTGAACCAGATCGACCGCACCAACGCAGGTGGGGTGAGTGCTCCAATTGGCTCCTTTCCAGACTTCCCTGCAGAAGCAAGGCTCCATTGCGAAAAACATAAAAGTAAACGAAATCTTCCAGGGCGAATTAAAGTAACTCACTCCCGTGTCCCAATTTTCCTCTGGTCGGCGGCGTTTTGCCTTCAGCCTGTTACTGTAATTGGTGGGGATACGACCGAGTAGGGGTCAACGACCGAGGCCAATATCCCTGTCGCCAAGGCCACCCCTCCTCCTTCTCCGCCCAGT